>Ga0055461_10000003_pt1 | contig 30873 bp, 27 predicted proteins | sample Joice_ThreeSqB_D_FD_57688 | JGI IMG/M metagenome (GOLD analysis project Ga0055461, IMG submission 57688) | Wetland microbial communities from San Francisco Bay, California, USA, that impact long-term carbon sequestration - Joice_ThreeSqB_D1 | ecosystem: Environmental > Aquatic > Marine >...
CGCCTGGAGGAGAACTACCGGTCGACCCCCTCGATCCTCGAGGTCGCGAACGAGGTGATCTCGAACAACCGGGATCGGAAGGAGAAGCGCCTGCGGACGAGCCGCCCCGTCGGTGAGCCGGTTCGCGTCATGCGGCTGCCGGACGAGCGGGCGGAATCGAGCTGGGTGGTCGGCGAGATCCAGGCCGCCCGGGAGGGGCGTGGGCCCGAGGACCACGTCGTGCTGTATCGCACAAACGCGCAATCCCGGCCGTTCGAGGAAGCGCTCCGTCGGGCCCGGATTCCGTACCGGATCGTGGGCGGCGTCCGCTTCTACGAGCGGCGGGAGATCAAGGATGTGCTCTCGTACCTGCAGCTGGCGGTGAACCCGGCGGATGAGGCGGCCTTCTCTCGATCCGTGTCGTGGCCGAGGCGCGGTGTGGGTGGCGTCACGCTCGATCGACTTCGCGACGCGGCGGCGTCCCGGTCGCTTACGCTGCTCGGCGCGGCGGAGACCGCTCGGGCGCTCGAGGGGCTGCCTCCCTCAGGCGCACGGGCCCTGGAGGACTTCGCGGCGGGCATCAGCGCCCTCGCCGAGCTGGCCGCCGCGGCGACCGCAGAGGAGGTGATCCGCGAGTGCATCCGCAGCTTCGGGATGATCCCCGCTCTCGAAGCGGAAGAAGACGGAGCCGACCGCATCGCCAACGTCACGGAGCTGCTGGCAGCGGCAGCCGCCTTCGATCCCGCGGAGGTGGAGGATGGGATCGACGGGGCGACCGACCTGGAGCTCTACCTGCAGTCCGCAGCGCTGCACGCCGACATCGACGACTACGACGACCGGGAGGCGGGCGTCACCCTGATGACGCTGCACAACGCCAAGGGACTCGAGTTTCCGACGGTGTTCCTGGTCGGGATGGAGGAGGGGCTGTTTCCACTTTCCCGGGCGATGGAGAGCCGTGAAGAGCTGGAAGAGGAGCGGAGGTTGTTCTACGTGGGTGTCACGCGCGCGGAGGACAGGCTCTTCATGACGCACGCCGACCGGCGCTGGCGTTACGGCAGCGAAGTGCGCTCCGAGCCATCCTCGTTCCTGTCCGAGCTTCCGGAAGGCCAGATCCAGTTCCGATCGATGGCGGGGCGCGGGCACACGAGCCCGGGAAGGGCATCCGCCCGGCGCCGCGTGCCCCGGGGAGGATCCGGGCCGCAGGCGGGTACCTTCGGGGACCCGAGCCGGTCCGAGTCGCAGGGGTCGGGGTGGACGGGTGGTGGCGGCTCGGCGTTCGACTGGCACCGCGGAGGCAAGCGCGCCTCACCTCCGGCTGACCAGGCGGCGCTTCGATACGACTATTCGGATTCGCAGGAAGACCTGCGACTGGAGGTGGGCGCCACGGTCGTTCACCCGAGGTTCGGAGTGGGCGAGATCCTGGCCGTCTCGGGTGAAGGACGCCACGCGCGCGCAGAGATCGAGTTCGGAGACGGAGTGACTCGGAAGATCATGGTCGCTCACGCGGGACTCAGGCCCGCGTGACGCAGCGGTTCGGGAGGCACAGTGAATGAGAAGTTCGATGCGCCCCGGGGAAGGACGTGGGTGGGTGTGGTGCTGATGATGACTCTCTTCGCCGGCTGCGGCGAGCGTTCGGCCGACCTTGTGGTGGTCGGAGGGCCGGTGTGGACCGGAGACTCGGCGACTCCGTGGGCCGAGGGCCTCTCGGCCACGGACGGAGTGATCGATTTCGTGGGGTCCGAGGAGCTCGCGAGAGACCGCATCGGTCCGTCCACCCGAGTGATCGAGCTCGACGGACGTTTCGCCATGCCGGGCTTCCTCGACACGCACACTCATTTCATGGATGGCGCCTTTCGGCTCACGGCGGTGGACCTGCGCGATGCCGACAGCCCGGAAGAGCTCGCCCGGCGACTGGCCGAGTACGCCGAGGACCTGGATCACGGAGAGTGGATCATCGGCGGCGACTGGGATCACGAGCGATGGGGAGGGCAGCTTCCCGATCGCTCGTGGATCGACGCGGTCACCCCTGACAACCCGGTGTTCGTCACCCGTCTCGACTGGCACATGGCCCTGGCGAACAGCCGTGCGCTGGAGCTGGCCGGGATACCCGAGGACGTGGCATCTCCGGCCGGAGGCGAAGTCGTACGTGACGCATCGGGAAGGCTTACGGGCGTGTTCAAGGACGAGGCCATGCCGCTCATCGGCGCGCACATACCGGAGCCTACCGAGGCGCAGCGGGACTCGGCTCTCCGGGCCGCAATGCGCTACGCCTCCTCGCTCGGGCTCACCGGCGTGACGGACATGGGATCGTGGGCGGACCTCGAGACCTACGAGCGGGCCCGCCGGTCCGGAGAGCTGACCCTGCGCGTCTACGCGTTCGTGCCGCTGTCCACGGTGGACTCCCTCGCCAGGCGAGTGCAGGCCGCCGGCAGGGGAGATGCCTGGCTGCGCATCGGTGGGTTGAAGGGCTTCGTGGACGGATCTCTCGGGTCCGGCACGGCCCTGTTCGACGAGCCCTACTCCGACGAACCGGGCAACTCAGGTCTGTTCGTGAGCCCGATGGACGAGTTGAAGGCCCAGGCCATGCGAGCCGACGGGGCCGGTTTGCAGGTCGCCATCCACGCGATCGGCGACCGGGCCAACCGATTGCTCCTGGACATGTACCAGGAAGTCGAGGACGCGGGTGGTGTCAGGGACCGGCGTTACCGGGTCGAGCACGCACAGCACCTGCGCCCGGAGGACATCGACAGGTTCGCACGGCTCGGTGTCGTCGCTTCGATGCAGCCGTATCACGCGATTGACGACGGGCGATGGGCCGAGCGACGAATCGGGGTCGACCGGGCCCGGACGACCTACGCCTTCCGCTCACTCCTCGATGCGGGTGCCGTTGTCACTTTCGGCTCCGACTGGACGGTAGCCCCGCTCGATCCGCTGCTCGGTCTCTACGCCGCCGTGACCCGGAGGACACTGGATGGCGCTCACCCCGACGGTTGGATTCCGGAGCAGAAGATCGGGGTTGAAAGCGCTCTGAAGGCCTATACGGTCGACGCGGCCTGGGCGGGATTCATGGAGGGGTGCAGCGGCTCCCTGACCCCGGGGCGATGTGCGGACCTCGTCGTTCTCGATCGGAATCCCTTCGATGTCGATCCGGAGGCGCTTTCCGACCTTCACGTCGACCTGACCGTGGTCGGGGGCCAGGTGGTCTACTCCGGGGAGTAGGTCCTCAGCCGAAGATCGTGCGGATCTCGCGTAGAGGGGACACGCCGCTGTCGCGGATGGCGCGCTCGACGGACTGGGCCGCCTCCGCCTCAGTCCCGCCGCGTTCCTCCCACAGCCTCGTGGCCCCGGCAGGCAGGGGAAAATGTCGATCCGCCGTTTCCCGGATTGCGTCCGCGCTCGGCCAGCCTCCGGCCAGAAGCACCCGCCGACGGATCTTCTTGGCCTCGTTCAGACACTCGTCTCCGATCGGGTCTCGCTCCGCGGCGCGGGACGCCTCGTCTCGGAGCAGGAAGTCGGCCACCATCTCGAAGCCGTAGCGCTGATAGTGCACCACCTGCGTCGGGTCGAGGTCCCAGCGTGAGTTGTCGATCACCGTGTCGAAGATCGAATGCCAGCTCTCGTTCCCGGATATCCGGATCATGCCCCGGAAGATTCGGCGGTTGGTAGAGAACGTGAACAGCGTGCTCGACAGCACGCGGTGAAAGAGCGCGTCCGTGCCCGAATGATCGAATCGGGTCACGATCCAGCGGGCCAGCTGCGCGTACTCCGGCCCCACGTCCACGTCCATCCGGTGTTCCCAGTAGGAATGGCCCAGCGCCCGCGTCGAGGACGTGAGCGTCAGCATGCGCGGCACGAAGGTATTGTGGGCGAGAACGTCCGCGGCGAGGTGGCAGAGGTAGCCGGTCATCGCGGCGCGCAGGCGACCGTCATCTCCGGCGGCCCTGTGAATCTCTCTCGCCACGTGCCAGTGGTGGCAGTGGCGGCCTACAGGCGCGTACTTCTTGGCCATCGAGATGTCAGCCGCGAGACTCCCGTACAGGAAGTCGATCGGGTAGCGGGCCAGCAGGGCGGAGATGGAGGTCGGGAACAGGTCGAGGGAACGGAGGATCTCCAGGCCGATCTGGGTGTGCGTGGCCGGCCCCCAGGCGAAAGCCGCATGGGGCGCGAGGAGCAACATCCCCGCGGCGAGAACGACACTTCCGACAAACGCTCGGCTGCTCAACCCAGGCGCCTGCGCTCCGATCGGGGTACCCGTCGCTTCTTGCCCCGTCCGCCCAGGCGCAGCGCCCGCATGATCGCTGCCGTGGAGAAGAACGTCTCTTCCGCCTCCTCGACGGCCACCTCCAGCAGCGCGTTGATCTCCGAGATCCGGTCCTCGGCCAGCTCCACCATTCCCTCGACGGAGGTCGTGGCCCGGATGACCGTGCGATCGACCCGATCGATATCGTCCGCGAGGGAGGCCGCGACGACCTCCACCTGATCGAGGATCTGCTGAGACTGATCCAGGACAGGCAGTGCCTTCTTCAGGAGCTCGTCCGAGAGCTCCTCGATCACGCGAAGGCTTGACAGGGCCCTGGGCAACAGACGAAGGGCCCCGATGATGCACACGCTGCTGAGCACGATCCACAGGATCAACGACAGGATGACCAATATCTGATAGAAGGTCACCGATCCTCCCGGTTCCAAGAAGGGGACGCTCCGCTCAAGATGTCCCGATGATCCCCCTCCGACAACTGTCCGCCTTTCATCAGCGCACGATACGGGCCATCGTCGGGGGCCCGCCGCCGGACTTCGGGAACGAGTGCGCGACGGCGCGGCTTCAGGCGTGCATACGCTCGTACTCGGCGATCGTTTCGATCACCGTCCGTCCATCGTCGCACGAGCGCAGACCTTCCACGAATGCGGGATCCCTCCCCAGTCGGGCGATTCGCGCGAGCAGCCTGGTGTGGTGCCCCGCACGGTCGGGCGGTGACAGGAGGACGAAGAACACGTGGACCGGCTCGCCGTCCATCGAATCGTAGTCAGCTCCGTCCGGCGAGACTCCTACGATCACCTGCGGCTCCGGAATGGACGCGCTGATGGCGTGCGGGATCGCGATGCCGTGTCCGATACCCGTGCTGAGGATCTTCTCGCGGGCCAGCAGGGCGGCCAGCACGGGCTCCTGCGCCGCCAGCGATCCGCGGCTCACAAGCGGGGTCAGGATCTGCTCCAGGATGCCCCGGACGTCGTCGTTCCGAATGTCGGTTACGACCCGGTCCTCCGCCAAGTACTCGGTGAGCGTCATTGCGCCATCATCCCCGGGGCTGGGCCGGACCCGCGGTCCGGATCGGTGCGCGGAAGCATAGACGCCCCCCGGAAAACCTGTCAAGACGGAAAGAAAGCGCGTTGCCGTGCTGACCGGGTGTGCTCTACCTTGCCCGGCGCAGATCCGCAATGAGGCCGCCGACGACCAGCAGGAGTCACGGATGCACTACCGGATAGAGGGCCCGGCCAGGCTGAGCGGCCGGTTCAGGCCGGCCGGTAACAAGAACGCCGCGCTACCGATTCTCGCGGGGTGCCTGCTGGCCGATGAGTCCGTCGTGCTCGAGAACGTGCCGGATATCAGAGACGTCCGGACGATGATCGAGCTGATCACGAGCTGTGGGGCGACCGTGGTCCGGGAAGGCGGTGGTCGAGTGGTCGTCGATCCTCGGGGTGTGGACCGTTGCGAGCTCGATCCGGAGCTGTCCGGCAGGATCCGGGCATCGATACTTCTCGCGGGCCCTCTGCTCGCGCGATCCGGATCGGTCGTGCTTCCTCCTCCGGGCGGGGACGTGATCGGCCGACGTCGCCTGGACACCCATTTCCTGGCGCTCGGGAAACTGGGGGCCGAAGTGGAGATCGGCGATCGATACGAACTGAGGGCGCACCGCCTCAAAGGGGCGGACATCTTCCTGGACGAGCCGTCCGTGACGGGCACGGAGAACGCGATCCTGGCAGCCGTGACGGCGACGGGAACGACCCGACTGCGGAACGCCGCCGCCGAGCCGCACGTGCAGGACCTGTGCGCGTTTCTGTGCGCGATGGGGGCGCAGATCGAGGGGGCGGGGACGCACGACGTTCATATCGAAGGTGTCGAGCGCCTCGGCGGTGCGAGCCACCGGATCGGGGCCGACCACATCGAGGTCGGGAGCCTCGTCGGCCTGGCGGCGATCACGGGTTCGGACCTCGTCATCGAGGACGTGGACGCCGCGCACATGGACCCGCTTCGCATCGGATTCGAGCGTCTGGGCATCCGGTGTGACCTCAGGGGGTCGGACCTTCACGTGCCGTCGGAGCAATCGCTCGTCATCGAGGCGGATATCGGCGACCAGGTTCCCAGCCTGGGGGACGGGCCCTGGCCGGCCTTCCCGGCCGATCTGATGTCGATCGCCCTGGTGGTCGCGACGCGTTGCAAGGGTACGATCCTGATCCACGAGAAGATGTTCGAGTCGCGCATGTTCTTCGCTGACAAGGTAATCGCCATGGGCGGGCGAGTCGTTCTGTGCGACCCGCACCGGGCGGTCGTGATCGGTCCTACGCGCCTGCGGGGGTCCGTCGTGGAGAGTCCCGACATCCGCGCAGGCATGGCGCTGCTGATCGCCGCCCTCGCGGCCGATGGCGTGAGCCGGATCCACAACATCGGTCAGATCGAGCGGGGATACGAGAGAATCGACGAGCGATTGCGAGCCCTCGGTGCGCGTATCGAGCGCGTGGAGGAAGGCCACTGAACCGTTCGCCGCTCGTGACCGCCGAGGCCGGGTTCGCGGAGCCGCATCGGTTCACCGCCCTCGAGGCCATCGTCCCCGGGGTGGTGGCAGGAATCACGGCCGTGCCGCCCGGCGACGGAGCCGGCTCGGAATCGGACTTCGGGCTCGCGACCGGCGGCAGTGCGTGGGACGTGATGCGACGCTACGAAGGACTCGCCCGGGCAGTGGGGGCGAGCACGGTGATGGTCGGGCGCCAGGTCCACGGTACGAGGGTCGTGGAAGCCGGGGCGATCCAGGCTTCCGGAGTGCATGTGGTCGGGGAAGCGGACGGACTGATGACCTCGATACCGGGCATTCTGCTCGCCGTGACCGCCGCGGACTGTGTGCCCGTGCTGGTGGCGGACGTCTCCGGGCGCTGCGTGGCGCTGGTGCACGCCGGCTGGCGGGGCGCGGTGGCGGGAATGCTGGAGGCGGCGGTCCGGGCGCTGGGCGAACGGTTCGAAGTGACCCCTCCCGATCTCGCGATCTTCCTGGGGCCGGCGATCTGCGGAGATTGCTATGAGGTGGGAGCAGAGGTCCTGCGGGCCTTCGGTAAGAGCGACCGTGGCCCGGCGGGATTGGACCTTCGCTCCGAGCTGAGCCAGCGGGCGATCGAGTCGGGAGTGCCCCGGGACCGAGTCATGCGATCGGAATGGTGCACGCGCTGTGGTCCCGTCACGTTCCACTCGCACCGGGGCAGGGGAGTGGACGCGGGTCGCATGGCGGCGTTTCTGGGCCTCCGGGGAGAGAGCCCGGCGCCGGAATTGCCCGCAACGGCCGGGGCATGATTGCGATGGTGGCCGTGCGCTGATATTTTCGCTGCGTAGACGGGCGCCGGGCGCTGGCCAGCCGGGAAGGCCCAGGAAGGATGTTGAAGTGGGGAACCCTTATCGGCCCCACTTTTTTGTTGCGGGTCGCTCGCCGCACGCGGGCGCGCAGACTTGCGGGTGTCTGAGGCATGGCACGTTTGGAGCCGGAACTGGAGAGGTTTCTCTCCGGCATGGGCTTCGAGTTGGTCTCGGCGGAACGTGGCGGGGGGCGACGACGCCCCCTGCTTCGTCTGCGGGTGGACCGACCCGACAGCCGGCCGGGGCACTCGAACGTCACGGTGGACGACTGCGCCGAGGTGAGCCGGGCCGTGAGCCGGTTTCTCGAGCAACGGGCCGGAGGCGAGGAGGACTGGGTGCTGGAGGTTTCCTCGCCGGGGGTCGATCGGCCCCTGACGAAGCCGCGTGACTATGTGCGGTTTGCCGGGCAGACGGTTCGGTTGAGGGGCTTCGGGCCGCTGCTTCCGGGAAGCCGGCAGGTCGTGGGCCGGTTGGTCGGACTGGAGGGAGAGCCGGGTGGTGAAGCTGTGGTGCTGGACGTGGCGGGCGAGAAGGTGACCGTCCCGCTGGCCGACATCGCGGGAGCCACTCTGGTGTATGATTTCGCGGGCGAGTCTTGAGGGCGCACGGAGGATAGGACGTCACATGAGTGATCAGATTCCGGTCGTTGAAGCGTTTCGTGTGATGGCGGCTAATAAGTCGCTGTCAGACAACGAATTGCACGACTTGATCCGAGATGGCATTCACGCCGCGCTGGCGCGCAGGTTCGGCGGTCCCGTGGAGGCGGAGATCGAGATCCTGCCCGAGGGAGACATCAAGATCGTGGTTCTCAAGCAGGTCGTGGAAGTGGTCGAGGACCCGGCTCGGGAGATTCTGCTCGAGGAGGCGCGCTGGGACGATCCGGACTTCCAGGTGGGCGACCTGCTGGAGATCCCGGTCGAGTTCTCCGACTTCGGCCGCAACGCCGTGATGGCTGCCAAGCAGAGGATCATCCAACGCGTTCGAGAAGGCGAGAGGGACCGGATCCGCGAGGAATTCAGCGGCATGGTCGGCGATCTCGTGTCGGGCGAGGTCCAGGCGATCGAGCGCGGCAAGATCGTGGTAATGCTGAACCGGGTGCGCGAAGCCGAGGCCGTGATACCCTGGCGCGAGCAGAATCCGCGGGAACGCTTTCGCCAGGGAGAAACGATCCGTGCGGTCCTCGCGAAGCTGGAGGAGACCCCCCGGGGTCCCCGGCTCATCCTGTCGCGAGCGGATCCGCTGTTCGTGAAGGCGCTGTTCGCCATCGAAGTGCCGGAGATCTACCAGGGGATCGTGGAGATCAAGGAAATCGTGCGCGAAGCGGGAGGTCGGACGAAGGTCGCGGTCTCGTCTCGCGACGACTCGGTCGATCCGGTCGGCGCCTGCGTCGGTCTCAAGGGCTCGCGTGTGCAGGCCGTGGTTTCGGAGCTGTCGGGAGAGCGAATCGACATCGTGCCGTGGCATCCCGATCCCGAGATCTTCTCCCGCAGGGCATTGGCGCCGGCGAAGGTGTCGAAGGTGATTTCGGATTCGGAGAAGCACGTCATCACGGCCATAGTCGATGAGGACCAGCTGTCCCTGGCGATCGGGCGGAACGGTCAGAATGTCAGGCTCGCGTCTCAGCTGATCGGCTGGCAGATCGATCTGTACTCGAGCCGGGACTGGCTGTCGCGCGGTGCCGAGTCGAGCCTGTTCGGCGGCGGCGATGAGTACGAGGTGTCGGACTTTCCGCTGGCGGAGCTGGGGGACATCCAGCCGACGACCCTGGCTGCGCTCCAGGCCGCCGGATACAACACCTTCTTCGATGTACTGGACATGGACAGGGATGACTTCCTGCGGATCCCGGGCATCGGAGACGAAGATGCGACTGTCCTCCTCGCGTTGATCGACGAGCTGACGGTCGAGGACGAGGCGGCGGAAGCCACTTCCCCCGCGGCCGTCGACGCCCCGGCCGAAGCGGAGCCGGCGGGCGAGGGCGGAACGGAATCGGACGATACGACGGATCCGGAGGGAGAGCCGGTGGGGGCCGCCATATCGGAGGCCGAGTCGGCACCGGATTCGACGGAGGAGTCCACGGACTCGCGCGACTGAGGTGTGCGCCGCGCTGGAGACGGAGACGGACAGGGAGCGCGAGGCGCTGCAACTGGTAGGCCTGGCTCGAAGAGCCGGCCGGGTGGCCGTGGGCACGCGTTCGGTCAGGGAGGCTGCGCGCCGGGGGAAGCTGAGTATCGTGATCGTGGCGGAAGACGCGACGCAGAACTCGCTCGCGCGGCTCGGGACGCTGGTGCGGGACCCGGGCCTGCCGGTCGTGAGATGTGGGGACAGAAGTGGGTTGGGCCGGGCGGTGGGAAGGAGTGAGGCAGTGGTCGTCGGCGTGTCCGATCCCGGGCTCGCCGAGCGGATCGCGACCGTGGCAAATCGGTCGGGGGGACCGGCGCCGGAGGGCACCGGCGACGGATTGACGAATACGAAGTGACGGACGGGACATCAAGGAGGACCGGCGTTGGCGACATTCCGCGTCTATGAAGTTGCCGAAGATCTGGGCGTAGACAGCAAGCAGCTGATCCACATGCTGCACGAGATGGACGTCCGCGTCCGGAGTCATATGTCCAGTGTGACGGAAGACCAGATAGCGAGACTCCACGCTCGGCTGGAGCGCGAGCGGAGGACCGGTGCGCATGCGGCGGCCGATCCTGCCGTCGCGACGCGTCGTCGTCGCCGCCGTAAGGCACCGGAGCGGGCCGAGGTGGCCGATTCCGACCAGGAGACGGTAGCCGAGGCGGAGGTCGAGGCGGAGGTCGAGGTCTCGGCGGGCCCGGTGAGTGAGCCGGCCCCGGCGGAGTCCGAAACGCCGGTTGCAGGAGTCGCCGCTGAAGAGGAGCCCGGTGAGGAAGCGGCGGACGCGGCCTTGGACGAGGAGTCGGAGCAACAGGAAACGGATCTCGCCGCGACGGTCGTGGGCGACGACGAGATCGTGGACGAGGAAGAGGACGAGACGGAACTGGGGGAGGAAGTCGGCTTCGAAGAGGACGAGGACGAGAGGCCCCCGACTCCCAAGCGAACGGTCAAGCCGAAGCCCGTCCGGCGCGGGATGCCGACCGCGTCTCCGCCGCCATCCGCTCCGGCTGCCCCGGCCGCTTCGGCCGCTCCCGGCGGAACCGTCCGGATCAAGGCAGAGGGGTATACGACGGACGGGCGCAAGAGAGGCAAGCGGGATCGGAAGCGAAGAAGGCGAGTGGACCAGGACGCGGTGCAGGAGAGCGTCAAGAAGACCCTCGCCGCCATGGGCGGTGGATCTTCGCGGCGGCGCCGGCGTGACAGCGGTCCGACACAGCAGGAGGTCGAGAGGGAAGCCCGGGAGGCGAAGGAAGCGGAGGAGACGACCCTCGTCCGGGTCAACGAATTCCTCACCGTAGCCGAGCTGGCCGACCTGATCCGCGCGACGCCGCAGGAGATCATCACGTCGGCCTTCAAGAACCTGGGGCTGATGGTGACGATCAACCAGCGGCTCGACTTCGACCAGATCGAGCTCATCTGCGATGAGTTCGGCTTCCAGGCGACTCAGGAGGAGGCGTACGAGTCAGACCTCGTCGAGCTGCAGCAGGAAGCCGAGCAGGAGGGTGAGCTTCAGCCCAGAGCGCCGGTCGTGACGGTGATGGGGCACGTGGACCACGGCAAGACGTCGCTTCTCGACTTCGTGCGAAAGACCAACGTGATCGCCGGCGAGGCGGGCGGCATCACCCAGCACATTGGGGCCTACCACGTCGTCGTGCAGGGTGACCGGGCGCTGACGTTCCTCGACACGCCGGGGCACGAGGCCTTCACGGCCATGAGGGCCAGAGGCGCCGAGGTGACCGACCTGGTGATCCTCGTCGTGGCCGCCGACGACGCCGTGATGCCGCAGACGATCGAGGCGATCAGTCACGCCCGGAACGCGGGCGTTCCGATCGTCGTCGCGATCAACAAGGTCGATCTTCCAACCGCGAACGTGCAGAAGGTCAAGCAGGATCTCCTGTCCCAGGAGGTGGTTTTGGAGGAATTCGGAGGGGATGTGCTCTCCTCGGAGGTATCGGCCAAGACTGGACTCGGCGTTGAGGATCTCTTGGAGAAGGTCCTTCTCCAGGCCGAGATGCTGGACCTCAAGGCCGTCCCAACGGGCCTGGCACGGGGCACGGTGGTGGAGGCGGAGCTCGACCGCGGAATGGGTCCGGTGGCCACCGTGCTGGTTCAGAGCGGGGAGCTCAACATAGGAGACGACTTCATCTGCGGCCTGCAGGGTGGGCGAGTGCGCGCTCTGCTGGACGAACGTGGCAACACGGTCGAGAAGGCCGGCCCCTCCATTCCTGTCAGGATCCTGGGACTGGAGGGTGTGCCACAGGCCGGGGATCGCCTCGTGGAGATGGAGGCCACCCGAGTTCGGGAGATCGTCTCGCGCCGCCAGCAACTGGAGCGGGAGAAGGACATTCGGAGACGTCGGAAAGGCACCCGGCTGGAGGACATCTTCTCCGCCGTCCAGGAGGAAGGGCAGGCGACGCTGAACCTGGTGATCAAGGGCGATACGGACGGGTCGCTGCAGGCGCTGTCGGACTCCCTGGAACGACTGGGAACCGAGGAAGTCGCCGTGGACGTGATCCACCGGGGCGTCGGCGCGATCAACGAGTCCGACATCCTTCTGGCCACCACGACGAGGGCCGCCGTCATCGGCTTTCACGTGCGTCCGGACGCGAAGGCCCGCGAGGTCGCGGAGAGGGAAGGCGTGCAGATCCGTCTGTACAGCGTGATCTACGAGGCGGTCGAGGATGTCCGGCTCGCCCTCGAAGGACTGCTCCGGCCGGAAGAGCGAGAGGTCCTCGTCGGCAGCGCCGAGGTCCGGGAGACGTTCAAGGTACCGCGAGCCGGTACGGTCGCGGGATGTTACGTCGTTTCGGGGACGATCCAGCGGAATGTCAGAGTTCGCCTGTTGAGAGACTATGTCCAGGTCTACGAGGGCAACATTGGCAGTTTGCGCCGATTCAAGGAAGATGTTCGCGAAGTCCGGGATGGTTACGAGTGCGGAATCGCCATCGAGGGATTCAACGACATCAAGGTCGGCGATGTGATCGAGTGCTTCCGGGTCGAGGAAGTCGCGCGCACCCTGGCCGAGAGCGGTCAGGCGTCCTGAGACAGGACTGCAGAGCTTGGCAGCCGTTTACGGGCGCGCACGCTGGGATCTCAGGATCCCGGACTGTCGGTCGCTCAAGGACAAGCGACGGGTGATTCACGCGCTGCGGGACCGGGCGCGGGCGCGCCTCAAGGTCTCGGCGGCCGAGACGGATCACCAGGACGACGCGCAGCGGGCGGAGCTCAGCATCGCTTTCGTGTCCTCGGACGCGGTCCTCGCGCGCTCGATCCTGGATCGGGCGGACGCGCTGATCGCTTCCGATCCCCGGGTCTACATTCTCGAGACCGAGTCCGAGCTGTCTTGAGCCGGGGCCCGGCCCAGGGGGAAGAGAATGCCATCCAATCGCCGCACCATCCGCCTGAATCAGCTTCTGCGAGAGGAGCTGGCGTCCCTGCTGCAGACGGAGATCAAGGACCCCAGGGTGCGCTCCGTCACGGTCACCCGCGTGGAAGCCACCCAGGACCTGGCCTACGCGGACGTGTACGTCAGGACGCTGACGGATGAGATCCCGGTTGAGGAGGCGATCGCCGGACTCGAGAGCGCGGAGGGCTTCGTGCGGAGGCGTCTCGGCAGGGAGCTCCACCTGCGCCGCATACCGGATTTCCGGTTCCACGCCGACCGGGCGCTGGAGCACGTGCGGCGGATAGACGCCCTGCTCGACGAGGCCCTCGGGTCGCAGGGGGACGATGGCGGAGATTGACCTGCCGGCGATCCTGCTGGTCGACAAGCCGGAAGGGCCCACGTCGCACGACGTGATCCGCATCGCGCGCAGGCATCTGGATACGCGCCGAATCGGCCACACGGGCACTCTCGACCCGTTCGCGAGCGGCCTTCTGCTCCTGTGTCTCGGTGCGGCGACACGTCTGGTGGAGTACTTCCACCTTCTCCCGAAGACGTACACGGCGACCGCCGCTCTCGGCGCGGAGACCGACAGCGAGGATCGAACGGGGGCCGTGACCCGTCGCTCGGAGGCGTGGCGCGTCGTCACGGAGGGGGAGATCGAACAGGCGGCCGCTGGCCTCCGGGGACCGTCCGCCCAGGTGCCCCCGTCGTACTCGGCCCTTAAGGTGGATGGGCGACGTGCCTACGAGGTCGCCCGGGCCGGCGGGGACGTCGCGCTTGAGCCCAGGGCGGTGGAAGTGCATCGGTTCGAAGTGACGGGCATCCGGCTTCCCGAAGTGGACCTTCTCACAGAGGTGTCGACCGGCACCTATGTTCGGTCGCTGGCCCGGGACTTCGGGAGGGCTCTCGGGTGTGGGGCTCACCTGAAGACGCTGCGCCGGGAGTCCATAGGTCCGTTTCGAGTGAACGACGCCGTGGACCTCTTGGACCTGGAGGCGGGCGAGATTCCGGAATGTGCCGTGATCTCGCCGGTAGATGCCCTCTCGTGGCTCCCCGTTCGGACATTGACCCCGTGCGAGACGGCCGAGATCGAGCACGGACGACGCATCCGGGATCCGCATGGCCCGGATGGATCGGACCTGCCGGTCGCCCTGGTCGCCGGGGAGCGACTGGTGGCAGTGGCGCGCCGGGAGGCGTGCGAACTGCAGCCGGAGAAGGTGTTCCATGTCTGAGGCGCGGGCATGGGAAAGCGGCCTGCCGCCCGACGTCGGCCGAACCGTGGTCACCGTCGGGAGTTTCGACGGGGTTCACAGGGGGCACATGGCGGTGCTGGCGGAGATCACCCGCCGCGCGGCCGAGCGAGGTCTGCACAGCGTCCTGGTGACCTTCGACCGGCACCCGCTGACCGTCGTTCGGCCGGAGGAAGCCCCGGGCCTGCTGACCACCCCGGACGAGAAGAAGGAGATTCTCACGCAGTCGGGCCTGGATTACGTCGCGTTCCTGCCGTTCACGCGATCCCTGTCGCGATACGGGCCCGAGGAGTTCGTTGAGCGGGTACTTCGACGGAGATTCCGGGTAGCGGAGCTGGTGATCGGCTACGACCACGGCTTCGGGAGAGGACGGGCGGGAGACATCGATCTGTTGCGACGTCTCGGCTCCGAATTCGATTTCGCCGTGGATGTCGTCCCGGCGGTCGCCTCCGATGGGGCTCCCGTATCCTCGACCCGTATCAGGGCCAGCGTGTCGGAAGGCGCGGTGGAGAGTGCCGCAGTGGACCTCGGACGGCCGTATTCGTTTCGGGGCCCGGTCGTGACCGGCATGGGACGTGGCCGGGACCTCGGCTTTCCGACGGCCAACATCGCGGCTCCCGGGGGTGGCAAGCTGCTTCCCATGCAGGGAATCTACGCCGTGAGAGCCTCTCTCCGGACGATGATCCGTTCCGGGCTGCTGCACCTCGGGCCGCGACCCACCTTCGCCGGCTCGCCTCCCTCGATCGAGCTCTACATACTCGACTTCGACGAGGACATCTACGGCGAACGAGTCAGGGTCGACTTCCTGAAGCGTCTTCGCGACGTGCGACCTTTCAGCACATCGTCCGAGCTCGTGGAGCAGATGAAGCGTGACCGGGAGATGGCCCGCGACTACTTTGCGGAACACGACGTCGAGTGACGGTGTCGTCCGCCAGAGACACGGATTCTACGCTTTACACATCGGCACTCGGTCGCTATTATTAACAGCTTGATATGTCTTGAAATCACGCACTTGAAGGATCTCGAACAGATGACGCTGGGCACGGAAGAAAAGACGGCCATCGCCGAGAAGTTCGGAGCGCACGAGGGAGACGTGGGATCGCCAGCGGTTCAGGTCGCGCAGCTGACCGCCAGGATCGAGCATCTCACGGAGCATTTCCGTACACATCCGAAGGACCACCACAGCCGGAGGGGCCTGCTCAAGATGGTGGGCCGACGACGCCGGCTGCTGGAGTACCTGAAGAAGAACGAGTACGAGCGATACAGGACGGTGATCAAGGAACTGGGTCTGCGAAGGTAAGGCAGTGGCAGACTCCGCAACTCGGCGGTTCGGAGGCGCGACGCGCCCTCGAACTGCCGTTTTTTTGTTGTCCCGCCCGTGCCCGCTACGAGAACGCGGGAGGTTCGCGGCCGGGATGCATACGTAAGCAAGCTTGAGAAGAGCGGAAAGAGAAGAAAGAAGAGATGGCACACAGGATTGAGAAGGAGTTCGCGGGTCGGAAGCTGATCCTCGAGACGGGCAGGATGGCGCGGCAGGCGGACGGAGCCGTGCTCGCTCAGTATGGAGATACGGTGGTACTGGTGACGGCGATGGCGGAGCGGAGGCCGTCCCGGTTCCCGTTCTTCCCCCTCACGGTCGAATACCGGGCCAAGACGTATGCCGCCGGGAAGTTCCCGGGCGGGTTCATCAAGCGAGAGGGACGTCCGAGCGACAAGGAGATCGTCTCGGCCCGTCAGATCGACCGGCCGTTGCGCCCCCTGTTTCCCGACGACTACCAGAACGAGACGCAGGTCGCCTGCTTCATCATCTCGGCCGATCAGGAGAACGACGCCGACGTTCTCGGCATGCTCGGCGCCTCCGCGGCGCTGACCATCTCGCCGATTCCGTGGGGTGGACCTATCGCCGGTGTCCGGGTCGGCCGGGTTTCGGGTGAGTGGGTAATCAACCCCACGTTCGAGCAGCTCGAGTACTCGGACATGGACATCGTGGTCGCCGGGACCGACGAATCGATCGTCATGGTCGAGGGGGCTTCGGTCGAGATCAGCGAGGAAGATCTCATTTCCGTGCTCGAGGTAGGCCACGAGGCGATCCGGGAACTGATCGCGATCCAGCACGAGCTGCTGGAGATGGTCGGCGGCCCCCCGCAGAAGTTCGAGTACGAGCCCAAGGGGGTATCGGCGGACTTCGAAGCCGCTGTCAGGGAGAGGGCGGCCAGCAAGGTCGAGGAGGCGCTCTCGCTTCCGAACAAGGAGGAGCGGAACCAGGCCCTTTCGGCGCTGAGAGAGTCCGTGACGGACGATCTGCAGGGTGACGAGCAGTTTGCAGAGCACCTCGACGACATCTCGAGCGTGATGAAGGGTCTCGAGAAGGAGACGATGCGCCGTCAGATCCTGGAGCGAGGTGAGCGGGTGGACGGCCGCGGGCTGGACGAGATCCGCCCGATCTCGTGTGACGTCGGCATCCTGCCTCGGACGCACGGTTCGGCGTTGTTCACGCGGGGCCAGACCCAGGCGTTGTGCGTAAGCACGCTGGGGACGATCCAGGACGAGCAGCGGATCGACTCCATCGATGTCCGCGAGGAGACGTCCAAGTCCTTCATGCTGCACTACAACTTCCCCCCCTTCTCGGTGGGCGAGGTGCGGCCGTTCCGCGGTCCGGGCCGCCGTGAGATCGGACACGGGATGCTGGCCGAGCGTGCGCTTCAATCGCTGCTGCCCGCGTACGACGAGTTCCCCTATACGATCCGAATCGTGTCCGACATCCTGGAATCGAACGGGTCGAGTTCGATGGCCACGGTGTGCGGCGGCTCGCTCTCCCTCATGGACGCGGGAGTTCCGCTGCGGGCGCCGTGCGCGGGCGTGGCGATGGGGCTGATCAAGGAGGGCGATTCGGTGGCGGTTCTCACGGACATTCTCGGGATCGAGGATGCCCTGGGCGACATGGACTTCAAGGTCGCCGGCACCGCGGATGGCATCACGGCCATCCAGATGGACATCAAGATCGGCGGACTCAGTCTGGAGACGATGCGCGAGGCACTGGAGAGGGCCCGCAAGGGGAGGCTCCACATTCTCGAGGTGATGCGCCAGACACTGGGCGAGCCGCGGTCGGAGATGTCGCGGTACGCGCCGAGGATCATGACGATTCAGATCAATCCCGAGAAGATCGGCGAGGTCATCGGGCCGAAGGGCAAGACGATCCGGAGCATTCAGGAGCAGACGGGCGCCCAGATCAACATCGAAGACAGCGGGGTGGTCACGGTGTCGTCGATCTCGGGCGAGGGCGGGGAAAAGGCCCGGGCGATGATCGAGGCGATCGTCGAGGAGCCCGAGGTCGGCCGGATCTACGAGGGCGTCGTCAAGAACACGACGACCTTCGGGGCTTTCGTGGAGATCATTCCGGGCACGGAGGGTCTGTGTCATATCTCGGAGCTCGAGGAAGGGCGCACCGAGAATACGGAAGACGTCGTGCAGCCGGGCGACGTGGTCAAGGTGAAGCTGCTGGCGATCGACGAGCGCGGACGTCTGAAGCTCTCGCGCCGGGCCGCCATGTCCGCGAACTGAGCCGAACTCCGCATTCGGGTCTTCCCGAGAGACCGGAGATGTCGTGATCGCGGAAGCGGCAGAGACGACGGAGCGCCTGGACCCTGAGGTCCGGCGCTCCGTTCTTCCTTCGGGCACCGTCGTCCTGACGGAAGCGATGGACTCGGTGCGCTCGGTGGCCACCGGGGTCTGGGTGAGACGTGGGACGGCCCACGAGCACCCGGATTGTCGGGGTGCCGCGCACCTCCTCGAGCACATGGTGTTCAAGGGAACCAGAAGGCGCTCGGCGCGAGACATCGCGGCGGCCATCGAGGATGCCGGTGGCTCCCTGGATGCCTACACGACCCACGAACATACGTCATTTCAGGTGCGCGTTCCCTCCGATCACCTCCAGACCGGCCTCGACGTGCTCGCCGATCTGGTCTTCTACCCGTCTCTCCGCGCGAAGGACCTCCGAATGGAAAAAGGCGTGGTGCTCGAGGAGATCGCGCGGACCGAGGAGACGGCCGACGACCTGGTGTTCGAGCTCCACTCCGAGTTTCTGTACGACGGGCACCCGTACGGCGCCCCGATCCTGGGAACCCGCGAGACGGTGGAGGCCATGGACACCGGGCTCCTCCGGAGATTGCACGCCGGGGCCTACCGCCCCGAGAACCTCGTCGTCGCCGCCGCGGGGCAGGTCGATCACGAGGACCTCCTCGAGAAGGTGCGGCGGCTGTGGCCCGCCTCGGGGAATGGCGCGGGGGGCGAGGAAGTGCCGGAGCTCCTGTCGACGGCGCGCGGCCGCAAGGTGGTGAGCCGCCCCGGCGGGCGGCAGGTGCACGTGGTCGCGGGAGGCCTGGGGCTGGATCACGCCAGTCCGCTGCGGCACGCCGCGATCCTGGTTGGGCAGGCGTTCGGTGGAGGAATGAGCTCGAGGTTGTTCCAGCGCCTTCGGGAAGAGTTGGGGCTCGCCTATTCGGTGTTCTCGTTCCAGTCGTTCTACGCCAGGGGCGGTCACCTGGGAGCGTATCTGGGCACCCGGCCCGAGACGGCCGAACAGGCCCGCGATGTACTGTTGGAAGAGATGCGACGGCTCAGCGAGACCGGGCTGTCGGCCGCCGAACTCGGAGCGGTGAAGGAACAGATCAAGGGCCAGATCCTGCTGTCCCTGGAGTCACCTGCGGCACGCATGCACAGGCTCGCAGCGCTGGTCCTGTACGGGGAGCCGTATCGGAACCTCGACGCGCTCGTCGATCTGATCGACGGGATCGATCTCGCTCAAGCGGACGAGGTCTCCAGGTTGTATGATCCGGAGGGGGTAGCGGTCCTGGAACTGTGGCCCGCATAATCCCCTCTGGTCGGTCGAACAGGTCTTTCCGGCGTCTTCCCGACGCCGTTTTGGCGAGCCGGACCTCACGGTTCCGAATCGCCCTCGAAAGAATTGAAAAAGGAGCTACACCATGATCGTGGGGGTTCCGAAGGAGATCAAGTCGCACGAGAACCGCATCGCCGTCGTTCCGGGCGGTGTGGAGGCTCTGGTCGCTCTGGGGCACGAGGTCCTGGTGGAGAAGGACGGTGGACTCGGGAGCGGCTTCGAGGACTCGGCGTACACGGCGGTCGGGGCGGAGATCGTCCGGGACGTAGATGAACTGTGGGCGCGGGCGGACATGATCGTGAAGGTGAAGGAGCCGATCGCGCCGGAGTACGAGAGAATAAGGGAAGGACAGGTACTCTTCACGTACTTTCATTTCGCGGCTGATGAGACCCTCACCCGGACGATCCTCGAGCGAAAGTGCGTGGCGATCGCATACGAGACGGTCCAGCTGTCCACGGGAGAGCTTCCGCTTCTGACGCCGATGTCAGAGGTGGCGGGGCGGATGGCCGTGCAGGAGGGCGCGAAGTACCTCGAGAAGAACCAGGGCGGCTGCGGCGTGCTGCTGGGAGGGGTGCCGGGAGTGCTTCCGGCCGAGGTCGTGATACTCGGGGGGGGAGTCGTCGGAACGAACGCGGCCTGGATCGCCGCTGGATTCGGGGCGCACGTCACGATCCTCGATCTGGACCTGGATCGGCTGCGCTATCTGGCCGACGTGATGCCCGCGAACGTCGACACGCTGTTCTCGAATCGACGTAATATACTGGAGCAGATCACGCGGGCCGATCTCCTGGTCGGCGCGGTTCTCCTTCCGGGCGCCAAGGCTCCGAGCCTCGTGCTCCGGGATGACCTGAAGCTGATGAAGGACGGGTCGGTCATCGTCGATGTGGCTGTGGATCAGGGTGGGTGCGTGGAGACCGTGCGTCCGACGACGCACGACAATCCGATCTACGTCGTGGAAGGAGTGATCCACTACTGCGTTGCCAACATGCCTGGGGCCGTCCCGCGCACTTCCACGCTCGCGCTGACGAATGCCACATCGCCGTACATGCTTGCGCTGGCGAACAAGGGCTGGGTGAAGGCCTGCCAGGACGATGCCGCTCTGGCCCAGGGCCTCAACGCAGTGGACGGAAAGCTCACGTATGGAGCCGTAGGCGAGGCCTTCGGCATCGAGAGCATCGACGTTTCAGCCGTTCTGTAGTCGACGGGGCGGGGTCCGGGAGACCCCGCCTTTCCTCCATCCGGGGCGCAGTCTACATTCTCGGATCGGTGGCCCGGCCCTTGCACGACGGGGGCACCGAAACGTGTTCGTGCGCACCCGAGTCTCCCGGTTGATCCTGAACGGAACAGGCGATGTGGAAACGTCTTCTCAAGGGTAGCTTCCTCCCGATCAACGATGTGGGAGTCGACCTCGGCACCGCGAATACGCTTGTATACGTGGCGGGCGAGGGGATCGTGCTGAACGAGCCCTCCGTAGTCGCGGTCGAGAAGAGCACCGGTCGCATCATGGGGATCGGCCTCGAGGCCAAGCGCATGCTGGGTCGCACTCCGCACGGTGTAGAGGCAGTTCGCCCGCTCAAGGACGGCGTGATCGCGGACGTGGACGTGACCGAGATCATGCTCCGCTACTTTCTGAAGACGGTCACGGCCGACCGGGTATTCAAGGTGAGGCCGCGTGTCGTGGTCGGCGTGCCGTCCGGGATCACGGAACTCGAGCGGCGTGCCGTTCGATCGAGCGCCCATGCCGCCGGGGCAAAGGAAGTCTACATGGTCTCGGAGCCGATGGCGGCCGCCATCGGGGTCGGGCTGCCCGTCGAGACCCCGACCGGGAACATGGTGATCGACGTGGGTGGGGGAACCACCGAGATCGCGGTGATCGCGCTCTCCGGTCTGGTGGCGGAGACGTCCATCCGGGTGGGAGGCGACGAGCTGGACGAAGCGATCGTCTCGTTCCTTCGCAAGAACTACAACCTGCTCATCGGAGAGCCGACGGCAGAGGCGATCAAGATCCAGATCGGCTCGGCCTATCCGACTGAAGATGAGCGGGACATGAGCGTCAAGGGGCGGGACCTCGTTTCCGGGATCCCCAAGACCGTTCGAGTCAATTCGGCCGAGGTGCGGGAATGCATGCTCGAGCCGATCCAGCAGATCGTTGGAGCGGTGCGCCGGGCGCTGGAGATCACGCCACCGGAGCTGGCTGCGGACATCGTCGACCGCGGAATCGTCATGACGGGCGGCGGCTCACTCATCCGGGGGTTGGACAAGCTGCTCCGGGAGGAGACCGGACTGCCCATTCATGTGGATGAAGAGCCGCTGACCTGCGTGGTCAGGGGTACGGGCCGCGTACTTGACGACATCCCGCGCTATCGGAGCGTGCTTACCACCTGAGGAGGCGTGCGGCATCTCAACGTCGGCCGGCCCGAGAACCAGCGGCGTGACCTGGTCATCGTCGCGGTTCTCCTGATTCTCTCCTGGTCCCTCTCGGGCCTGGACTCCTCACAGGCGTTAGGTCTCACACGGTTGCTGCGGAGCACCGTGCTGGCGCCGTTCCTCGCTGCTGACGCAGCCTATGAGCGTCGCGCGGCCCTCGCCATCCGGGCCGCGGACCTGGAGGCGGAGCGAGACGAGCTCTACGTACGCCTGCAGGCGGCCACCGACCTGGAACGTGAGAATCGAGAGCTGAGGGCGTACCTGTCCCTGCCGGAGCGGGTTCCCGGCTCTTTCGTGATCGCAGAACTCGTCCCCGGCCGCCCGTCCATCGGTGATTCCCACACCTTTCTCCTGCGCGGTGCGGGTCTGGTCGGGATTCAGGTTCCCACGGGCGTAAGCGTTCCCGATGGCCTCGTGGGAGTGCTCCGCTCGGTTTCCGGGGGCAGCGGGTTCGGCGAATTCTGGACGCACCCGGACTTCCGGGTCAGTGTCCGGTCGGCTACCGGCGGCGCGACGGGCATCGCGCGGTCGTTCGTCGGCGAGGGCGGCGAGAGGCTTATGCTGGTGGAGGGCGTGCCTTACCAGGCGAGGATGGCCGAGGGCGCGATTCTGGAGACTGCGGGCCTGGGTGGGGTGTTCCCGGCCGGCATCCGTGTCGGCACCGTAATCGCGGAGTCCGACTCGCGGTCAGGGTGGTCGCACAGCTATCTGGTCGAGCCGGCGGTACAGCCGGGCGCCGTGCGAGCGGTCACGGCCTGGAAGAGGGCGCCAATGGAATCGAACGGCGAGGATCCGGGTCCGGCGGAGGTGTCCGGAGAGGCCCCCGGAGCGGGGGAGGAGGGCACGGGTGGCGGGCTCTAGGCGTGGCGTCAGCCCCGACGTCGTTCTGGTCGTGACTCTCGTGCTGGTGCATTTCACGATGTACCGCTTCCTCGTTCGATGGCCGGCGATGCCCAACTTCCTGATCGGAGGACTGCTGCTGGCCGCACTGCATCTGCGGGCCGGTTACGCGGCCTTCGTCGGGCTCTGCCTGGGCGTCCTGGAGGCCGCGATGGGCCTCGAGGGTATGGGGACGATATCGATGGTGTTCACGGTGCTGGGGTACCTGGCTGCCCGGTCCCGGGACCTACTGTTCGCGGACGCGCGCTACTACGTCTTCATCTACCTGTTCTTCGGAACCTGGGTGGGGGAGATCTCCCTGATGGTCGTGATGCCTGGCGGCCCAGGTCTCCTCAAGGGGCTCGTGCTGGCACCGGTCAGCGCGCTCACGACCGCCGTCGTATGCGGTCTCGCCGAGTCCATGGCCACCAACCTCCGCCGACCGTGATCGACGAGTGACCGGAGGCGAGGCCGCCCGCCTGAGCCGGGCCCGGAGAGCGAGAGGGGCAGCGGTGCTGCTCGGCATCGTGGTCGTCGTTCTCGCGGCCGCGTTCTTTCGGCTTCAGGTTCTCGGCAGCGGGTCCTACGAGCTCCAGTCGAGGAACAACCGGCTGCGCCCCATCCCGATTCCGGCTGCGAGGGGCGCGATATACGATCGTCACGGAGAGCTGCTGGCCGAGAGCATCCCGGGCTATTCCATCTCACTGCTTCCCGCCCCGCCTGATTCGGCCCGCGCCACCCTGGAGAGATTGTCCGGATACCTGAATCTCGGGCCCTCCGACGTGGAAGCCATTCTGGAGCGCCGGGGCAGGAATCCTCAGCTGCCAGTGCTCGTCAAGGATGATCTGAGCTTCGGGCAGGTCGCGGCGGTCGAGGAACGACGGCCTGAGTTCCGGCTGGTCGTCGTCGATACGCACCCCCGGCGCCGCTACCCGGCGGGGTCGGTCGCGGCGCACGTGATCGGATACGTGGGTGAGATCAGTGAGTCCGAGCTGGACAGCGACGCGTTCGTGGAGTACGAGGCAGGCCGCATCGTCGGCAAGCAGGGGGTCGAGCGTTCGTACGAATCGCTGCTGGCCGGCAGCGCCGGGACGCGCTACGTGGAGGTCAACGCACGGGGTTCCATAGTACGTGAGTTCCCTTCCGACCTGGCGCGGCCCGCCGAGCCCGGTACGGACCTGACGCTGTCCCTCGACCTGGGACTGCAGGAATTCGCCGACTCGATCTTCCCGGATGATGATCGGGGCGGCGTGGTGGCCATCGATCCGCGCAACGGAGAGGTCCTGCTTCTCTACAGCCATCCGAGCTTCGACCCGAACCTGTTCGTGGGAGGGATCAGCGAGAAGGACTGGGCGTCTATCCGCGATGACCCCCGTCAGCCGATCCTCAACCGGGCCGCGGCGGCCCTATATCCTCCCGGCTCCACCTGGAAACTCGTCCTCGCCACGCTGGCGATGCGGGCGGGCGTCGTGGGAATCGACACGTACATGCCGACGGCCTGTCGGGGGGCACTCCAATATGGCCGGCGGGCCTTCAGGTGCTGGAAGCCCGAGGGCCACGGTCCGCTGGCTCTTTCGGGGGCCATCAAAGAGAGCTGCAACGTGTATTTCTACCAGCTCGGGCTTCGCCTGGGGCTGGACGCGTTCCTGTCAGGGGTGGATGGCCTGGGCTTCAACCAGGCGACCGGCCTGGACCTTCCAGGCGAGATCTCGGGTCGCTTTCCACCGTCCCGAGACTGGTACGATCGCCGTTTCGGAAAGCGGGGCTGGACCGAGTCCGTCGTCTTGAACCTGGCGATCGGGCAGGGTGAAACGGAGCAATCCCTCCTGAGGATGGCGCAGTTCTATTCCGCGTTGGCCACGGGAAGGTCGCCTGTCGTTCCGCACCTCCTGCAATCGGAGGTGCTCGATCAGGTGCGGGAGAACTGGAGTCTGGACCTGCCGGAGGCCAGACGCCTGGAGCTCGTTTCTGCCCTCAAACGAGTCGTCAACGAGCCCGGGGGAACCGCTTACTGGCACAGGCCCCGTGAGTGGGTAATGGCCGGAAAGACCGGCACGGCGCAGAATCCGCACGGCGAGCCGCATTCGTGGTTCATCGGATTCGCTCCCGCGGATGATCCGAGGATCGTCATAGTGGCGATCGTCGAGAACGGCCACCCGGACGACCGGACATCGAGAGCCGTGCCGTTCGCTTCGCAGGTCGTGTCCCGCTATCTGAGAGACGAGGGAGTGCCTCCGGATCGTCCGCTGGAGGGACCTGTGGCGTCGCCGCCAGCCAGCGTGGCCGGCGCGGGGGGAGTGGGGCAGTGAGGCGGGGGCGCGCGACCCGTCTGGGCAGTCTGGGCGATCCGGCGCTGCTCGCCGCCGCCTTGCTTCTGGCGGTACTCGGCATCGGGATGATCTGGTCCGCGGGACAGGTCGATCTCCCGTCGGCGGTGATGGGAGCGTGGCGCCGCCAGCTGGCGTGGCTGGGCGTCGCGATTCTGGGGTTTGGCCTGGCGAGCCGGGTTCCGATGCGCTGGCTGGAGTGGGCCACCCCGTGGATCTACGCCTTTTCGATCCTCCTGCTGCTCGTGGTTCTGGCCGTGGGCGGCGGTCCGAACACTCGAAGCTGGCTCCGTCTGGCGGGATTCTCCTTCCAGCCCGCCGAGCTGGCAAAACTGGCCACCATCCTGCTGCTCGCCCGGATACTGGGCTCGCGAAAGGAGCCCCAGGCCAATCTGTTCGAGCTGTGGAAGCCGGTCCTCATCGTGGCCGTGCCGTTTCTCCTCGTCATGGCGCAGCCGGACCTCGGCAGCGCGCTCATCTTCGTCGTCATCCTGGTGAGCGCGCTGTACTGGGCAGGCACTCCGCTGTTCACGATATTCATGCTCGTGAGTCCCGGGGTGAGCATGATCCTCGGCTTTTCGTCCGCGATCTGGGGAGTGTGGTTCGTCGTCGTCGTTCTCGGTCTGTACCTTCGGCGACCGTTCATGGCAGAGGCCGTGGCCGTCGCGCTGGCGAATCTCGCAGCGGGTGCGCTGGCGACGCCGCTGTGGAACCGGCTGGCTCCTTACCAGCAGCGGCGCCTCGTGGTCTTTCTCGATCCGGATGTCGATCCGAGGGGCGCCGGGTGGCACCTCATCCAGTCGAAGGTGGCGATCGGCTCGGGCGGCATGACCGGGCAGGGGTTCGGCCACGGTCCGCAGAAGAGACTCGCGTTCCTTCCCGAGCAGCACACCGACTTCATCTTCTCCGTCGTGGGTGAGGAACTCGGATTGATAGGGGTCCTCGCCTTCCTCCTGCTCCTCGCGTGGTTTCTGAGGCGTGTGCTCCGGGTTGCCGCGGAGGCCACCCAGGGATTCGGGAGCATGGTGGCGTTCTGCTTCTTCGCCGTCTGGTTCGCTCACCTCGTGATCAACGTGGGAATGACCGTGGGCCTGATGCCGGTCACGGGTCTGCCGCTGCCCTTCATCAGCTACGGGGGCTCCTTTCTCCTGACGACTTTCGTCGGTCTGGGACTCGTCTGCCGGGCGGCTCTCGAAACCTGAGCGAGTGCTCACGTGCGGTGCGGGGTTCGCCCCGGGTTGCAGGCCGGTTATATTCAAATCTTCCCCAGCCCCGATTGAGCGAGGCAGAATGGCCTGGTTCCGCAAGGAAAAGCAGAAGTTGGTAGCACAGAAGCGCGAGCTCGCGGCCGATGTCTGGGAGAAGTGCGATGGCTGCGGCGAAATCCTCTACACACGACGCCTGGAGGAGAATCGCCGAGTCTGTCCCGAGTGCGGACACCACTTCCAGATATCGGCGCCGGAGTATGTTGACCTGCTGTTCGACGACGGGTTGACCGAGGAGTTCGATCCCGGTCTTCGCTCGTCGGATCCGCTCGAGTTCGTCGACTCGAAGCCCTATCCGCTGCGGATCGCCCAGGCAGAGGAGAAGGTCGGGACGTACGACGCCGTGCTCACGGGCGTTGGAAGAATCGAAGGTCGCGAAGTATGTGCGGGGATCATGGACTTCGGGTTCATCGGGGGCTCGATGGGCTCGGTCGTCGGAGAGAAGATCGCCCGCATGGTGGAGCAGGGAGTCGAGCGCTCGTCCCCCGTGCTGATCGTCTCCGCGTCGGGTGGCGCGAGGATGCAGGAGGGGATCTTCTCGCTCATGCAGCTCGCGAAGACGTCGGCGGCTCTTCAGCGACTGGCGAGCGCGGGTCTGCCTTACATCAGCATTCTCACCCACCCGACCACGGGAGGCGTGACTGCCAGCTACGCCATGCTGGGCGATGTGAACCTTGCGGAGCCCGGCGCCCTGATCGGTTTCGCCGGCCCGCGCGTCATCAAGGAGACGATTCGGCAGGATCTTCCGGACGGGTTCCAGCGTTCCGAGTTCCTGCGTGAACACGGAATGGTGGATCGGATCGTCCCCCGGGGCGAGATGCGGGACACCGTAGCCTTGCTCCTGCACCACATGACCTGAGCGCCATCGACCTTCGGACTGTCTACCGCTTCCGTCTCCCTTGTCCGCTCTGAACCAGCTCCTCGAGCGCCGGCCGGCCCACCACATCCAGTGGGGTCTCGACAGGACCCTCGCCATGCTCCGTTCCCTCGAGGACCCGCACCTCGGGATCGACGCCGTACACGTCGCGGGCACGAACGGGAAGGGGTCGACGGCCGCACTCCTCGAGTCCGTCCTGCGTGCCGGGGGTCGAGTCACCGGCCTGTACACGTCGCCGCACCTGTCGGAGTTTGCCGAGCGCATTCGCATCGACGGCGAGCCCGCGGACCGGAGGTTGCTGGAGCGGTGTGCCGAGGACGTCCTGGTCCTGGCGGAGCGAGAGGACGCATCGTTCTTCGAATCCGCGACCGTCCTGGCCTTCCTGGCTTTCCGACGCGCCCGCTGCGACGCGATGGTCGTGGAGGTGGGTCTCGGCGGCCGGCTGGACGCTACCAACGTGCTGAGACCCCGCGTCAGCGCGATCACGTCACTCGACCTGGATCATGCGGATTACCTCGGCGACACTGTGGAGCTGGTGGCGGCGGAGAAGGCCGGCATACTGAAGGCAGGAGTGCCGACCGTGCTCGGCCGGATGACGCCCGGACCACTGGCCGTGGTCCGAGACAGGGCCCGGGAACTCCGCGCTCCGCTGGATGTGTACGGCACGGACTTCGAGGCGCGCGAGGTCTCGACCGCCCTGGACGGAACGAGGTTCAGCTACAGTTCAAGCGGGTGGGCGGATGGTGTTCGAGTGAATATTCCGTTGATAGGGCCGCAGCAGGCGAGGAACGCGGCGATCGCGATCCGCTGTCTCGAAAGATGGGACACGGGGACGACACGTACTGGACTGGTCGAGGGCCTCGCGGCCGTCAGGTGGGCGGGGCGATTCGAGGTGTTCGAGGCGAGCCGGGGCTGCTGGGTGCTCGACATCGCGCACAACCCCGAGGCGACGCGAAACCTCGCGGCACTGATCGAGCAGCTGCCGCTTCCGCGGCCGCTGGTCCTGCTGCTGTCGATTCTGGGAGACAAGCCGTGGAGGGAGATGCTCGGGCCGCTGCTGGAGGTCGTCTCCGCATCCGTGTTCACCATCGCACCATCGTCGCCAGGGCCGCGACGCTGGCGGCTGGACGACGCGTTGCAGGCGGTCCAGGCAGCGGTGGTGGAGGTGGAGCCCGATTTCGGGCGCGCCATGGCGCGCGCGAGGGAACTCGCGGGCGATGGGACGGTACTCGTGACCGGATCCGCCCATACGGTGGGCGATGCACGGAGCATGCTGTTCGACGAGTGGAACGGGAGAGAGCTGGATGAAATATGATCCTGAGGCCGTGAGGCCGATGAGGGACGAGCTGGTTCGCCTCGGTGCTGAGGAGCTGGTCAGCCCCGAGGACGTCGACCGGGTTCTCGGGAGCTCCGAAGGCACGACGCTGCTGGTGATCAACTCGATCTGTGGCTGCGCGGCAGCCAACGCGCGCCCGGCGATAGCGATGTCCAGGGGGCACGAGACGCAGCCGGATCGGATCGTCACGGTGTTTGCCGGCCAGGACGTGGACGCGACGGATCGGGCCAGGGAGTATATCGAGGGATTCCGCCCCTCGAGTCCGTCTATCGCGCTCTTTCGGCAGGGCAGGCAGGTATTCATGCTGGAGCGGCACCAGATCGAAGGACGCGAGGTGACGGACATCGCAACGGAGCTCAAGGGGGCTTACGACCGGTTCTGCGGCGCCGCCTGAGCCTTCGACCGCGGGCCTGACGTGAGACTGGAGCGCCGACCCCCGGGTCGGCGCTTTCTGTTGCCGGTCGCGAGACGCGTCAGATACATTGGCGATCCATGACTACGTCCAGCTTGCCCGGCTTCCGGGATTTCTATCCGGCCGATCTGGCCCTTCGCTCGCACATCTTCCATACCTGGAGGGAGGTGGCGCAGCGCTACGGTTTCGTGGAGTACGACGGCCCACCGCTCGAGAGCCTCGAGCTCTACACGAAAAAGTCGGGGGCCGAGATCGTAGGGCAGCTGTATGGGTTCACGGACCAGGGGGGGCGCGAGGTTGCCCTGCGGCCCGAGATGACCCCGACCTTCGCGCGCATGGTCGCTGCCCGGGCCGGCGGGCTTCCGAAGCCGATCAAGTGGTTTTCGATACCGCAGCTGTTCCGGTACGAGAGACCGCAGAAAGGGCGTCTACGCGAGCACTTTCAGCTGAACCTGGACATCGTCGGGGAGACCTCGGTGGCGTCGGATGCGGAGGTCGTGGCTGCGGCCATCGACGTTCTCAGGGCCTTCGGGCTGGGGTCTGAGGACTTCGTCGCACGTTACTCGGACAGGCAGCTCATCGCGGCGGTGATGATCGAGATGGGGGTTCCGGAGCCGTCGCTGCCCGCGGCGTTCGCCGCGCTCGACAAGGCGGACAGGGAGTCCAAGGAGTGGATCCTGGATCGGCTGCTCGAGGCCGGGGTGGAGAACGCCGGGACGAGGGAGCGCCTGACGGGCCTGAAGGACCTGACGCTCGACGAGCTGTCGGCGCGCTTTTCGCACGTGGACGTCGTGGTCGCGAGAGTGGAACGGCTCGGGCTGTTCCGGCGTCAGATAGAGGCGGCGGGACTCGGGGAGTTCGTCCTGCTCGATCCAGGCCTGGTGAGGGGGCTCGCCTACTACACGGGTCTCGTATTCGAGTTGTGGGACCGCGAGGGCAGGTTCCGGGCGATCTGCGGCGGCGGACGTTACGACGACCTGCTGGAGTCTGTCGGGGGCCCGGATCTGCCGGCGCTCGGTTTCGGCATGGGAGACGTGGTGCTCGGGGAGCTGCTGCGGGATCGTGGACTGGTCCCGCACAGCGAGGCGGCGCTGGACGACTTCGTGGTTCACGTATCGGAGGAGGTGCTGCCGGAGGCGCTTCGAATAGTGCACCAGTTGCGAGCGGCTGGTCGACGAGTCGGTTTCGACTACAGGAGCCGGGCGGTCGGCAAACAGTTCAGGGCCGCGGACCAGGCCGGCGCTGGTCGGGTCATCGTCGTGGGACCCGAGGAGGTGGCCGCCGGAGAGTGCGTTGTGCGGATGATGGATACGGGGGATGAAGTCAGGCTTTCGACCTCGGACCTGGTCGGTGGTTCGAGCGGGAGGCCTTCGTGAACGTGAACGTCCGGGCGGGGGCCCGGTGTGGGAGATGATGGAGTATGGGGAACGGTAAGGGGCTGACACCCCAGGGCGAGGACTTCTCGGCCTGGTACAACGAGATCGTGCAGCAGGCGGAGCTCGCCAGCCACTCGCCGGTGCGGGGTTGCATGGTCATCCGCCCGTATGGGTATCGGATCTGGGAGCTCATGCAGGCAGCGCTGGACGGGATGTTCAAGGCCACGGGACACCAGAACGCATACTTCCCGCTGTTCCTCCCGAAGTCGGCACTCGATCGGGAGGCCCAGCATGTAAAAGGCTTCGCGCCCGAGACGGCGATCGTCACGCACGCGGGCCACGCACAGCTCGAGGAACCCCTGGTCGTCCGGCCGACATCGGAGGCGATCATCTGGCCGATTCTCGGCGACTGGATTCACTCCTACCGGGACCTCCCCGTCCTCCTGAACCAGTGGGCGAACGTCGTCCGGTGGGAGCTGCGGACCCGTCCGTTTCTGCGCACGACGGAGTTCCTGTGGCAGGAGGGACATACCGCACACGCCGATGAAGCGGAGGCGGAAGAGGAGACCCGCAGGATGCTCGGGGTCTACCGGACGTTCATGGAAGAGTGGATGGCCATGCCGGTGATCACCGGCTTGAAGACGGACGCCGAGCGCTTCGCCGGTGCGTTGCGGACCTACGCGTGCGAAGCGCTCATGAAGGACAACAAGGCGCTGCAGGCAGGTACCAG
>Ga0055461_10000014_pt1 | contig 22292 bp, 23 predicted proteins | sample Joice_ThreeSqB_D_FD_57688 | JGI IMG/M metagenome (GOLD analysis project Ga0055461, IMG submission 57688) | Wetland microbial communities from San Francisco Bay, California, USA, that impact long-term carbon sequestration - Joice_ThreeSqB_D1 | ecosystem: Environmental > Aquatic > Marine >...
TTCGAACCTGCGACCTTCGGGTTATGAGCCCGACGAGCTACCAGACTGCTCCACCCCGCAACGGGCCGCCAAAGTAGAATTACACGACGGGACCGTCAAGGTTCTGCGCCCCGACTTCCCGCCCTATTCCTCGGGCGCTTCGGGATCGGCCGGGTGGAAGCGAACCACCACCTCCCCCTCCTTGATCATCCCCTGCTCTTCCCTGGCCGTGCGCTCGATCGCCAGAGGATCGGACTCCAGGCTGTCTCCGCGCTGAGCAAGCGAGTCCGTCCGGGCGATCAGCGAGTCCAGCCGGTCGACCAGGTCCTCCCTCTCGGCGTGCATCCCGCGCATGTCGAACACGCTGTACACCCCGCCGAACAACGCATAATAGCCTGCCAGCAGCAGCAGGCCCGTCACCAGGCCCCGGAAACCCCAGCGCCGGACTCGCTCAGACATAAAGCGAAGCCCCCGGATATGTGGCGCCGGCACCCAGCTCCTGCTCGATGCGAAGCAGCCGATTATACTTGGCCACCCTCTCGGACCGGCAGGCCGACCCCGTCTTGATCTGGCCCGCAGAGGTCGCGACCGCGAAGTCGGCGATGAAGGTGTCCTCCGTCTCGCCCGAGCGGTGCGATATCACGGATGTGTATCCCGACCGCCGCCCCAGCGCCATTGCATCGAGGGTCTCGGAGACCGTCCCGATCTGGTTCAGCTTGATGAGGATCGAGTTGGCGACGCCCGTTTCGATGCCGCGCTCCAGCCTTTCGACGTTGGTGACGAAGATGTCGTCTCCCACGAGCTGTGCCCGGTCGCCCAGTCTCTCGGTGAGCCGCCGCCAGCCCTCCCAGTCGTCTTCGGCCAGACCATCCTCGATCGAAACGATCGGATAGGCGTCCAGCCAGGCGGCGTACATGTCCACCATCGCATCGGACGACAGGGACACCGTCTCGCCCGAACCGGCGAATACGTAGGTGCCGCTCGCCGGATCGAACAGCTCCGTCGCGGCCGTATCCAGCGCAAGGGCCACGTCGGGCCCCGGGGCGTATCCCGCGTCCCGGATCGCCTCAATGACCACCTCGAGCGCTTCCTGGTTCGAGCCGAGGTTCGGCGCCACGCCGCCTTCGTCGCCGACGGACGTGCTGTGCCCCTCGGCCGCGAGCCGCCTCTTCAACGCGTGAAACACCTCGGCTCCGGACCGGAGCGCCTCCGCGAACGTCGGTGCGCCGACTGGTACGACCATGAACTCCTGCACGTCCACGCTGTTGTCGGCGTGGACCCCTCCGTTGAGGATGTTCATCATCGGAACGGGCAGCGTGCCGACCGAGTCTCCGCCCAGGTGGCGGTACAGCGGAATCCCGCGGTGGGCTGCCGCGGCGCGTGCCGCAGCCATCGAGACGGAGAGTACGGCGTTGGCCCCGAGCCGGCTCTTGTTGGCCGTCCCGTCGATCTCGACGAGACGTCGATCGAGTTCGAACTGATCCGTGGCGTCCTGTCCGCTCATAGCGTTCCGGATCTCGCCGTTCACGTGTCCGACTGCCTTGAGGACTCCCTTGCCGCCATACCGCGCGGGGTCTCCGTCGCGCAGCTCGACAGCCTCGTGCTGCCCCGTCGAGGCGCCGCTCGGCACGGCCGCTCTCCCCACGGAACCGTCCTGCAGGGTAACTTCCGCCTCCACGGTGGGGTTCCCACGCGAGTCGAGAATCTCCCTGGCTGAAATATCGCTGATCCTGGGCATCTGCTCCCATCCGGATGGGTCTCGGGGTGTCACATCCCGCCGTCGTGCCTCAAATTGGCCGTGCCCGTACCGACTGACAATAGCGGCTCTCGAATGCATTTCAGTGGAAGGTGATCATGATCAAGAAGCTCCTGCAACAGGCGGGAACGGTGGGTGCCGGCATCGCCATCGTGATGGTGGTGCTGCTCTTCCTGTTCGGCTTCAACCGGGTAGACGAGTTCGAGGTCGGCGTGCGCCGGAACCCGGTCACCGGAGCGGTGAGCCCCCAGCCTTACCGGCAGGGTCTCTATCACTCCATCCTGCGCTCGTGGACCAACTACTCGACGCGTGAGATCCAGTATCCGCGCGAGGGGGCGGCGGAGCGCCTGACCGCGCTCTCGTCCGACCAGCTGCAGATCGGGGTGGACGCCGCGTACCGGTACAAGATCAACCCGGACTCGGTCGTCGACCTCTACTTGAGCATCGGGACGCCCTCCGACATTCACGCCTACGTCTACAACACCTACCGCTCCTCGGTGCGGGACGCGATCGCCGAGGTGGTGGCCTCGAACATCCTGTCCAGCGACCGGGCGACGATCGGGGACCGGATCGAAACCCTGATGGCCCAGCGCCTGGACCCGCGCGGCATCCTCGTCACCGACTTCTTCGTGCGCGAGATCGAGCCCCCGGAGACGATCCGCCAGGCGATCGAGAACAAGCTGTCACGGGAGCAGCAGGTCCAGGCCGAGGCGTATCAGACGCAGGTCGTGCAGGAACAGGCGAACCAGAAGCGCGCCGAGGCGGCGGGCATCCGAGACGCCCAGGAGATCATCGCGGCGAGCCTGACCGGAGTTCAGGGGCAGCGCTACCTGTACTGGCGCTACCTCGAGGTCCTCGGGGAGGTCGGCGCCGGCGACAACAACCTCGTGATCGCTCCGACCGAAGGGGGGGTCCCGATCTTCTTCACGCCGGACCGCCAGTAGCCCCACCGCTGGAGGCGGGCTCGCGGCCCGCCTCCAGCATCGCGGAGATCGATCCGCGCACGACGGACATGACCTCGTCCCGCTCCTCGGCGGTCCGGCCCTCCGTCGGCAGCGGCTTCGTGAGTGCGAGCCGCATCGTGCCCGCGCGTATCCGGCCGCGGCGGGCCACCCGGTGGCCTCCATCCACCGCCACGGGAACGATCGGGACCTGCGTCTCTATCGCGAGAGCGAAGGTCCCCCTCTTGAACTCTCCCAGGCGGCCATCCTTCGACCGAGTTCCCTCGGGGAACAGGCCGAGCGACAGACGCTCCCGCTTCATGCGATCACCGGCGGCCCGCATGGCCTCGGTGGCCCCGCGACGGTCGTGCCGGTCGATGAACACGTGCCCTGCCGCCCTCATCGCGAGGGAGAAGACCGGAATCCGTCCCAACTCCCGCTTCGCGACGAAGCGCACGGAGGCGGGCACGTAGGCGAGTATCGCGAAGATGTCGAAGATCGACTGGTGGTTCGCCACGAAGATCTGCGGCGCAGTCGGGCTGACGTTCGCCAGGCCGGCTACGTCGGTTCGGACGCCCGCCGCCCACAGCTCCGTGCGGCCCCACCACCGGTGCACCCAGTCGTGCAGAGCGGCCGGCGCGCGCACCAGGCCGCCTGCGATCGATACGGTCGAGAAGAACGCGGTGGCCGGAACCGTGACTATCCAGAACCAGACCGTTCGGATCAAGCGTTCAGCTCTCCACATCGAAGTGATCGAATCCGCCCGCGGGTCTGCTGATGATCTCCCCGCGGGCGTCGTGCCATTCGACGCCCTCCCCTGCCTCGACCCTGCCCACGCACGACAGGTCCAGGCCGTACTCGCGGGCCAGCTCTGCCGCCGCCACTCCGGCCATTCCCGGGGGCATTGCGGCAAGCAGCTCGTAGTCCTCGCCTCCACCCACCGCCATCCCGAGCGCCACCTCGGGCTGCGCCCAATCCTCCAGGGCCGGATGAAGAGGCACGCGGGCGGACTCGACCACGAGGCGGACGCCTGAAGCGGCCGCCATCTGCTCGGCGTCACCGGCCAGCCCGTCCGACAGATCGATCAGCGCGTGAACGTCGGCCGTCTCGCACAGCATGCGCGCCGCGCCGGTCCGGCTCGGGGGCCTCTCGAACGCACGGCGAGCCCTCGGATCCGGCTCGAGACCCGCGGCCCACGACGCCGCGGCCAGTGCCGCTCCCCCCAGACGGCCGGTGACCCACAGCTCGTCTCCCGGACGGGCTCCCGAGCGGCGGACCGGCACGTCGGCGGACCCGATGACCGTCACGTCGATGAAGACCGGCCCGGGCGACTGGGAGAGATCGCCCCCCAGAAGACAAGCTCCGTTCTCCCGCAGGCACTCCCCGATGCCGGAGGCCAGCTCATCCAGAGTGCGGGCGTCGGCTTCCGGGGGCACGGCGAGTGAAACGAGGACTCCGATCGGCCGAGCCGCCATCGCGGCCAGGTCGCTTATCGCGGCAGCAGTCGCACGGAAACCGATCGCGTTCCAGGTGAGCCACTCGCGGCGGAAGTGGACGCGCTCCACGGAGAGGTCGGTGCTGACCACCAGGCACTGCCGGCCCGGGCTCTCGACGATGGCCGCGTCGTCACCCGGGCCGAGCAATGCCTCTGAGCACGGCGCCGCGACGGAATCGATGAGGGCTCGAATCCGCCTGAACTCGGCGCTGTCCCGCATCGCACCCGGGCGGGCGCCGTGCCGCGGACCCGGAATCAATGCCGGACCTCCAGCCGCATCGCGCCAGCCGGCAGAGCCACCCACCCCTCGAATGCGGCAGAGATCGAGATATCGGAGATACCCGTCTCGCCCCGAGGACCGGGTGGCAGGTCCGGTCCGAAGGAAAAGCGCTCGAGGAGGCCGCCGTCGGTCTCGAGCACCGTGAGCTCGGCCGACGAGCCCACCCACAGGACACCGTCGCGGATCGCCAGAGCCGAGATCTTCGCCCGGCCCTTTCCGAACGGTTCCAGGCGTACCCATGGAGCCGCGTCACCGGCTTTCCACCAGACCTCCGCATCCAGGCCCGCATACACCGTGTCACCGGACGCGGCCAAAGCGCCGACCGGCAGACCAAGGGCTGTCGGACCCTCGGCCCGACCGCCATCCAGCTGCCCCACGGAATCGGGAACGCTCATCACGTACAGTCCCTGATCCGTGCCGATCCAGACAGAGCCACCGGCCTCCACCACCGACCGGACCGGGACAGACCGCAGGACCGACACGTCCAAACCTGCCCCGACCGCCGGAACCCGGATCAGGCCCCGGGCCGTCCCGATCCACACGGACTCGGGCCCGGCTCCTGATGCAGGGGCGAGGCAGAACACGGGCTGGTAGGAGAGATCGACCGCACGCTCCTGCCTCCACTCGGCACCGCCATCCGGCATCCAGTAAAGACCGGACTCCCCTCCGGCCCACGTGCCGCCCGCGACCCCGACGAGGTCGGCGACCCGGTCCGGGACGGCCCGGGACGAGTCCGCCCTCCAGACCCGCCATTGTCGGAGATCCGAGCTCGCGGCGGCGATCCCGTAGCGTCCTTCGAGGGGACGCTCGGGGGCGAACCACACCGCGTCGCCGCCGGCGAGGACCGCCGCCATGCCCGCGCCCGCGGGTCCGACGGGGCTCCGCTTGCCTACCCGGGAGATGTCGTCGTACCGGATGAGGAACGAACCGGCAGTACCCAGCCACCATTCGTGCGAGTCGCGAGTGGGGACCAGGTCCAGGATCCGCACCGCTCCTCCATACGATGGCCGTGCCGCCTGCCGCGCCGCCTCCAGGAAGAACGGGTCCAGCAGGGCTTCTTCGCGCGCCCTCAGGTCGGACCGGGAGTCGAGCGCCGCACGGACCGAGGCCGGGTCTGCTCGCCGGACACCCCGTCCGAACGTATCGAGCCGCCACCACTCGGCCCCGATCCGGACGAACAGGTCCGTGTTCGACGACTCGGCCGGCACGAGGCCGGTCACCGGCTGACGCACGCCGATGCGGTCGCGGAAGCGTCGTCGGAACGTATCGAACTGGATGAGCTCGCTCCCGGCGGCGAGCCACAAGCTGCGGTCCCTGTCATCGTAGGTCATCGCGGTCGTCGGCAGGGCCGGGTATCCGTCTTCCACGGTGATGGGCAGCTCGATGCCGCCGAAGGACTCGTCGACGACTATGAGCCCGCCGGTCGTGGCGGCAAACACGGACGAGGGCGAGCGAGCGAGAGAGGTCACGATGCCGAAGTCCGTGATCAGAACCCTCTCGTCCGTTCTCCAGCCCCCGCTCTGTGCGTGCGCGGTGGACGCGACCACCATCAACCGGCTGAGGGCGAGGCAGGCGGAGATCGCGGGCAGGCGCCGTCTCACGCTCCATCCCCGGAAGCGAAGATCACGGGACCCGAGAGAGGTCCGAGTCCCTGGACCTCCGCCCGTACGTCCGGCAGACGGTCCGGGATGTCCCCAGCGAGATGTCCGGCCGGCTCGACCGATCGGCTCGCCGCGACGCCGGTCAGGAACAGGGCAGCCGACACCGCATCGGCTGCCGACATGCCGGCGGCCAGGTACGCGCCCGTGAGTCCCGTCAACACGTCTCCGGTTCCTCCCGAGGCGACCTCGGGACCGCCGGTAGTGCTTACGCGGAGAGGGCGGCCGGCTTCCGCCACTAACGAGGGCGAACCCTTCAGGAGGACGGTGCAGCCCAAGTCCTGAGCGGCGGAGCGGGCCGCCGTCGGCGGATCCGCGGAGATATCCTCGACGGTGGTCTCCCGCAGTCGCGCCAGCTCGCCCGGGTGCGGCGTCACGACGTCGGCAGGCCCCAGCAACTCCGCCAGCTCGTGGAAGCGACCCTCGAACACGCTCAAGCCGTCGGCGTCGAGCACGACCGGCCTGGACCCGCGCGACCGCAACGCCTCCTCCACCAGTTCCCGCCGCCCGCCTCCCCGTCCGAGACCGGGGCCGATCGCGAGAGCATTCGCCCATTCGATGGCGTCCCTTCGCTCGCTCTCGTCCCCCCACGAGGCAAAGATGGCCCCCGGGCAGGCTTTCTGAAGGATCTCCCGGTTTGCGGGATCGCCGAGGACCTTCAGAATGCCGACGCCACCCCGCAGGGCGGCTCGTGCGCCCAGGACCGAGGCTCCCGCCATTCCGCTCTGACCGGCGATGAGCGTCAGGTAGCCGGCTCGACCCTTGTGAGAGTCCGGCAGACGGGGAATCAACGTTTCGCCGACCCATCTGCCGGTGATCGCCCGGGCACCGAACGGAGATCGCGGCGGCGGAAAGCCGATCTCGACGCACTCGATCCTGCCGCAGCAGGCTCTCGCCGGATACATCAGGAGGCCCAGGTTCGGCCAACCCAGGCTGACGGTCACGTCGGCGCGCACGCACGCCCCCGCGACCGCCCCGGAAGTGAAGTTCGCGCCGCTCGGCCCGTCCACCGCCACGACGGGCAGGTCCATCGCGTTGAGACGGTCGATGAGGGTCGCCTGGGGCTCTCGCGGCGCTCCCGTCACCCCCGTTCCGAGGATGCCATCCAGGATCACTGAAGCCCCGACGCAGGATCGGTCCAGCTCGGCAGGCCCTCGTGCGGCAATGTCCCAGCCCACCAGAACATCCGGATCCGGCATCGTGTCGGAAGCGAGGACCGCGGTCACCTCGCGCCCCCAGGCGCGCAGGGTCCGAAGAGCGACCAGTGCGTCGGCCCCGTTGTGCCCCCGGCCGGCGATCGCCACTACCCGACCCGCGGGCCAGCGCTCCTGGACACGCCGGGCGACCTCCCGCCCCGCGACCTCGATCAGGGTGCGTTCCGTGGTTGCCCCGCGCACCACGGCCTCCCTGTCGAGGGCCGCCATCTCGGCGGCGCTCGGAAGCCATACCGTCTGGGCCCCCAGGGTCCAGGCCTCCGCCTCGGACTGCACGATTGTCCCTCGTTCGTCAGGCATCCGATCCCGTCCTCACCGAACCGGCGCCGGAGCGGCGCCGCTTCGTCAAGTCACTACTTGAGGGACTGGCTGATGCTCCGACCGAAGCTGATCTCGCCGTTGTCGATCCGGATGTTGTAGCCGCACTCCGGATTCGAGCACACCCAGGCCTTGAATCGGATGGGCGCCCCGTCCCGACCGTAGTCGGACAACGGAAGGAGCTGGCCGCCATCGCACCTCAGACACTTCGGAAACCGTGTCGCGTTCTCCACGTCTCACCCCTCTCCCCAGTCAGTCGGGCAGGCAGCACTGCACCAAGAAATGAATCACGCCGCGCGCCCGCGGAGCCCGGGCGCGTGGTCAGAGGGGATGCGCTACCGCCCGGGCGCTCCCCAGGGATACTCCGACTCAAAGACCTGCTCGAACGAGAAGACGTCGGCAAAGTCCTCTCGCCGGTCCGTATCCTGCTTCGTCAGCACTCCGTGGTCCACGAGGAGGAACACGATTTCGCCGATGTCCTCCGTCGAGTGGACCCCCCAGTGCTCCAGCACGACCCGGGCGAGCAGCCCGAACCGCTCGAGGGCGAGGTCGCGGACGGCCTCCGCGAGTTCGGCCCCCGAGATGTGGCGCGGATGCTCGAGCTGTGAGAGCCGATGATGGAGACCCCCCAGCACGAACAGATACGCTTCCACGGCAAACCGCGGGTTACGCCTCTGAAGTTGCCCCAGCGTCTCGCGCAGCGCCGCTGCCTCCATCGACCAGCCCCGTCCTTGCGAAGTCCGTGTCCCGGCCGGGCAGCTCTCCGTCCCGCCCGCGCGGTTGCTGAATGTAGAAATCGCCCGAAAACGGCGTCAAGTGTCGGAGGGAAGCAGCATCTCGTCCGGCAGCTCTTCGAAATCCACCCTTCCCCCGGTCGCCTCGGCCACCCCGGCGCGAAGGCGATCGACCCTCGAAGCCGGCACGGCGAGCTCCAGCTCGACCGTCTCTCCATACCTCTCGCCCAGGCGGTTCGCCCCGCACTCCTCGATTGAGCGCGCCACGGCCCCCGTATCCGCGTAGGCGTGGCTCAGCCGGATCCGCCGCCCCGAAACCACCTCCTGGAACCGCATCCCGGACAGCGCTCCATCCGCCGCGGCCGCATAGGCCCGGGCGAGCCCGCCCTTGCCGAGCTTGGTCCCGCCAAAGTAGCGGGTCACGACCACCACCACATCAAGCAGGTCCGCCCCCTGGATGGCTGCCAGGATCGGTCGCCCTGCTGTCCCGGAGGGTTCGCCGTCGTCATCGAGCTTCTCGGTCCCATCGTGCAGCCGGACGGCGTACACGTGGTGGGAAGCGTCGTGGAACCGTCGCTGCTCCGCGCGCCTGGCTTCGGCTGCGGAATCGAGGTCCGGCGCTGGACTCGCGGTCGCGATGAACCGGGAACCCTTCACCCGGTGCTCGGCCTCCGAAGACCCGTCGGCAATGCGCATTTCGTGATGCGCGGTCAGCGGCCCTCGACCACCCGGGGGACAGGCCGGTCCTCGTTCACACGGGCTCCCTGTCAGCGACCACCGGGTCCGCGACGAGTGGGAACTGCCGGGCTCGCTCCTGCACCTCGGAACGGATCGACTCCAGAGTCGCTTCGTCCCCCCCGGAGCGAAGCGCCCGATCGATCAGGCCGGCAATGTCACGCATGTCCCGGCTGCCCATGCCTCTCGTGGTGAGCGCCGGCGTGCCGATTCGAATTCCCGACGTCACGAACGGCGACCTTGTCTCACCGGGGACGGTGTTCTTGTTCACCGTGATGTCCGCTCGCCCGAGGTACTCCTCGGCTTCCTTCCCGGACAGGTCCGTGGCCCGCAGATCCACGAGCAGGAGGTGCGTGTCCGTTCCGTCGGAGACCAGTTTCCAGCCCCGTTCCATCAATCCATCGGCCAGGACACGGGCATTCTCGACCACCCGCTGCGCGTACCGCACGAATGCCGGCGACTGGGCCTCGAACAACGCAACGGCCTTGGCCGCGATCACGTGCTCGAGCGGGCCACCCTGCATCCCCGGAAATACCGACTTGTCGATCGCACGGGCGTGCTCCTCCTTGCAGAGGATCAGACCGCCCCGAGGGCCTCGCAGCGTCTTGTGGGTCGTCGTCGTGACGACGTCGGCCCAGGGAACCGGCGAGATGTGGACTCCGGCGGCGACCAGTCCCGCGATGTGCGCCATGTCCACCAGGAGGAGTGCCCCGACTTCGGCGGCGATCGAAGAAAATTCGTCGAACTGCAGCGTCCGCGGATAGGCGCTGGCACCCGCAACGATCATCGCGGGTCGCTCCCGCCGGGCGATCGCTGCCAGGGCGTCCATGTCCACTCGCCCGTCGTCCTCCCGGACTCCATAGGGCACCACGTCGTAGAACCTGCCGCTGAAGTTGACCGGAGAGCCGTGCGTCAGGTGACCGCCGTGGGACAAATCCATGCCGAGCAGCCGGTCTCCCGGCTGCAGGAAAGCGAAGTACGCGGCCATGTTGGCCTGCGCACCGCTATGAGGCTGCACATTCGCGTGATCCGCCCCGAACAGCGCCTTGGCGCGCTCCCGTGCCAGATCTTCAACCACGTCGACGTGCTCGCACCCCCCGTAGTAACGCTTGCCGGGATAACCCTCGGCGTACTTGTTCGTGAGCACGGATCCCATGGCCTCGAGCACCGCGCCGGACACGAAGTTTTCGCTCGCAATGAGCTCCAGTCCCTCGTGCTGCCTGGCGGCCTCGGCCCTGATGGCCTCGAATACCTGCGGATCGACGGCCTCGAGGTGGTCGCAGGAAGGAGCGACATCCGTCTCTCCGGTCGGAATCGGCGATTTCGTCATCGTGCTCACACGTAGGTCCGATGCAACTGCGTGACGGCGTGAACCCGCCGCATCGCCACCTCGTCGGCCGCGTCTGCGCTGGTGATTCCCTCGGCATCCGCCAGCTCGAATATCGCGAGAAGCGTCGAGTAGATCTCGCCCGCCTTGCGCTTGGAACGTTCCAGGGACCAGCCCGCAAGCTCCGAATAGACGTTGATGAGGCCACCCGCGTTGATCACGTAGTCCGGGGCGTACAGGATCTCGCGCTCCGCCAGCATGGCTGCGTGGCGCGACTTCGCGAGCTGATTGTTCGCCGCTCCCGCAACGATCTGCACCTTCAGCTTCGGGATCGTGTCGTCGTTCAGGATGGCTCCCAGGGCACACGGAGCGAACACGTCCGCGTCGACGTCGTAGACCTCGTCCACGCCTATGGCCTCGCAGCCGAGCTCGTCCACGCACCGCTGGACCCGATCCGGATCGATGTCGGCGACGAACACCGTCGCTCCTTCGCCCCGGAGGTCCTCGGCAAGGAAGTACCCGACGTGCCCGGCGCCCTGGATCACGACCGAGCGACCCGCCAGGTCGTCGGTTCCGAACTTCTTCAGCGAGCAGGCCTTGATTCCCCGGTACGTGCCGTAGGCGGTGACCGGCGACGGATCACCCGACTTGCCCGCCATCCCGACGACGTGCTCCGTCTCCATGTGAATGTAGTCCATGTCCGCCACGGACGTGCCCACGTCCTCCGCCGTGTAATAGCGCCCCCCCAGGGATTCCACGGCCCGCCCGTGGGCGCGCATGATCATCTCGCGCTGCGCCGTGCGGTTGTCCCCGATGATCACGGCCTTGCCGCCGCCCAGGTTGAGGCCCGCGACCGCCGCCTTGTAGGTCATGCCCCGCGACAGGCGGAGCACGTCGATGAGAGCATCGTAATCCGAGTCGTAGCTCCAGAATCGGGTGCCTCCGAGGGCCGGTCCCAGGGCGGTGTTGTGTATCGCGATGATGCCCCTGTATCCGCTGGACGGATCGTAGGTGAATACCACCTGCTCGTGATCGTGCCGCGACAGGAGGTCGAACATCTCGCTCCTCTCGTCGGCGCTCTCAGCGACCCTGTCCGCGTAGCTGGTTTCGGTGCTCACTAGTCGCTTCCTCTCTCCAGGTAAAGTTCCCGCGCTATGATCATGCGGTGAATCTCACTGGTGCCCTCGTAAATCTCCGTCACCTTCGCGTCTCTGAACAGCCTCTCCACCGGATATTCCCGGCTGTACCCGTATCCACCGAACACCTGCACGGCCTGCCGGGTTACCCACACCGCGGTCTCGCTGGCGTTCAGCTTCGCCATGCTGGAGAGCTTCCGTTTGCGAGCCTCGTCTGCGTCGTACGCCAGGGCCGCGCGGTACAGCAGGCCCCGAGACGCCTCGAGGCGCGTCGCCATGTCCGCCAGCTTGAACTGGATCCCCTGAAACTCGGAGATCGGCCGGCCGAACTGGACCCTCTGCTCCGCGTAGTCGCGCGTATGGTCGAGCGCCGCCTCGGCGATCCCGATCGCCTGTGCGGCGATCCCCAATCTGCCGCCCTCCAGGGCCTCGAGGGCGTACTTGAATCCCAGGCCCGGCTCTCCGATAAGGTGCTCGGGCCCGAGATACAGGTCCTCGAGGGTCACGGCGACCGTCTCCGACCCTCGAAGGCCCATCTTGCGCTCTTTCTTCCCGGGAATGTATCCGTCGGTGTCCGTCGGCACGAGGAACGCTCCGATGCCCTTCGACCCGTTCCGACTCCCCGGCTCATCCGTGCGAACCATCATCAGCACGAGATCGGCGGACGCACCGTTCGTCACCCACATCTTCGCTCCGTTCAACCGCCAGCCCTCTCCATCGCGGATGGCCTGCGTCGTGATCGCTGCCGCATCGCTGCCCGCGTCCGCCTCCGACAGCGAGAACGCTCCCAGGATCTCTCCCCGCGCCATCGGCTTGAGCCAGCGCTCCTTCTGTTCTTCCGTGCCGTGGCGGAGCAGGGTCTGAGTCGGCAGTGAATTGTGGACGCTCATCGAGACCGCGACCGAAGCATCCCCCCACGCGATCTCCTCCAGCACGTAGAGGTAGGTGAGCATTTCCAGGCCGAGCCCCTCGTATTCTTCGGGAATCAGCATCCCGAGGAAGCCCAGCTCTCCCAGCTGGCGGGTCGGTCCCGGATCGAACGAGTCCTCGTTCCGATCCCGGGCCGCCGCTCCCGGGCGCAGCTCGTTACGGGCGAACCTCCTCGCCAGGAGCAGGATCTCCCGCTGCTCGTCGGTCAGACGGGCTCCGGCGTGGGATCTACGCATCCGCGTACTCGAAGAAGCCGCGGCCGCTCTTGCGCCCGAGGCGACCTGCGGCCACGTACTTGGCCAACAACGGACACGGGCGGTACTTGTCGTCGCCGAGGTCCCTGTGGAGGACCTGCATGATGAACAGACAGGTGTCGAGGCCGATCAGGTCCGCCAGGGACAGGGGACCCATCGGATGGTTCATCCCGAGCTTCATCACGGTATCGATCGCCTGGGGCTCTGCCACGCCCTCGAGCAGGCAGAAAACGGCCTCGTTGATCATCGGCATCAGAATCCGATTCGAAACGAACCCGGCGAAATCGTTCACCTCGACCGGCGTCTTGCCCACGCGCTCGCAGAGGGCCAGCGTGAGCTCCGTGGTCGCGTCGTCCGTCTCGAGTCCGCGGATCACCTCCACGAGCTGCATGACCGGAACCGGATTCATGAAGTGCATCCCGATGAACCGACCGGGGCGGCTCACCGCCCCCGCCAGCTCGGTGATCGAAATGGAGCTGGTGTTCGAAGCGAGAACCGCGCTCGACTCGCACAGCTCGTCGAGGCGCCCGAAGATCTCCAACTTCAGATCCCGGCTCTCGGGGACCGCCTCCACGACCAGAGAAGCTCGCGCAAGCGCTTCCACGTCGGTTTCGGTTTGAACGCGCTCGAGCGCCGCCCTCGCCTCCGCCGCGTCGATCCGGCTCTTGGCCAGCTGCCTGCCCAGGTTCTTCTCAATGCTCGATCGGGCCCGCTCCAGCGCCTCCGGCACGGCGTCCACGAGGATCACATCGATTCCCGCCAGAGCGAAGACGTGCGCGATCCCGTTGCCCATCGTTCCGGCGCCCACCACGCCCACTAGGTCCACCTGATTGGCGTTCATCTTTTCTCCCATCGCTTTCACCGGTGGTCGACGCCCCCGAACTGCGGTTCGCTCCGACCCGAGTTCCGACTCCAGCCCGATCCGACCAGCGGTCCCCTGGCGAGTACGGACGGATCACGGGACAGACGGGTAGTCCGCACCGTCCAGAAGATCCCGCCAAGGGTACCCAGGGTGAGCAGCAGGCCCGCTTCCGGGCCGTACCCTCCACCCGTCCACTCCGCGGGCCCGCGGCTCGTCACCTCGATCAACGAAGCATCCAGGTGCAGCCCGCTCACCGGGAGCCCGGCTCCAACTCCCATGGTCCAGTTCCAGGCGAAATGTACGCCCGTGACCAGCCACAGACTGAGAGTCCTCCAGTAGGTGATTCCGAGCAAGATCCCGGCCAGCAGCGTGTTGCAGAGAGACAGCCAGCCGGCCCCCGGATTCGCCGCGTGAAGTCCCGCGAAGACGATCGAAGTCACAGCGATTGCCGCGACCGGTCCGTGCGCCCGGGCAATGACCTGAAACGGATAGCCGCGCACCGCGATTTCTTCAAACAGCGCTGCAAGACCCAGTAACAGCGTAACATACGAAATCGAACCGGATGGCGCGGCCGCCGGCCGGACGGCCGCGGCGGGGGCCAGCCAACCCAACAGCGCCATGCAGACCACGACAGCGGAGAGCAGGATGGAGCCGATCATGGCGCCTTGCGCGAAATCCCGTGCTCCGCGGAGTGTCAGCGCCAGTCCCAGCGCCGCGGGCGATCTCGACTCCACGCCGGACATCATGACCCAGGTGGCGAGCACCGCCGCCACGCACGCCGCCCCCGCACCCGCCACCGTCAGCTCACCGATGGACTCCGGGTCGAAGAAGGCGACCACGACCTGCAGGGCGAAGACGCCGGACACCAGAAGGACCACGTACGCAGCCAGGCGACGGCCCCACGCCTTCCGTGGCGCGGGCGGCGTCCCCTCACGGAGGCCCGCGAGCCGCTGAACTCGGCGTCGGCGGCCCGCGTCACGACTACGCTTGGTCAGCTCGGCGCAGCGCACCCCATCCGTACCGGGAGATCGCAAGCACCAGGACGACCTTCAGGGCATCACCGAGTATGAACGGGCTGACGCCGGTCGACGCGACGAGAGATCCCCCTCCGAGGAGCGCGAGCCACGACAGTCCTCCCGCGTGTATGACGCCCAGAGCGGCCGCGAGCCACAGGGCCTCGCGGAGCCAGCTGCCTCGATCCCGGGCGCCGATCCCGGCGACCGCCGCGGCGACGGGAAAAGCCAGGAGATATCCTCCCGTGGGGCCCAGCAGATAGGCCGCCCCCCCTCCTGCCGCGAAGACCGGCAGGCCGACGAAACCGGCGGCGAGGTACGCGATCTGGCTGGCGGCGCCCGCCCTCGAGCCCAGCACGACGCCCGCCAGGAGCACGGCGACGGGTTGCAGGGTCATCGGAACCGGCGTGCCTGGAAGCGGAACGCTCAGTCTCGCGCCGACGGCCGTGAAAACGGCGAATCCGAGAATCCCGAGAACGATCCCGGGCGCCTTCGTATCGACGCCCTCGGCGGTCCGCTGGACGTTACCTGCTGCGTCACTCCTCATACTCTCTCCACGCTGAGGGCCACCGCGTTCCCGCCTCCGAGGCACAGGGTGGCCAGCCCCTTGGCCACGTTCCTGTCGCGCATCGCATACAGGAGCGTCGTCAGGATCCGGGCGCCTGAAGCGCCGATCGGATGTCCGAGCGCGATGGCCCCACCACGCACGTTCACCCGATCCAGGTCCATCCCGAGGGCCCTGGCGTCCGCGATCGCCTGAACGGCAAACGCTTCGTTCGCCTCGATCAGCCCGTAGTCATCGATCGTCGTGCCCTCGAGTGCCATCAACCGCTGCACCGCGTCCACCGGGGCGAAGAACAGGTCCCTCGGAGCCGTGGCGCCGACCGAATATGCCGTGATCCGACCGAGGATGTCCAGACCGTTGTCCCGCGCGTAAGCCTCTGACGTCACGACAGTAGCGGCCGCTCCGTCGTTCAGGCCGGGAGCGTTCCCCGCCGTCACGGAGTACTCCTCGACCTCCGGCGGGGCGTCCCCGCCGAACGCCGGGCGGAGCTTCGCCAGCGCCTCGACGGTCGTGTCGCGCCGGGGAGGCTCGTCCGTGTCCACCACGGTCGTTCCCTTTCGACCGGCGATCTCGACCGGAACGATCTCGGCAACGAACTCGCCACCGTCGATCGCGGCAACCGCCTTCATGTGGCTTTCGTACGCGAACCGGTCCTGGTCCTCGCGGCTGACCTGCGCCTTCCAGGCCGTGTATTCGGCGTGACCGCCCATGTGACAGTGGCCGAACGAACACCACAGGCCGTCGTGAATCAGCGCGTCCACCATGGAACGATCGCCGAACTTCACGCCGTCACGGTAACCGCGCACGAGGTACGGCGCGTTGGACATGGACTCCATGCCACCGGCCACGGCGACCCGCAGATCCCCCGCCCGGATCGCCTGCGCTGCGAGCATGACGGCCTTCAGGCCCGATCCGCACACCTTGTTGATGGTGAGCGCCGGGATCTCGGCTGGCAGGCCGGCGCCGATCGCCGCCTGCCGCGCCGGCGCCTGACCGGTGCCGGCCTGGACGACGTTGCCCATGATGACTTCCTGTATGTCCGACGCGGGCACGGAAGACCGCGCGACGACTCCGGCGATGGCCCGGGATCCGAGCTCCGGCGCAGAAAGCGACGCGAGCCCCCCGAGAAAGCGCCCCGTCGGAAGCCTGGCGGCTCCGACGATCACGGCGGTTCGATCCTTGTCGCTCATTTCAGCCACTCCTCGCATCCCTGTCGGCGTCGCGTGTCGGCCAGGCCGACGATCCGCCAGTCTTCGCCCACCCGGGCGAGGAGGAATACATCCACGCCGCAGTGGGACAGGTTGCCGTTGTAGTAGAAAGTGTACGGCGTGAACACGGTCGCCAGGTTGTCGTCGATCCGGATCTCGGCCGGGCCGATCCTCTCGTCGAATGCTCCGGGCTCCGCTCCACCGACGGCCCGCACGAAACCATCGATGTCACCGAACTCGACGCCGCCGATGCCGTCCCGTTCTCCCGAGCTTGCCATGTTGACCATCTCGGGGTGGAACAGCCCGCGGACCGCGGCCGAATCCGCCGCCCGCATGCCGTCGAACAGGGCGTCGACCACGGCCTCCACCTCGTCCTCCGCCGTCTGCGCCGCGACCGGCGCCGCGATCCCTCCGAAGATCGACCCGGCCAGGATCGTGACGATCGCTATCCGCTTCATCCTGCCTCCTCCCGGTTGAGTCCGTCCCCCGGACGGACCTGAGAACTCTGTTTGCCTGGACCCTGCCCCGGTCCGCTCGTCCCTCGCTCGGCACCGGGCGCGAGCGCCTGCTCCTCGATGTCCTCGAGGGTACAACCGGATCCTCCCCCGGGCGGCGGCACCGCTCGACCCCACGCCACGAATGGATCATGCTCGAACGCGAGCCACCAGCCCTCGTCGGCCGCGCGCCTCAGTATCCTCTTCTTGCTTTCCAGCGTGACCAGCGGCTCCACGTCGTACCCCATGATCCAGGGAAGGGGAAGATGGGCCGCGGTCGGCACGAGGTCGGCCAGAAACAGCAGCTGAGCCCCCCCCAGGTCCACCAGGATCGACTGGTGATGAGGCGTGTGTCCCGGTGTATGGACGTAGCGAACGCCCGGCACGATCTCGCTTCCATCAGGCACCAGCTCGAGTCGGTCCGCCGCCGCAAGCGGCTCGAAGTTGTCGGCCATGTAGCTGGCGCGGATTCTCTCGTTGTCCAGTCGCGCGAACTCGTACTCGCCGCGACTGACGACATACCGGGCGCTGGGAAAGGACGGCCTCAAGGACCCGTCCGTACCCCTGGTCGTACTGCCACCGAAGTGATCGAAGTGGAGGTGCGTGCCCGCGACCACGTCCACGTCCGACGGCTTCACTCCGAGCGCCTCGAGTGACGTCTCCAGACGGGTCGGATCCCCGTCGTTGGACACTCCGTAGATGGACTTGAACTTGTCGGATTCCTTGTTGCCGAGGCCCACGTCGATCAGGACCGTCGCTTCCTCGGTTTCCACGAGAAGGCAACGCATGGCCAGCGGAATCCGGTTTTGCCCGTCGGCCGGGGCGCGGCGCACCCAGAGCGGCTTGGGAACGACGCCGAACATGGCTCCCCCATCCAGCCACAGGGAGCCGGCATCGACCGGTCGGACCCTCGCCCGATCTCCCTCCAGGAAGATCGGATCAGGCACGGAGACCCTCCCGCGATGGGTTCTCGATTCCGGGTGCGGACCTGCCCGCCACCCAGTCCTCCAGTTGGTCCCAGTAGGCGATTCCCTGCCGGTCGGCGGCCTCCAGCATGCGGAGAAGAATGGCGGCCGTGGCGCGCGCGTCGTCCCCGGCCCGGTGCCGCCGGGCGATCGTGACATCGTAATACCGGGAAAGCGAATCGAGTCCGCGGCGCCGCAGCCCCGGCAGCACCCTCCGGGCGAGCCTCACCGTGCACAGGCGTGGCCCCTCCGGCATGAGGGAATCGGCCAGCCGGAGCTCCTCCGACACGAACCTCCAGTCGAACCCCACGTTGTGGGCCACGAACACGCGGCCCTCCAGGGACTCTCTCACCCGGCCCGCGATGTCCCGAAACCGGGGTGCGGTTTCCACCATCCCGGGCTCGATGCCTGTCAGGCGGGTCACCCAGCGCGGGATCCACGCCTCCGGATTGACCAGTGTCGTGTATTCGCCACGGATCTCGCCACGCTCCACGAACACGGCCGAGTACTCGACGATCCTCGCTCCCGCCGTGACGGAGCTGCCGGTGGTCTCCACGTCCACGACGGCGAACCGCGTGTCCTCCAGGCGCGTGCGCCCGGCACCGTCCGGTTCCCGCTCCACGAGACTCCAGACGCCGTCCGCGTCTACCGTGAAACGAGCGTCTGCTCCCAGCAGGTCGAAGATCAGCCGCGAGGCCAGCCCGGGCGGCGCCTGCATCAGGCCGAAGACCTCGCGAGCCAGCGCCGGGGTTTCCGTCGGCTGCCGGCTCACCGTCTCCATCGCCCGCTGCACGAGCGGCGTATGGGGCGTGAACCGCACCCCTCCGGAGCTCACGGCGAGTCCCTCAGGATGGGCATGGTCATGCACCGGGGCCCTCCGCCTCCTCGAACGAGCTCCGATCCCTCGAAACCGATTACGAATCGCTCGTCGGCCCCCGGGTCGACTTCACCGGCCAGGAAGTCCGCCCCGCGGATGACCCTGAATCCACCTTCACCGCGAAGCGCCTCCAGGGTGTGCTCGTTCCGGTCGTAGGCCAGTACCTGGCCCGGTCCCACCGCGAAGAAGTTGCACCCGCTGGCCCACTGCTCCCGTTCCTGATCCGTCCGTCGGCCACCGCCGCACGAGATCGGGGCGAGGGGCATCCCGAGATCGCCCAGCAGGCTGAACAGGCTGGCGGCCTCGTGGACTCCGGTGGAGCCCTTGCGGACGTGGAGGACCGGAAGACGGGTCGGGCCCATGAAGTACGGTGGAAAGACGCAGCAGAGCTCCCGGTCGAGCACGGTGAAGATCATGTCGAGATGAATCGCCGCCCGGTGCGCCGGGAGGAGCACGACGACGATGTCGGTGATTCCGGTGCGGCCGAAGACCTCTTCCGCCAGCGCGTCGATTCCCGCGGCGGTCGTTCTCTCCGACATTCCCACCGCCAGCAGGTCGTGACGCAGAACGTGCACGTCGCCGCCCTCGACGCGCACGTTGAGTCTTCGCTCGTGCGCCCCGTCAAACAGAATCCCTGCGTTCGCCAGCTCCGGGTGCATCCGGAACAGGGTCCAGGCGAGGATCTCCTCGCTCCACCGCACCTCGTGCTTCATCGAGGCGACGACGACACGATCGCCGACAACGGCCGCGGAATCCCGCGTGAAGAACAGGTTCGGGAGCGGAGGAAGCGTGTACCCGGCTTCGTTCACCAGCCCCGCCAGGATTCCGCCGGAAGACACTTCGCCCTCGATGAAGAGGCGGGCGATCTCCCTCGGATCGGCTCCTTTGGCTCTGGAGCCTATGGCGCCGTCCGACTGCTCGAACACGTGGTCGCGAGCCTCCTCGGACTGGAGCACGTCGGCGAGCAGATCGGCCAGCTCGTAAACGGTACAGAAACGGGAGAGGATTGCCGTGAAACGCTCGTGCTCCCGGCGGGCGAACTCGAGGTCGAGGATGTCATCGAACAGGTAATCGGCCCGGTTGGCTGGAGTCACCACGGCGAGTTCGGGCCCGGGGGTATGACAGATGACCGCGCGCAGGCGTCCGATCTCACTGTCGATCCTGATCATTCGGTATCGTCCGCCGCCGGACCACCCGTCGTCAGCATGTAGCAGAGGCCTTCCAGCTCCAGCGTGACATCCATCTCCCGCACCGCCACTCCTTCGGGAACGTCCAGCTTCACCGGGGCGAAATTGAGGATCGCCCGGGCCCCGGCCCCGACTGCCATGTCGGCGCTCTGCTGCGCTGCTTCGACCGGCGTCGCGATGATGGCGATCGCGACTCTCCTATCCTCGAACGTTCGCTTCAACTCGCTCAGCGGCTGCACCCTCACGCCTCCGAGATCGAGCCCGATCCTGGACTGATCCGAATCGAACGCCGCGACGACATCGAAGCCCCGCTGCGTGAAATAGCCGTACCCCAGCAGGGCCGAGCCGATCTTGCCGGCCCCCAGGACGGCGACCCGCCACCTCTGGGTCAAGCCGAGAATCTCCTCGAGTTGCTCCCTGAGCGCGCGAACAGGGTATCCCTGGCCGCGCTTGCCGAACGACCCGAAATGGCTGAGGTCCTTTCGAACCTGCGCCGCCGTGGTGCCAGTGGACTGAGCGAGTCCGGCGCTCGAGACGACGCTCCGGCGTTCCCGGGCGTCCAGCTCCCTGAGCCGTCGCAGATACCGGGAAAGCCGCCGTACAGTCGACTCTGAGATCTTGCGTGCCATGGTCCCGTTTGTGAAAGAGATCACAAGAACATACGGGGCACACGGGCCGTTCTCAACTCGGTTCTCCCGAGCCGGGCGTCCCCACCCCTCCGACCTCCTCCAGGCGCTGCGCGAGCTCCACGAACTGGCCCGGACTCAATGTCTCGGGCCGCGCTCGAGGAGAGATGTCCAGGGCCCGGAGAACGTCATCGACGACCGACGCGGAGAGTACGTATTCCGGTGCCCCGCGGAGGATCGTCCCCAGCTGCTTCCGCCTTCGGGAGAAGGTCACACGGGTCAGGATTCGCAACCCGGCGAAACGGTCCGGTCCCCGAGCGGCACCGTGAGGGTCGATCACCAGGACTGCCGAATCCACCGCCGGCACCGGCCGGAAGGCCCGGCGACCTACCCGGAATGCGATTCGGACGTCCGCGCGGGCCTGCACGCCCACCGTCAGGGCCCCGTAGACCTTGCTGCCGGCCGGCGCGGCGATCCTCTCGGCCACCTCCTTCTGCACGAGGAGCACCATGCGGCGTGGGAGGGGACGCATCTCCAGGAACCGGAAGACGAGTGGGGACGTGATGCCATAGGGAACGTTCGAGACGAGGAGGCCCGACCGATCCTCGAGCAGGCCCGCGAGATCCACATCCAGCGCGTCGCCGTGCACGACCCGGACGTCATCCCGCCCCCCGAACCGCAACGCCAGTTCGGCCGCCAGCCCGTCGTCCTTCTCGACCAGCGCAAGTCGGCCGACCCTCCCGGCGAGGAGGTCGCTCAGCTCGCCGTGCCCGGGCCCCACTTCCAGCACTGAATCCTCGGGGCCCGCACCGAGCTCCTCGACGATCTTGCGACGGATGTTCGGGTCGACGAGGAAGTTCTGGCTCAGGGACCGCTTGGCCCGGACCATCGACTACTTGACGACCAGTGCAGTGCGATCGTCGGCGGCCACGCCGCCCGGCGCCGCGGCGAGCTCGAAGACCCTGTCCAGGACCTGCTGCGCGGCCGCGCCGGAGCTCTCCATCGCCATCGAGGTGAGGCCCTCGTCCGACCACAGGCGATCGCTCTCGAGGCACTCGCTGATCCCGTCGGTGAACATCAGGAGCATGTCGCGCCCCTTGACCCATTCCACTTCCCGCTGGGAGTAGGCATCGAACTCGGCGATCCCCAGCGGGGGGTTCAGCGCGTCCAGGCGCTTCACCTCTCTGGTGTTCACCCGGTAGGCGTGGGGGTGACCGGCGTTGGCGTAGCGAATCCGACCTCCCACTGGATCCACAACTGCATAGCACAGGGTCATGTACATCTCGGTGGACTCGAGCTTGCGCACGAGCTCGTGGTGAATCCCCTGCAGCACGTCCGCGGGGTCTTCCCGGTCGCGTACGGTGATCGAGGCCGCGCTCATCGTCAGGGCCATGATGAGGCCGGCGGAATAGCCGTGGGAGCTGACATCGCCGAGCATGACGCCGAGTCGATTCCCGGGAAGCCGGAACAGGTGGTAGAAGTCGCCACCCACCGAATCCGCCGGCTCGCACCGCGCCGCGACGTCCGCCATGCCCGCGAAGTCCTCCAGGTCCGGCAGGAGCTTCATCTGCAGGTGGTGTGCGAGCTCGAGCTCCACGAGCATGCGCTCCTGGACCAGGCTCTCCCGGGTCAGGCGATCGTTCTCGATTGCAGCCGCCAGGTGGGCGGCCACGGTGGCTGCCAGGTTGACATCCGCCTGCGAGAAGGTGTCCCGTCCTTCCCTCCCCCGAGCCGCGAG
>Ga0055461_10000015_pt1 | contig 21889 bp, 18 predicted proteins | sample Joice_ThreeSqB_D_FD_57688 | JGI IMG/M metagenome (GOLD analysis project Ga0055461, IMG submission 57688) | Wetland microbial communities from San Francisco Bay, California, USA, that impact long-term carbon sequestration - Joice_ThreeSqB_D1 | ecosystem: Environmental > Aquatic > Marine >...
GCTTTGCGGAAGCCGATCGTCCGAAGATCATCGTTATCGGTGCCGGCGCCGGCGGCGTCGAGACGGCGCTGGCCATTGCCTACGCAATGCGCGCCGCGGGCAACGGCACGCAGGTTCAACTCGTCAGCGGTGGCGCGCTTCTGCCGGGTCACGGCGAACGCGCCCGTGCCCTGGTGCAGACCGAACTGATGCGTTCCCAGATCCGTCTGATCGATTCAACCGCAGTGCGCATCGGCAACGACCACGTCGATCTGCGCGACGGCGGCTCACTGCAAAGCGACCTGACGCTGCTGGCCTGCGGCGCGTCTGCTCCATCGTGGCTGCGTCCGTCAGGTCTCGCCGTGGATTCCGGTGGATTTGTGCAGGTCGATCGCCACCTGCGTTCGATCTCGCACGACACCGTATTCGCCGCCGGCGATGTAGCGACGATCGTCGATGCACCGCGTCCGCGCTCGGGCGTCTACGCTGTGCGCGCCGGACCCACACTTGCCGACAACCTGATCCGCCGAGCAGTCGGCCAGCGTCTGCGCAGCCATCGTCCGCAGCGTGTCGCGCTTTACCTACTCGCCACCGGCCGCCAGCACGCTATCGCTTCGTGGGACGGATTTGCCTGGTCGGGCGACTGGGTCTGGCGCTGGAAGAATCGCATCGACCGTGCTTTCATCAGCGCATTTCGCTCGCCCTGAGGTCCCCATGCGCGTGCTTGCGATCCTCGGCTTCATCTTCTTCATCCTGCCGCTGCTCCTACTGGCAGCCGGGCAGTTCGGCTGGTTGATGGGACGCGCGCCCGAGGACCTTGGAGTGCGTGACGGCAAGTTGAAACCACCCTCGCGCACACCCAACAGCGTCAGCAGCCAGGCCACGCTGTGGCCCGACGGCGAGTACGCCAGCAGGTACGCGCAAATCGAGCCACTTTCAGTCCGAGGCGACGGCGCGGCGGCGATGGCGCATCTGCGGACAGTGCTATTCGACTGGCCCGGCGCCCGAATCGTCGAGGACCGTCCGGACTACCTGCGCGTCGAATTCATGACCCGCTGGCTGCGCTTCGTCGATGACGCGGAATTCTGGCTGGACCCGGCCAACAACGTTATTCAGGTGCGCTCGGCCTCGCGCGTCGGGCGCAAGGACTTCGGCGTCAATCGCGCGCGCATCGAGGCGATCCGGGCGCGGTGAACTGCCGTAAGAAAACGGAAGGCCGAACTTGCGCGCTGCAATATCGAGCGTCGCGAATCTTCGGGTGGATTGAACCATGTCGCAGTCATGGTCACTGGTAGACGCCGAGCGAGTGTGCTTTCCGGGTCCTTCCGCGAGAGCACAAATAGAGTTTGTTCTGGTCAAACGCGCTCGTTCATGTCAATCAGCGATCAGCCTGCGCTCCGGTCGCTGACTGCTCTGTTCATTCTCACAAACGAATCTTTCTTGGCGCTGCCGTCGGGTTGCGGGTTAGTATGCCGCGGCGCGACTTGCGCGTAGACGTCATTCCGTCGTTCGACGACTACTGTTGAACCTCCGTTCCCGCGCGTGTGGGCGTTCGGATCCTGCGAGGTGAGAAGAAGACAACTAATGCAGAGGGGGACTTCATGAGAGGTATTGCGTTTTGCAGACGTGTGACATTGGCGGCCATTGCCGGCCTCGTTCCCTTGGCGTTTTCGCAGGGATCGCTGGCCGCCCCTGGAAACGAAAAGAAGGGCAACACGCAGGACAACATCGAGCATCCTCGCGGAAAGAAGCAGTCTGACCTTCGCAAGCAGGGACTCCAGAAGGTTCTGAAAGGCCAGGCGAAGGCCAAGGGCCCCAACAAGGTCGTCGAAGTGGCCAAAGGCCAGTTCGTCGAACTGGCGCGACAAGGCGAGGACAGGATCTTCACGATTCTGGGTGAATTCGGCCCGCTCGATCACCCGGCCCCGATCCTTTATTCCGGCGTCCCGGGTCCAGTGCGCAACAAGATTCCGCAGCCAGACCGCACGGTAGATAACACCACAATCTGGGCGCCTGATTTCACACCGAACTACTACAAGAACATGCTTTTTTCAGAGGCACCAGGCGCGGTGTCGATGCGCAATTTCTACATTGAACAATCTTCCAACCGGTACACAGTCAGCGGCGACGTGACGGAGTGGGCTCAAGTTCCCTACAACGCGGCGGCGTATGGCCGCAATTACTGCGGCAGCAATGTATGCGCGCAGACATGGGTGTTCGTCAACCACGCAGCTGATGCCTGGTACAACGCGCAGATCGCTGCGGGAAAGACAGTCGACGAGATCAACGCATATCTTGCGCAATACGACACCTGGGATCGATACGACTACAACAACAACGGCAACTTCAATGAGCCAGACGGCTACATCGACCACTTCCAGGTGGTGCATGCCGGCGAGGGTGAGGAAACCGGCGGAGGGGCGCAGGGCGCCGACGCGATCTGGAGCCATCGCTGGTATGCGTACTACAGCGCCAATGGTCCTGACGGAACGGGGCCGCACGGTTACGGGGGCGTCCGGATCGGCGCCAGCAACTACTGGATAGGCGACTACACCGTAGAACCGGAAAACGGGGGTGTCGGCGTATTTGCACATGAATTCGGCCACGACCTCGGCCTGCCCGATCTGTACGACACCAGCGGCAATACCGGCGGCGCGGAAAATTCGACCGGATTTTGGACGCTGTACTCCAGCGGTTCATATGGCAGCACCGGTGTCGCGGCTGACGGCATCGGCAGCAAGCCGATCCCGATGAGTGCCTACGAGAAGATCTTCCTCGACTGGTCCAACTACCAGGTGGTGGGTTACAAGCAGTCTGCGTCGGTCAAGCTCGGCCCAGCGTCCGCGAACACCAAGCAGGCTCAGCAACTGGTGGTGCTGCTCCCGGACAAGAGCGTCGACTTCCCGGTCGGGAATCCGTATGCCGGTGACTACTTCTATTTCTCCGGCTCGGGCAACAACCTGGACAACTCCATGACGCGCAGCGTGACCCTGCCGGCGAGTGCACCGTCGCTCACTGCCAAGGTGAAGTACGACATCGAGCTCGATTGGGACTACGCCTACCTGACCGTGAACGGGACGCCGGTGGCGACCAACCTGTCGACGAACACCAACCCGAACGGCCAGAACTTCGGCAACGGGATTACCAACAACAGTGGCGGCAACTGGGTCGACCTCACCGCGGATCTGTCAGCGTACGCGGGCCAGACGGTGACCATCGGCTTCCGTTACTGGACGGATGTCGCCGTAGCCAATCCCGGCTTCTTCGTGGACAACATTGCGATCTCCAGCCAGCCGCTTGACGGCGGTGAGACCGACCCGGGCTGGGCCTACTCCGGCTTCGTCCGGACCGGCTCCACCGTGACGCTGTCGTTCTTCAACGCCTATTTCGCCGAATACCGAAACTACCGCGGATACGACGACGGACTGCGTACGGGCCCCTACAACTTTGGCTTTCTCAACAATCCGGCGCTGGGTAACTGGGTCGAACACTTCCCGTACCAGGATGGGCTCGTGGTCTGGTACTACGACACATCATTTGCCGACAACAACGTCGGTGATGCGTGCGCTTCAGGCCGTTGCGGCGGGTTGTACCTTCCGGTGGATGCACATCCGTCGCTGCTCTTGCGCCCCGACAATGGCCAGGTCTGGCGGCCACGGATCCAGTCCTACGACGCGTCGTTCGGCGTGGAGTCGACGGATGTCGTTTGCCTCCACGTGAATAGCGTCGAGCAATGCTATGGCGGCCTGCCTGGCAACGCGCTATTTGACGACACCCAAAGCTACTGGTTTGGCCCGGACGCGTCGATCGGTAACAAGGGATGGTCGAGCGTGCAGGTGCCCAACACCGGCACGAAGATCCGAGTGCTGAATACCTCGGCCGACGGCAATTTGATGCAGGTGCATGTGAACAAGTAAGAATCGGCGCCCATTCTCTTCACGGGCCCGCCGGACGTTGCGTCCGAGCGGGCCCGTGCCGCTTCATGAGCGAAGAACTTAGCGTCAGCCGTCGCCGACGGCTCCGCGGCGGCCTTCCTTGCGGCCAAGGTCAACGTTTCGCGCTGGTCTGCGGCCTGGCCGGCAAGTTGTCGATCGGCACGGGCGCGATTCGGTCAGCCGGTTCGAATCCGAACACCTTGCCAAGGAAATACAGCTCCGCCTCCAGCGCACGGGCAATGTTCTGCGCCTGGCGAAAGCCGTGTTGCTCGCCCTGGAATTCGATGTACGCAACCGGTCGGCCGCGCCCGCGCACTGCGGCGACGATGCGACGGCTCTGTTCCGGTGGAACCGCCTGGTCTTCGTCACCCTGGAACGTGATGAGTGCGGCGTCCATCGTGTCGAGGTGGTGAATCGGGCTGCGAGCGCAGTAGACGTCGCGGCCTTCCGGCAGCGGGGCGATCAACGTATCGAGATAGCGGCTTTCGAACTTGTGGGTATCAGCGGACAGGGATTCGAGATCGGCGATGCCGAAGTAGTTGATCCCTGCCGCGAATCGCCGTGTGAACGCCAGGCCCGCGAGCACGGTGTAGCCTCCCGCACTGCCGCCGCGGATCGCGACGCGCGCTCCGTCGACCTTGCCAGTGGCCACCAGGTAGTCGACGGCGGCCACAGCATCGTTCAGGTCCACGATGCCCCAGAGCCCGATCAAACGTTCGCGGTAGGCGCGGCCGAAGCCCGAGGAGCCTCCATAATTGACATTGACCACGGCAAAACCGCGGGTCGTCCAGAACTGGATGGACGGGCTAAGCGCTGCAGTGGAGTGCGCCGTCGGCCCGCCATGCAACAGCACGATCAATGGCGGATTCGTTGCCGGGGTACCGCTGAATCCGGGATGGTGCGGCGGATGGAACAGCGCATGGGCAGTCCGCGGAACGCCGTCGGGTCCGGGTTGGGTCGGAAATTCGATCGGCACGCCACGTGAAATGAACTCCGGCGGTACGACCTGCGCGCCCGCAGTGCGCACCTCCCGATACTTGCCGGAATCGAGTTCGAAAACGATCAGCGCGGCTGGCCGATCGTCGGAAGCCGCCAATGCGAATCCGGAGCGGCTGTCCAACACGCCGACCGAGCTGATCGACACGAACGCTCCGGGCAGGCTGGATATCGCGCCGGATTCAAGATCGACCATCGCCAGGCTGTCCTGCGCCTGGCGACAGACTCGTACAACGGCTCGCCCATCTGAGGTCAGCGCGTAGGTTGACAGGCCCAGCGTCCAAAGCGGTCCGCCCAGATCGGCTTCAACCTGCGTGACCGATCGAGTCGCGCCGTCCCGCCAGCGGTAAAGGTTCCAGAAGCCGCCGCGGTCCGACAGGAAATAAAGCGTGCCGTCGTCGGCCCAGACAGGTTCGAGCACTGACTCGGCTGCACTCGTCGGATCACCTGCAATGATCTGCAGCTCGGTCAGCCCCTCTGCCGTCAGTCGGCCGACATAAAGGGACGTCGCGTCCCACGGCATATTCGGGTGGTTCCACGCAACGAACGCGAGGCGGCCGTCCGGTGCGGGTCTGGGGTAGGCGACAAAGTCGCTGCCGTCGAACAGGATCCGCTCGCGGAAATTCTCGAGATCCAGCGCGACGATCGCGTTGACGGGCTCGCCTGACCGCGTGTGATCTTCGCGCACCAGGTACGCCGTGCCCGAGCCGACTGCTCCGTCGGCATAGCGAAATCCGGCGGGAGTCAGTCCCTCGGGATGACCGCACCTGTAGAGGCGCTGATCGTGAAACTCTGAAAAGACGACGACTCCGTCGGAAGCGAAGTACGGACGGCCACCGTACTCGTGGACACGCGAACGGGCGTTCGATGCGGCGGACGAGAGCTCCCGTGGCGAGCCCGTCGGCGTTGCGGTCATCAGCGCGTTGCGTCCTCGCTCGGTCGGCCGCGACTCGACCCAGTACAACTGCCCGCTGTCCGCGGTCACATAACTCAGGCCCAGTGACGCCGCAGCCAGATCAGCCGCCCGCAATGGCGACGACCAGGACCCATAGGGGCAAACCAGGGGACGAGAATCAGACATGCAAGCAAGCCATCGCCGCGACGGTGCAACTTACTCGTCGTATTCCGTATCGGCAATTGGGGCCGCCGAACACCGCGCATCACCAAGGCGGCACCGACTGCCGCCGCGCTTGGAGAATTCAGCAACGTCTCCGAAGTCCGGAAATCGTTTGCCGAAGACTCGATGACGTGTCGCGGACTTTGCTGCGACGCCGGACACTCGCTCGGACGCGCACCGGTCTCCCCGGTTGACTAGTTCTTGCCTTTGCCTTTCCCCTTGCCGTTGCCTTTGCCCTTGCCGTGTTCCTGCTGGTAGTGCGGCACGTAGACCTGGTTGTACCAGTCGTCCTTGACGAAGTAGACCGGGCGGGCGCACGCGTTGTACTTCTGGCAGTGTTTGTTCCAGTGCTTGGCGTGTCCGGGTGGGACGTGGAGGTAGACCGGCTGCACCGGCTGCACCACCTGCACGCGCTGGATCACCACGGGCTCCGCGTAGATCAATGCCGGCCGCGGCGCCGTGCCGATGTCGATCTGCCCATAAAAGCCGGGCTGGCCAACGCTGATCGAAACACCGACATCGGTGGCCAGTGCGACCGATGCGGCGGCAGTCAACACGGTGGCGAGAACAAGGCGCTTCATGATTTCCTTTCGAATGCCATTTGCAGGAACGCCCAGCGCGTTGGGCCGACGGCCGCACCGCTGGGTACTGCATCTTGCTATCGCGATGCGAACGCGAGACGACTGTGCAGCTTTTCGGCATCGTGCCCGGCCGGTTGCTCACGTATCCGGGGGACGCCGACAGGATCGGTTTCCGTGGCGGCCGGCCGACCGTTCGTCGCGCCCACTACGCCATGAGCAGCAAGAAGCGGGCCCAAACCGCCCGCTTTTCGGGTTCTCGGGTCGAAACCGCTTGCGTCAGGCTTGTGTCGTACCTTCCGAACACAAGGGATCTTTCGAAACCCATGTCCTCGCTACCTGCTCTGCCCGAGACGGACGCGTCGACCTTCGCGTCCGTCGGACTCGGTGACGCTCCCCGCGGCGTGATCTATGCGACGTTGATGGGGGCCGTCTTCTGGTCGGTGATGATTGGCGTGTGGAGTCTGGTCTAGACCGAGCTCGCGGCACGGGCCCACGGCCGTGTTGGCGGCAGACGCACTCAGGTGCCTGGTGCGTCTGAGCCCAATCGGCACGCTGACTACTTCAGCAGGCTGCGCAGCATCCACGCCGTCTTCTCGTGAATCTGCAGGCGCTGTGTCAGCAGGTCGGCCGTCGACTCGTCGCCAGCCTTGTCGACAGCCGGAAAGACCTTGCGTGCGGTCCTCGCAACGGCCTCGTGTCCGGACACGAGCAGCCGCACCATGTCCATCGCTTCCGGAACGCCCGGCGTCTCGTCGATCGACGTCAGGCGCGCGAACTCGCTGTTGGTTCCCGGCGCCGGATAGCCGAGTGACCGGATTCGTTCCGCGATCGCGTCCAGTGCATTCCACAGCTCGGTGTACTGGTCCATGAACATCAGGTGCAGCGTGTTGAACATCGGACCTTCGACGTTCCAGTGAAAGTTGTGGGTCTTGAGGTACAGCGAATAGGTATCCGCCAGCACGCGCGACAGTCCGTCGGCAATCCTGGTACGGTCCTTGTCGCTGATGCCGATGTCGATCACGGGGGCGCCGTTCGTGGCTGCCGCGGTCACTTTCTTCTTCGCCATTGCTTTCTCCTTTGATATTCGCGAGCACATGCTAAAGGCCCGGCCGAACGCTGGCCAATCGGGAATAGCTAGCGGGACGATAGTCCCCGCATTACCAGGGCTCGACCGGCGCGTCCTGCAGCTTGGTGACTCCGCGCAGCGGACACTTGAGAATCGCCTGCCGCAACGCTTCGATGGCGGGGCCGCGCGTGAACGACTTACGCCAGGCGAGTACTACGCGCCGGTCCGGTGCCGGCGCCTTGAACGGGATGTATTCAAGCAGCGAATCGCGCGTTGGCCTCTCCGGCACCGAGGTAATGGGCAACACCGTAACGCCGAGACCCGAGCCGACCATATGGCGGATCGTATCGAGCGACGAGCCCTCAAAGGTCTTCTGAATGCCCTCCGCCGATGAGGAAAAGCGCGACAGCTCGGGGCAGACCTCGAGCACCTGGTCACGGAAACAGTGGCCAGTGCCCAGCAGCAGCATCGTTTCCTTCTTCAGGTCCGCGCTCGGTATGTTCTTGCGCTTCGCCCAGGCGTGATGGCGCGGTACGGCGACGATGAACGGTTCGTCGTACACCGGCTGCAGCAGCAGTCCGGACTGAGGCAATGGCAGCGCCAGGATCGCAACATCGATTTCGCCATTTTTCAGCAGTTCCAGCAGCTTCACTGTGAAGTTCTCGGTGAGCAGCAGCGGCATTTCCGGCGCGTCCTTCAGCAACTGCCGCACGAGGCCCGGAAGGAGGTACGGTCCGATCGTGTAGATGATGCCCAAGCGCAGCGGCCCAACCAGCGGGTCCTTGCCCTGGCGGGCGATCTCCTTGATGCGGGCCGCTTCGTCGAGCACTTTCTGGGCCTGGCCGACGATGCGCTCACCTGCAGGCGTCATCGTCACCTCACTGGTCTTGCGCTCGAAGATCTGCGTCCCGAGCTCCTCCTCGAGCTTTTTGATCGCCACGGAAAGAGTCGGCTGGCTGACAAAGCAGGCCTCGGCCGCGCGGCCAAAGTGGTGTTGGCGCGCCACCGCGACGATGTATCGGAGTTCAGTGAGGGTCATGCTTGAAATTCATGCCGCGAGAAAATCGTATCGTCCTTCATACCAGCGCCGTACGTGCTCGCGCGCGGCGGCGACATCCGTCTGCAGCAGCATGTGCGCGGCTTCACGCGCCTGCTCGACCAGCCCGGCGTCACGTTCCAGATCAGCCAGCCGCAGCAGCGGCACGCCCGACTGCCGACTGCCCAGGAATTCGCCCGGACCGCGAATCATAAGGTCACGACGCGCGACTTCGAATCCGTCGCTGGTCTCGTAGACGATCCTGAGCCGCTCGCGTGCGGTGTCCGAGAGCGGGCCCTCGTACATGAGAATGCAATAGCTCTGCTCACCCCCGCGTCCGACGCGACCGCGCAACTGATGCAGCTGCGCAAGACCGAATCGTTCTGCATGCTCGATCACCATCAGAGTTGCATTGGGAACGTCGACGCCGACCTCTACGACAGTCGTCGCCACCAGCACATCGATCGCGCACGACGCGAACCGCTGCATCACCGCGGTCTTCTCCGCGGCGGGCAGCTGGCCGTGCAGCAGCCCGACGCGCAGCTCCGGCAGCAACTCCGCAATGCGCGCATGCGTCTGGATCGCCGCGGCGGCCTCGACTGCCTCGCTCTCCTCGATCAGCGGACACACCCAGTAGGCCTGGCGGCCGGCCGCGACGTCGGCCCGGATGCGTGCGAGGACTTCGTCGCGCCGGCGCGTCGAAACCAGCTTTGTGACGACGGTCTGCCGTCCCGGCGGCAGTTCATCGATCACCGACACATCCAGGTCCGCGAGGTAACTCATCGCCAGCGTTCGGGGAATCGGCGTGGCCGACAGCATCAGCATGTGCGGCGCCACGGTGGCGTCCGCGTCGCGCAACGCCAGGCGCTGCGCGACGCCAAACCGATGCTGTTCATCGATGATCGCGAGCGCCAGTTTGTCGAAGCGCACCGCGTCCTGGATCAGCGCGTGAGTGCCGATGACGAGCTGGGCTTCGCCGCCGGCGACCTGAGCCTGCGCCTTGCGCTTGGCCGCTGGCGTCAGGCGGCCGGCAAGCCAGGTCGTACGCACTCCGAGCGGTGCCAGCCAATGCACGACGCGCCCGAAATGCTGCTCGGCGAGAAGTTCCGTCGGCGCCATGAGTGCGGCCTGCCAGCCGCATTCGATCGCGCGCGCCGCCGCGAGCGCGGCAACGACGGTCTTGCCGCTGCCGACATCGCCCTGAACCAGGCGTTGCATTGGATGCTCATTGGCCATGTCTGCTTCGATGTCGCGCCAGACACGCTGCTGCGCAGTGGTCAGAGTGAACGGCAACGCTGCCAGGAGGCGTTCGCTGAGGCCGTCCGCATGCAGCGCGGGAGCACGTCGGCGTTGTCGCGAAGCGCGGGCAAAACGCAAGGCGATCTGCTGCGCGACCAACTCGTCGAACTTCAGCCGCTGCCAGGCCGGATCGGTCCTGTCCGCGAGGCGGACCGGGTCTGCCGCCGGCGGCGGATGATGAAGGCGTTCGAGCGCTGCACGCAGCGGGTGCAGTCGCCAGCGCGCGCGCAGCGGATCCAGCACGTCGCGCAGGTCGACAGCGTGCAGTGCTCGTTCGATGCGACGGCGCAGCCAACCCTGCGGCACGCCCGCGGTCGTCGGGTAGATCGGGGTCAAAGCTGCTGGCAGCGGCTCGCCATCACGAACCACCCTGACCCGCGGATGCACCATCTCGACACCGGCGAGCCCGCCGCGCGCCATGCCGAAGGCGCGAAGGCGTCGGCCTACTTCCAGCTGCTTGATCTGTGACGGATAGAAGTGCAAGAAACGCAGCACGAGCGTGCCGCCCGCGTCGTCGCGTACTGTGACGCGCAACTGTCGTCGGCCGCGGAACACGACATCGGCGGCGGTGACGGTACCTTCGACCTGCGCCTCGTTGCCTTCGTGCAAAGCGTCGATCGGTACGACGACGGTTTCGTCTTCGTAGCGCAGGGGCAAATGCAGGACGAAGTCCCAGTCGCTGCGCAGCCCGATGGCGGCCAGGCGCGCAGCCATGTCACGGCCGGAGGCCGCCGTAGCGGGGCTGGCACGAGTCAAGCGGTCAGCTCTAAAGGACCAGCACGGCCTCGACTTCGAACAGAGCGCCCTTTGGCAGGCTCGCGACGCCGACGGTGGAACGTGCCGGATACGGCTGAGGCACCGATTCACCCATGATCTGGTTGACTGTCGCGAATTTCGACAGGTCGGTGAGGAACAGCGAGAGCTTCACCGCGTGAGCAAGCGAGCCACCGGCGGCCTCTGCCACGGCGGCGAGGTTGGCGAAGGCCTGGCGGACCTGCGGCTCGAAGTCGCTGCTGACCAGTTCACCGGTATGCGGATCGAGCCCGATCTGCCCCGACGTGAAGACCACCAGTCCGGTCCGTACTGCCTGTGAATACGGTCCGATCGCGGCCGGCGCCGCGGTTGTGGAGACGATTTCCTTGTTCACGGCCTGCCCCTCCGCGCAATGCGACGAAGGGTCCAGTCTAGCGGTGGTCGCGCCTCAGGCTGTCTGCAGCGAGCGCTTGCGGACGAACTGCTCGAACTGATCGAGCGGCAGCGGCCGGCTCAGATGAAAGCCCTGCGCCTCATCACAGCCGCAGCGCTTGACGAACTCGTACTGATGCTCGGTTTCCACCCCTTCAGCGACCACATGCAGGCCCAGGCCGGTGGCGAGACTCGAGAGCGCGGCAACAATGCGCGCATCGCCCTCGTCGCTTGGAGCCGCACGAACAAACTGTCCGTCGATCTTCAGCGTATTGAGCGGAAAGCGGCGCAGGTTCGACAGGCTGGAGTAGCCGGTTCCGAAGTTGTCCAGCGCGATGCGCACACCCATCGTCTGCAGCCCTACCAGCACCTGCTCGGCCTTGTCGAGGTCGCGCATCAGGCTCGCCTCGGTGACTTCCACCTCGAGCCGTTCGGCATCCAGTCCGGTATCGATCAGCGCCTGGCTCACCATCGGCAGCAGCGAGCGGCCGCGAAACTCGCGCGGCGACAGATTGACGCTGACTATCAGCTCGCCCAGCCCGACCGAACTCCAGGATCTGGCTGCCTCACAGGCCGCACGCAGAACGATTTCGCCGATCGGCTGCATCAGCCCGGCGTCCTCCGCCACCGCAATGAAGCTCGACGGTTCCAGCACGCCCTGCTCGGGATGACGCCAGCGCAGCAGCGCCTCGGCCCCAATCACCTTGCCGGTCGACAGCAGCACACGCGGCTGGAAATGCACTTCGAATTCGCGCCGGTCGATCGCCCGCCGCAACGCGGCCTCAAGCTGCAGGCGCTGCAGCAGGTCCGCGTTCATGCGCGGTTCGAAAAGCTGCACATGAGCGCGGCCGCGCGACTTGGCGTACGACAGCGCCGCATCGGCATTGCGCAACAACATTTCGGGGCCGGCTCCGTCGGCCGGGAAACAGGCAACGCCGATGCTGACCGTGGCGGTCACCTGCTCGGCATCCACTTCGTAGGTCTCCGCCAGCAACTCGCCCAGCTTGGTGGCAACGCGCTCCGCATCGTCTGTATGACGCAGCCGACCGAGCACCACCGCGAACTCATCCGAGCCGACGCGGGCGACGAGATCCGAGGTCCTCACTGTGTCGATCAATCGCGCCGCGACCTGATGCAGCAGCGCGTCTCCAACACGATGGCCGAGCGCATCGTTGAGCTTGGTGAAGTCGTCGATATCGATGACCAGAACCGCCATCCTGTCGCCGGCCAGGTGGTGATTGCGCACCGCTTCTTCGAGTCGCGATTCCAGCAATCGCCGATTCGGCAGTGTCGTGACGTCGTCGTACAGCGCCATGCGGCGCGCGCGCTCCTCGACTTCGCTGCGTTCGTACATTTCGGCAACGAGGCGCTCATTCGACCATGCAAGTTCGTCATGGGCAGCACGCACTCGCTGCTCAAGTTCCTCGCGCACCCGCGACAAGGCCACTTCCATGGCCTTGCGGCTGGTGATGTCCTCCACCATCCAGACGGTTTCCCCGCCCGGTCCGCCGGGCGTGATGCTCTTGACCAGCAGTCGCGCCCAGAATGTGGTGCCATCAGCGCGCCGGGTGCGCCATTCCACCGCCGGCGAGCCGCCGGCATTCAGTGCGTCGCCGATGCGATTGGCGAACGCCTGGAACTCGTCGTCGGAAGAAAAGAACACCGAAGCAGGCTGACCCAGCAGGCGCTCGGGCTCCCAGCCGAACAGGCGCGCCGCGCTCGGATTGCACTGCATCACCTCGCCGTCACAGATTGCAAGGATGCCAACGGAGTCGTTGGCCAGCAGTGCGCGGTACTCCTGCAGGCGACGCTGTACATCACGGCTGTTCAGTGCGGTGAGAAGCTCGTCGGCGGTCTGACTCATACGTTCCTCGCTGCGATGTCTGCCCGGTCGCGCGGCCCTACCGCGCGACTGGCCAGAATCGAGTGTCCGCGTGCCGGACCCGCTCAGAAGGCCGGATTACGGCCGAGCCGGCCCCGCTATTCGCCCCCAACCGGTCGGGCCGGGCCCTTCTGTTGGAGAGAAGTGGCCGACGCGGGAGGTCGCTTGCACTACCCCGCGGCGACGTTCAATATGCCGCAGGGTACGGAGTCGGCGCGCCAGCTCCCTGATCCAACGGCCGAATTAGCAATGGCAACGCAACGCAGATCACGCAAGATCGCCAAGAAGACAACGCGCGCGGCCGCCAGGCAGGCCTCCGCCGACCAGCCGGTCATGTCGCTCGCACGGCAAGTGCGCTCCTGGGCCGATACGGCGTGGGGGCTCGCCGGCAGCGCGGCCGACATGTCGCTCGCCCTCGCCAAGTCATCGGTCGGACCCAAGCGACGCGCGACGATCGAACGGGCCGGAGCACTGCTGAAGCAGATGCGCGAGGCCGCCGGCCTGACAGCACAGGAACTAGGCCGTGCGATCGACTTGCGCGACGCCAGCCTGCTGGAACAGGCGGAGAGTGGCCGCATCGTGCTGCCGTTCGAGATCATCCTGCGCCTGGCGGCGGTGCTCGGCCGTCGTGACCCGGTCGCCTTTGTGATGAAGCTCACGCGATCCTACAACCCCGAACTCTGGAAGGCGCTGGAAGACCTCGGCGTCGGGCGTCTGGTGGCGCACGCCGGGCGTGAACGCGAGTTCGTGAACGTCTATCGTTCGAGCGACGAGGCACGCAGGCTGACGGACGAGCAGTTCGCCCGTGTGCTCGCGTTCGTAGCGGCGGCCTTTGAACTGGCGCTGAGCCTGGTGCGCAAGGAGCGCCCCAGGCAAACCGGCAACGCATCCGGCGTGTCGTCGGACTGATTTCTTGTTTGTTTGATCGGAGGAAAAGAGATGGCAACCAAGGCTCGCAAGTCGACTGGCAAGGCACGCGCACGCAAGGCTCCCGCAAAACGACGCAGCGCCGGTGCAGCGCGCAAGACGGCACCCAGGATCAGCCCCGAAGGGATGCTCGACATGTCGATGACCGGAGTCGGCAAGGCACTCGAGCAGTTCAACCTGTCGGGCGTCGCCAGCACGATCGCCGAAGGACGCCGCAAGGATCTCGCTGCGCTGGTCGCTGCGAACAAGAAATCATACGAGGGGCTGCAGGCCGTGGTCGCCCGCCAGACGGCCATGCTGAAGAATGCAGTGACCGAGTGGCAGGCAATCGCCCAGGGCATGAAACCGGGCGGCACGGGTCAAGGCTTCGGGCGCCTGGACGACGTCGCCAAGCAGACGTTCACGGTGGCGCTGGAAAACATTCGTGAACTGGCGGAACTTGCAGCCCGATCGCAAGCCGAGGCCTTCGAGATCGTCCGCCGCCGCATCATGGAAAATGTCGAAGAGGTTAATGCACTGATCCGCCGGCGCTAGCCGGCCTCGCATCGAGTCGGGGACGGCCGACCGGCGTCCCCGCTGCGACAGCTCGGGCGGCAGGCGTTACTGCGGAACCGCTTTCACTTCAATGGTCATTGCGGCGTAGTACGCCGACACATCGCGGACATCGTCGTCGCTCAGCGTCTTGGCGACGATCGACATTACCTCGCTGCGCCGCGCGCCGGAACGGTAGGCGCGCAATTCCCGCTCGAGATACGCTGCAGGCTGGCCCGCGAGATGGGGCGCGTCCGGCAGTGTCACCACGACCGGCGCGAGCATGTCCTGGGCATTCTGCGCTGCGGCTGCGGAGAAGGCGAGCGCCGTACCGGCACCCACGCCAATGGACAGGCACTCTCGCAGCCTGATCGAACTCACGCAGGGAAGGCTCGCAAAGATGACCCGCATTCGTGCGCGACAGTCTAGGACAACTTCGGCGCGGCAGTAGTCGCCGCAGTGTGATGGTTCCTACAATGAGTCATGTCGTTACGTGCTTCGATCTATCGAATCGGGCTCACCGTATCGGATCTCGATCGCTCGGTTTACTCAACCCATTCATTGACGACGGCGCGCCATCCATCGGAAACGGAGGAGCGCCTGATGGTCCGATTGCTGGCCTTTGTCTTGCATGCAAATAGCTCTCCGGACTTTGGGCGTGGCCTGTCGTCCGAGGACGAGCCTGATCTGTGGTTGCGTGACGCGACGGGCACCATTGATCTTTGGATCGATGTCGGGCTGCCCGACGAACGAGAGGTCAGGAAAGCTTGCGGTCGGGCACGGCAGGTGGTCGTCCTGGCCTACGGCAAGCGGCGCGCGGAGATGTGGTGGAACAGCAGCGGCGCGTCATTGACGCGCCTGAAGAATCTCAGCGTCTTGCTGCTCTCGGGCGTGGACACGGCGGCCCTGAGGGCGCTGGCAGCACGTTCGATGAATTTTGCCTGCACGATCCAGGATGGTCACGTGTGGCTGGCATCGGAGACAGCGACCGCCGAGATCACGCCATCAGTGCGGCTGGCGGCTGCAGCCGGGTGAAAGCCGCGCTGAACTCGAACCTCAAATGCAAAGCCGGGCGGGCATCATGGCGCACCAAGAAAGCCTCCTCGGATCGTCGGGCGCGCACAAAAAAGCGCCCGCCGTAGCGGGCCCCTTCTGATTTGGTGGAGAAGAGGAGGATCGAACTCCCGACCTCTGCATTGCGAACGCAGCGCTCTCCCAGCTGAGCTACTTCCCCGGAATGTGAACCCCCGGCGTCCGTCAAAGCCGGCCACCGGGCGAGAGCCGAATTATAGGTGGTGCCGCGCCGCCGTTCAAACGAGGAGGCACGCAGAAGACCAAAGCTACACTCGGCACACTGCCTGGAACCCGGATGAAGCACGACACAGCGTATATCGAGCGCGAGTACAACGCACGCGCTGCAATCCCCGACCATGCGCAGATCTTCGCACGCTGGGCCGAGCAAGGTGCGATGGCGCGGCGGCAGCGAGCCTGCGTCACCGACTTGTCCTTCGGCGACGCGCCGGCCGAACGGCTCGACTACTTCCCGACTCGGCAGGAAGCCGCGCCGCTGCTGGTCTTCATACATGGCGGTTACTGGCGCTCGCTCGACAAGTCCGATTTCTCGTGGCTCGCGCCACTGTTCGTGCAGCATGGCGTGGCCCTGGCACTGCCGAACTATGGCCTTGCACCCGCAACCTTGGTCGAGGACATCGTGCGCCAGCAGATCAGGGCGCTCGCCTGGCTCTACCGCAACGGCGATCGCCTCGGTTTCGATCCCGAACGCATCGTCGTCTCCGGCCATTCTGCGGGTGCGCACCTGACCGTGATGATGATGGCGGCACTCTGGCCAATAGTGGCGCCTGATCTACCGGCCAACCTCGTCAAGGCAGGCCTTGCCATCAGCGGCATCTATGACCTCGACCCGCTGGTCCAGGCGCCATTCGTCAATGTAGACCTGCGGCTGGATGCGACGAGGGCACGAACACTGTCGCCGGCACATCTTCCACCCGCCACGGATGCTCCGCTCATCACCGCGGTAGGCGCGCTTGAATCTGCGGAGTTCCGACGCCAGACGGCGCTCATTGGCCGAGCATGGAAACCGGTTCTCAGGCGTCACGTGCCGATGACGGGCAAAAATCATCTGACCGTTGTCGACGAACTCGCCAGCCCCGCCTCACCTCTGTTCGACGCGGCACTGGAACTGGTCCGCAGCAGCAAGCAGACACGCTAAGGGACGGACCCCCGTCAGGCGATGCCGAGCGCCCGGGCGCGTGCCAGCGTCAGCGCATGCACATGGCGGATCGTCGGCACGGCGATGCCTGCCATGTCCGCCAGCTCGATCACCGCGCCGACGACCGCAGCGAGTTCGAGGGGTCGGCGCTGCTCCATGTCCTGCAGCATCGAAATCTTCGCTGCGCCGAGCTGCCGCGCCAGATCGATGCGCTCGTCCGGCGACATCGGCATCGGGTAGCCGTAATGCCGTGACACGGCCATGCCCTCGAGCATCATCGCGCGGATGACGCCTAGCACGTCTTCATCGGCGACGATCTGGTTCATCAGGTAGCCGGTCAGGGCGGCGACCGGATTGAACGAAAGGTTGCCGAGAAGCTTGATCCAGACCGCGAGGCGGATGTCAGCCGAGCGCTCGGTCGCGAACCCGGCGCCGTCGAGCGCATCGGCCACCGTGCCCAGACGCGGGGAGATGGTCCGATCGGGCTCGCCGAGTATCAGGCGTTCGCCTCCGGTGTAGTGCACTTCTCCGGGGGCACGCACCTCAGCGGCAATATGGACAACGCATCCAAGAATGTGCGCAGGATCGAGAGCCTTGAACATGATGCCGGCCGGGTCGAGCGTATGCAACGATCGGCCGGCCAGCGCACTACCCTCCCGGTCGAAGTACCACCACGGCAGCCCGTTGATTGCAGGCACGACGGTCGTCGTCGGGCCGACCAGCGGCGCAATCTTCGGCAGCATGGCGCCGATCGCGTGCGCCTTCAGACCGAGGATGACGAGATCCTGCGCAGCGTACCGCGCCGGATCGTCGCTCGCATCGAGGCGATAGACGCCGCTGGCCGTTCCGACGTGATCGACAAGACGCAGGCCGTCGCGGAGGATCGCGGCGAGATGCGCACCCCGCGCGACCAGCACAACCTTATGGCCGTCGGCTGCCAGGCGCGCACCGATGACCGCGCCGATCGAACCCGCGCCGACGATCGCTACCCGCATCGGAACATCCTAGCCGCGGAACGCTTCCTCGATTCGACGCTTGTCCCAGCCGGGCACCAGCATCTCGACGAAGGCGTAGACGAAGCCGCGCAGATACGTGCCCTCCTTGACCGCAAGCCGGGTGACATTGCGGCCGAACAGGTGGCCGCACGGCAGCACGACCAGCCCGTCTCGCCTCGAATCGACGGCGACGCCTGCAACGATGCCAACGCCCATCCCTATCTGAACATAGGTCTTGATGACATCTGCGTCGATCGCCTCCAGCACGATTGACGGTTCGATGCCGGCCTGGGCGAACGCATCGTCGATCTTGCCGCGGCCAGCAAACTGGTGTTCATAGGTGACGAGCGGATTGCGTGCCAGGTCCTTCAACGTGAGTTTGCCCGGCGTGGTAACGAACTTCGCCAGCGGATGCTCAGGCTTCACCACCGCGACGTGCTGCCAGTCATACACGGGAATCGACAGCAGCCCCGGTGAAGAGGCCAGAGATTCGGTCGCCATGCCGAGATCCGCCTGGCCATGCACCAACATCGAGGCGATCTGCGGCGGGTTGGCCTGCAGCAGCTTCAGGCGTACCTGCGGAAACTTCTGCGCGAACTGCTGGATAACCTGCGGCAGCACGAAACGCGCCTGCGTATGCGTCGTAGCGATGCGCAGAGTACCCTCGGGACTTCCGACGTAGTCGCGCGCCAGCTTCTTCAGGTTGTCGACCTCGAGCATGATGCGTTCCGCTGCCTCGAGAACGACCTGGCCCGGCGCGGTCAGCCCCTTCACGCGCTTGCCGTGTCGCGCCAATATGGGCACGCCCAGTTCCTCCTCGAGATCGATGATCGCCTTGGAGATGCCCGGCTGCGAGGTGTGCAGCGCCCTCGCCGCCTCGGTCAGGCTGAACTTGTGACGCGCCGCCTCACGAAGGAAGCGGAACTGCTGCAGGTTCATGCGCAACTCCGTAATATGGAGGCGCGATTTTATAGCGTCGGCTTATATGCGCGGTTGTCGACCTTTGTTAAGGGTTACCTCCTCCGGTGCAATACCGGCGGCAGGCGCGACAAGGTTGGCTGCCTATAATTTTCTTCTTGCTACACGACGGCGTCGGGGAGTCTCACGATGCGAGTGAAGCGTCATTCACCGGGACGACGATGAAACTGGACAAGGCACAGGCGCTGCTCGACGAGCAGCCCATCTCGATTGACGTGCTCCTCGAAAAATATGCGAAGGGCGGGGAGCAAAGCATCGACGAGGTGCGTCGGCGCGTCGCTCGTGGGCTGGCTGATGTGGAAAAGCCCGAACTGCGAGAACTTTGGGAGAGACGATTCTACGACGCGATGGTCGACGGGTTCATCCCGGGCGGCCGGGTCAATTCGGCTGCCGGTTCCGGGATTGCCGCGACGCTCATCAACTGCTTCGTGCAGCCGGTTGGTGACGCGATCAGCGGCACCCGCGGGGGCGTGCCGTCGATCTACCTGGCGCTTAACCAGGCGGCGGAAACAATGCGCCGCGGCGGCGGCGTCGGCTACGACTTCTCCCCGATCCGGCCGAAGGGTGCACTGGTGCACGGTACGCATTCGCGCGCGAGCGGCCCGATTTCCTACATGCGCGTGTTCGACAAGAGCTGCGAAACGCTCGAGTCCGCCGGCGCACGCCGTGGCGCGCAGATGGGCATGATGCGTTGCGACCATCCCGACATCGAGGACTTCATCCACGCCAAGCGCGATGGTTCGCTGGCCAACTTCAACATGTCGGTCGCGGTCACTGACGCCTTCATGCAAGCCGTCGAGGAAGACAAGGAAATCGAGCTCTGGCACGGCGCCGAACCCTTCGACAAGTCGACGGGCTACCAGCGCGCGGACGGTACCTGGGTGTATCGCAGGGCGCGGGCACGCGACCTGTTCGATCAGATCATGGAATCGACCTACAACCACGCCGAGCCGGGCGTCATTTTCATCGACCGCGTCAACGGCGACAACAACCTGTCGTACTGCGAGACCATCGCGGCGACCAATCCATGCGGCGAGCAGCCGCTGCCGCCCTACGGCTGCTGCTGCCTCGGCTCGATCAATCTGACGCACTTTGTCATCGATCCATTCGGCGAGCAGGCGACGTTCGACTGGGACAAATTCCGCGAAGTGACGCAGGTATCGATCCGCGCGCTCGACAACGTGCTCGACGCGACGTTGTGGCCGTTGCCGGAACAGGCCCAGGAGGCCGCGAACAAGCGCCGCATCGGGCTGGGTTTCACCGGACTGGGTAACACGCTGACGATGCTGGGTCTGCGCTATGACAGTTCCGATGCGCGCGCGCTGGCGTCCGACATCACGAGGACAATGCGCGACGCTGCCTACGCGGCGTCGGTCGAGAATGCGCGTGAGAAGGCGCCGTTCGCTTTGTTCGATGCCGAAAAATTTCTGGCAGAACCGCATTGCGCCTCGCGCCTGCCCGAGTCGCTGAAGGGCGACATTCGCAAGCACGGCATTCGCAACTCGCATCTGCTTTCGATCGCGCCGACCGGCACGATTTCACTCGCCTTTGCCGGCAACGCTTCCGGCGGCATCGAGCCCACCTTCTCGTGGACCTACATCCGCAAGAAGCGCATGCCTGACGGAACCAAGCAGGAATACATCGTCGAGGATTATGCCTATCGCCTGTTCCGACGCATGGGTGGTGATGAAAACAATCTTCCGGCCGGCTTCGTCAGCGCTCTCGAAATGAGCGCCAACGATCACATGCAGATGATCGCGGCGGTGCAGCCCTATGTGGACGCCGCGATCAGCAAGACTGTGAACGTTCCCGAGGACTACCCGTTCGAGGAGTTCAAGAATCTTTATCTCGCCGCCTGGCACGCCGGCCTCAAGGGAATTACGACCTATCGCCCGAACAACGTCATCGGTTCGGTGCTCGAAGCGATCCGGGAATCCACGCAGTCTCACAACGCTTCGCCGCAGGACCTGAAGGACGATCCCGACCGGCGCGTGCGGCTCGCTTCGGCGCCGCAGCCCGCGGTCGCCAGCCTGAAGTGGCCCGGACGCCCGGATCTCGCCGAAGGCAATCTGGCCTGGACCTACATGGTCGAGATCCCCGAACGCAGGGAATCATTCGCAATTTTCATCGGCCAGGTCGGCGACCCGGCGGTGCCGTTCGAGGTCTGGGTCAACGGCGCCGAGCAGCCGCGGGGACTCGGCGCGATTGCCAAGGCGCTGTCGATGGACATGCGAAGCGAGGATCGCGCCTGGCTGAAGATGAAGCTCGATGCGCTCGCCAAAGCGCGCGACGAGCAGGGCTTCGCGATTCCGATGCCGCCATCCGGCGACAGACTGTGGCAGAGCGGCGTCGTCTCCGCGTTCGCCAACATCGTGCGCTGGCGCTGCGAACAGCTGGGCGTGTTCAGGGAACTCGACCAGCACGCCACTCCTGTGCTCAATGCATTGTTCTCAAAGAAGGAACCGAAAGCGGGCCCGCTCGGCACGATGAGCTGGACCGTCGACATTGCCAACGCCAACACCGGCGACGACTTCGTCCTCGGCGTCAAGGAACTGCATCTGCCCGATGGGAGCCGACGTCCGTACTCGATCTGGCTGGCGGGAGAGTACCCCAAGGTCCTCGACGGCCTGTGCAAGCTGATTTCTCTCGACATGCGCGTCGTCGACGCCAACTGGATCGGCCTGAAGCTGAAGAAGCTCCTCAACTTCGGCGAACAGAACGGCGAATTCTGGGCTGCGATGCCCGGCGAAGAGCGTTCCGCGCTGTATCCGAGCACGGTCGCTTACATCGCCACGTTGCTGCTGCATAGGTACAAGGTGCTCGGCATCCTCGACGACGACGGTCGCGCGATCCAGTCCGCCGGCATCCTTGCGCTGCCCGACGCGGTCAAGGTGATCGAGCACGAAACCGCGCCGATCAAGGGCAAGGTATGCGGCAGCTGCGGCGCGGCGGCCGTGATCAAGCGCGACGGTTGCGAGTTTTGTACCGCTTGCGGAGCGACAGGGAACTGCAGCTGAGCGAATCGATCCTCGCTCCGATCCTCCTTGCCATCAGAAAATAAGCCCGGCGGAAGCCGGGCTTGCAGCGGTCAAGCGCAACCTCCCTACTTTGCCCGCGGTCGTGGCAGGCCGATCACCGTGCCTTCTCGGCGT
>Ga0055461_10000018_pt1 | contig 21562 bp, 19 predicted proteins | sample Joice_ThreeSqB_D_FD_57688 | JGI IMG/M metagenome (GOLD analysis project Ga0055461, IMG submission 57688) | Wetland microbial communities from San Francisco Bay, California, USA, that impact long-term carbon sequestration - Joice_ThreeSqB_D1 | ecosystem: Environmental > Aquatic > Marine >...
CTGTTCCGGGTCGAGGCGGCGCTCGTCCTGGACGGTCAGACCTGGACCATGAAGGGGATCGGCGTGCAGGAGCGATCACCTTGAGCGAGTTGGCGATGCAATGGCTGCGGGACGCCCTCACCGTCCTGTTCGGCGCGCTCGCCGGGGGGCTCACGAACCGGATCGCGATCACCATGCTGTTCCACCCCTACCAGCCTCCGCGCGTCCTGGGCCGGACGATTCACTGGCTACAGGGCGCGGTGCCGAAGAATCAGACCCGGATGGCACATACGATCGGGAACACGGTCGGCACCACGCTCCTGACACCAGGCGATGTGGCGGCGGAGCTGCAGGACGAGCGACTCCGCGAAGCGTTCGAAGAACAGCTGCAGGGGCTCGTGCAGGAGCTGTTCGAAGGAGAGAAGCCGGCGATCGCCGACCTGCTCCCCGAGTCGGCTCTCGGCGAAGTGCGGCGGATCCTCGACACGCTGCTCGACTCCGTCAGAGACAGGGTCGTCGAGTCCCTGGCCTCGGAGGAATTCGCCGAGGACGCGGCTCGCATCCTCGGCACTCTGGCGGACTCGCTCGAGGACGAATCCCTCGCCGATTCGCTGGGAGAGGAGCGGATCGCGGAGCTGCGCGAGCGGGCGGCAGACTGGTTGACGAAGCTGGTCGGCTCCGAGTCGTTCAACTCCATCGTGCGCGGTCACCTGGACCGGGCGTCAGTGCGCCTGCTGCGCCCCGGACGGTCTTTCGAAGAGCTGCTTCCCGTGGGCCTGATCGCCGCTCTGGAGCACGCGATCAGCGACTATCTTCCGCTCGCCATGGAGCGGCTCGGGCGCCTGCTGGAAGACCCGGCAGCCCGTACCCGCGTCGAAAAGGCGATTCACGACCTGCTGGACCGCTTCATGAAGGACCTGCGATTCCACCAGCGGGTCGTCGCGAAGCTGATCATCACGGAAGAGACGGTCGAGAAGGTGATCGATACGCTGGAGGCCGAGGGCGCCGACCGCCTGGGCGACCTGCTCCAGGAGGGAGACGTCCAGAACGCGATGGCCAGGAGCGTCAACGAGGCGATCGTCGATTTCCTGCGTCGTCCCGTGATCGACGTCCTGGGCGAACCGGGCGATCCTCAGGTCGAGAGCGCGCTGGAGTCCATCACGGCCTGGGCCGTGGAGGCGGCACGGGACCCCGAGGTGCGGGACTTCCTTCTCGACCGGGGCGAAGTTGCGCTGCTCAAGGCCGGGGAGAGGAGCTGGGCGGACGTCGTCCGCCTCGTCCCCGCGAGGCGTGCCGGTGGCTGGATCGCTTCGGGCCTCGACTCGGAGGCCGGCCGGAGCCAGTTCGGCAGGTTCAAGGAATGGCTCACCGATCGGGTGCTGCGGCAGCCGATCGGCTCGCTCGAGCGGTATGGCCGGGAGGGCGCGGCCCGCCGGCTCACCGAATCGCTCGTCGACCCCGTCTGGGGCTGGATCACCGGCAAGGTCCCGGAGGTCGCGGCCAACGTGCGCGTCGCAGACCGCGTGGAGTCGAAGATCCTCGAGTTCCCGATCCCGGAGCTGGAGCGCCTCGTGCGCTCGATCACCGAAAAGGAGCTGAACCTGATCGTACGGCTGGGCTACTTCCTCGGAGCCGGAATCGGCTTTCTGCTCGTGCTGGTGAGACGTTTCATCGGTTGACGCGGCGACCCGCGATCGGCGCCACCGGTCACCGCCTCTAGTCCGCGTCCATGATCTTTCGTGCCTTGAGGTAGGCCTCCGAGGCCCGCTCCGGCTCGCGCTTGCGGTCGAACAGGATCCCCATCGTATACCACGCCCGCCCGTTCCCTGGCTGGATCTCCACCGCCCGCTCCAGCGCCTCGAGGGCCAGGTCGATCTGCCCCAGGCGGTTGCACGCCTCGCCGAGATAGAAGTAGGCCGACTCGCACTGCGGATCGAGACCTATGGCCCGTTCCAACGACTCGCGGGCCGCTGAATACAGGCCCTTTCGAAAGAACACGAGGCCCAGATTGAGATGGACGTCCGAATCGTCGGGAGCCAGACGCTGCGCGTTGCGGAGCGTCTCCTCGGCCTGGCCGTACCGTCCCAGCATGCCGAGCACCCCGCCCACGTTCGTCAGGAGCTGCACGTTCTCAGGCTCTATCTCCAGGGCCGCCCGATACTCCTCGAGGGCCCGCGCCGGCTCTCCCAGCTTGTCGTAAACGTATCCCAGGTTGTTCCGTGCCTTGAGGTGACCCGGGTGCCGGCGGAGGAGCTCGCGGTATCCCTTCTCCGCTTCCACGAACCGTCCGTCCTCGGCGGCCGAGCGGGCCTTTCGATACAGGAGCTCGATCTCCGCCCGGTCCTGCGAGGAGAGTCGATCCAGCTTCTCGTCCGAGATCGGCTCGGACGAAGCGGAATCCTCCTCGACCGACTCCCGTCCGGATCCCGACGGAGAACCCGCTCCCGGCTCCGGCGCGGGGGGATCCTGCGGCGAATCGGCGTCCTCCAGGAGATCGCCTTCCTCGACGTCCGCTTCGGTACGCGCCGTGGAGACCGGTGCGACTTCGCCTGCACTCTGCGCCTCCGATCCATCTGCTGAAGAAGCGGTCAGGGCAAGTTGCTCCGCCTCCGGATCTCCCGCGGCGAGCGACTTCCGTTCACCGGCCTGCGGACTCGAGCTCGCCTCGTGTCGCGTTCCCGCATCGGCCGCGCTTCCCGCTCTTGGTCCCGGGCCGCCGCCCCGTCTCCTGCGCTTCGTCATCCGTCTCTCTCCGTTACGGAATCTCGCACCCAGCTCAGATAGGCGGGAGAACCCTCGGCAACCTCCACGGCCACGAACTCCGGTACTTCGTAAGGATGCAGCTCGCCGAGCCGAGCGCGCGCCTCCTCGATACGGTCACCGGTGGTCTTGATCATCGCCAGGGCCTCCGCATCGGATCGGACGCGGCCCTCCCACCGGTACACCGACCGGATTCCGGGAATGACGTTTACGCAGGCCGCCAGACCTTCGTTCACCAGGATCCGGCCGATCGACTCGAGCGTCTCGGCCTCCGGTCCGGTGACGAACACGATACGGACACTCCGTTCAGTCACGTGACTCCGCCTCCGCCTTGCGATAGATCTCTTCGATCCGGTCGGCGTAACGCTTCTCGATCACCCTGCGTTTTACCTTCAGGGTCGGCGTCAGTTCGCCGCCCTCGACCGTGAACGGCCGACCCACGAGAAGGAGCTTCTTCGGACGCTCGTATCGGGCGCACGGAGATACCCTCGCCAGGACTTCATCCTCCATCAGCCGTTGCAGGTCCGGATGCGCGGCCAGCTTCTCCCGCTCCGAATCGGCGACAGGCCGCCCCGGAAAGGCCGCCTTGTAAGCCTGAAAGCTCGGCACCACCAGCGCGAGCGGAAACTTCCGGCGATCGCCGAGGAGCACGACCTGCTCCACGAAAGGCGAGCGGGCAATCAGCTCCTCGATCGGCTGCGGAGCGATGTTCTTGCCCGCCGCCGTCACGAGAATGTTCTTCTTGCGGTCGGTGATCGTCAGGTATCCGTCGGCGTCCAGCTCTCCGATGTCACCCGTCCGGAACCAGCCGTCCTCGCTCAGGGCGGCCCTGGTGGCCTCGGGACGTCGGAAATAGCCCTGCATCACCTGGGGACCGCGGATCAGGATCTCCCCATCTTCGGCTATGCGGATCTCCGTCCCTGCCACGGGCGGTCCGACGGTCCCGAAGCGGATGTCGTTCGGCGGATTCACGTTCGTCACCGGGGAGGTTTCGGTCAGCCCGTACCCCTCCAGCACGACGAGGCCGCCCGAGTAGAAGAAGCGGGCGATCTCCGCGGACAGGGGCGCCGCCCCGCTGACGAAGTAACGGACCCGGCCCCCCGTTCGCTCGTGCAGTTTCCGGAACACGAGCTTCTCCGCGACCCCGTACGCGCCTTCCAGCAGCCGACCCACGGGCCGGTGGGCCAGCTGGCGGCTGGCCCGCAGGTCTCCGATGCGCTTCGCCACGCGGAAGATGGCCTTCTTCGCGGGTCCACCGTGTCCAACCGCTTCCATCACCGCATCGTAGAACTTCTCGTACAGGCGCGGCACTCCGATCACGAAGGTCGGCCCCGTCTCCACCATGTCTCGCGCTACGCTGGTTACCGACTCGGCATACGCGATCTCGGCTCCCGAGTACCACATGAGGTAGTGTCCGGCCAGTCGCTCGAACGCGTGCGACAGGGGAAGCCAGCTCAGCACGCGGTCCGTGTGGCCGATCGGGAGCACCATCGACGCCGCGATCGTGTTGGTGAACAGGTTGTGATGGCTGAGCATGACCCCCTTGGGCTCGCCCGTCGTTCCCGACGTGTAGATCAGGGTCGCCGTGTCCTCCGGCCGCACGGAGCTCCCTGTCCCCTCCCGGCCTGCCGGGCCGGAAGGCCCGCCCGCCCGCTCCATCTGAGCGAGAGAGCGCACCTGGATTCCTGCGTGATTCGCGCCCCTCTCGTTCTCCGGCGGCTCGAACACGAAGACCCGGTCGAGGCCTTCCAGGCGATCGTGAACCTGCAGCACCTTGGCCAGCTGGTCGCCGTCCTCCACGAAGACGGCGCGCGCCCCGGAGTCCTCGAGAACGAACTGGACCTGGTCGGCCGGCAGCGTCGGGTACACCGTCACGACCACGAGGCCCGAAGTCACGCAGGCCCAGTCGGCGAGCGCCCACTCCATCCGCGTGTTCGAGAGGATCGCCACGTGGTCGCCGGCCTCGAGGCCCGCCGCTGCCAGGGCGCGTCCGATGCGACGGACCCGCTCGGCCGCCTCCGCCGCGGTCCATGAGCGCCACGTGCCGTCGGGTTGACGAGCCGTCAGGGCCCGGCGACCGGGATCGAGCTCCAGGCCGTGGCGGAACACGTCGACCAGCGTGCCGGGCCCGAAGTCGAAGGGCTGGGCTGCCTCTCGGATCGGAGGGGGAGCCTTATCCGGCATCGGGCGGCGGCACGTGCCCCGGCGTGTCCTCCGCGTCCTTCGTGCGGAGTCGCTCCAGTGTCTCCCGGGCGTGGCTCGCGTGCTTCTCCGAACCCGGGATGTCGGCGCCGGACCGCAGGAAAGTGTCGAGGTGGGCCGCGGCCTCGGTGTCCCGGCCCCGATTCAGGTAGAGGAAGGCGATGCCGTAATGTGCCCCGGCGCTCCCGGGGTCCTTCTCCAGCGCTCGCTGGTACATCTTGATCGCTTCGTCCGTCATTCCCATCCGGGTATAGACGATCGCCATCTGCTCCAGGGTAGCGACGTCCCCGGGGTGCTCCCGAAGGGCCAGGCGGAGCGATGTCAGTGCCTCATGATAGCGCTCCTCGGCGGCCAGCTCGAGGCCTTCCCGGTAATAGTCGGGCCGGTCCTCTTCCTTAGCACCGGCACCGGTCAGGAAGCTCCACCAGGGCATGGTCAGCTCTCCTCTCCCGGACCCGCCTCGTCCCAGTCCACGAGGGGCGGCGCCGGGGGAATCACCGCGATGTTGTAGGCGAAAGCGAACGCGGCGCCTATCATGAAGCCATACGCATACGCCCACATGGCGCCTATGAACGCTCCCTCGACGCTGATCGAGTAACCGAACAGTACGCCCGCGGCGAGACCCGGGTCCGCGATCCGACCGAACACTGCCCGGGCGAGCAACGTTGCCAGGAAGACCGCCGCGCTGGCCAGCGCGCCGGAAGCCATGGCGAACGCTCTCGTCTGAAGGCGCATTCGGTTCGTCCCCGATCCTCGAGTGGAGGCCCCGCCAGATCGCGAAGGCACCGTCAAACTAGACGCGCCGAATACGCGTGGCAACGAACCCGAGCGCCCGTTCAGGGGCTCTTCGAGGCGACGGCGACCCTCTCATCCGCTGCGACCACGTGGAGCCCCGCGTCCCGCATCGCATGTGCCGCACCGGGTGCGGGCGCGAGGATGGCGAGTCGCCCGGGAGGACGGAGCGCCGCCGCCACCTCCCGAATCCGGGCCTCCCCGGGTTCGCCGCACAGCGCGGCCGCCCGGAAACGCCCTTCCAGCACGGGCAGGGGCCCGTCCCCGGACACCACGATCGTGCTCAGGTTCGGGGCCGCGACTGGCGGATGCGGAGCGGCGTGCGTGAACGACACCACCTCCGAGCGGCCGGCGATCGCCGCGAGGGAGCCCGCGATCCCGGCGAGACCGGGTCCCAGCAGGACACAGCCGCTCTCACCCGCGAGGTCCAGCACCGCACCGACCAGCACTGCGGTCTCTTCTACCCCGGAAGGGAGAGAGAACGAGTCCGACTCGGCCGGCTCGGGCGACGGAGCGGTCGCCGACAGGAGTCGGACGACCCCGGAATCGATTCGAAACCGGCCGTCGCACGCCGGACAGCCCAGGAAGCCCCTCGCCACGCGCCGGCCTTCCGACTCGTGGACGACGGCCACCATGATCTGCGGCGGCCCGCACACGGGACACGCCAGGACTTCCGACAGGTCCAGGAGCACGTCTCCTCCGGGACGTCAGGAGATGAACTGCGGCGAGAGCACGAGGCGCAGGAATTCCTCGCGGGTGCGATTGTCCGAGCGGAACCGGCCGCGCACCGCGCTGGTGATCGTCTTGCTGTTCTGCTTCTCGACGCCGCGCATCATCATGCACAGGTGGTACGCCTCGACCACCACTCCGACGCCCGCAGGCGCGGCGGCCTCCTGGACCGCGTCCGCGATCTCGTCGGTCAGCCGCTCCTGGACCTGGAGGCGGCGCGCGAACACCTCGACGAGGCGGGGCACCTTGCTGAGACCGAGAAGCCGGCCATCCGGGATGTAGGCCACGTGCACCTTGCCGAAGAAGGGCAGCATGTGGTGCTCGCACAGCGAGTAGAGCTCGATGTCCTTGACGAGCACCATGTTGTCGTGCGCTTCCTCGAAGACCCCTTTCCCCAGGGCTTCCTCGACCGTGGACCGGTATCCCCGGGTGAGCCACATCATCGCCTTCTCGACCCGTTCCGGAGTCCCCTGCAGGCTCTTTCGCTCCGGGTCCTCGCCGAGGCGGCGAAGTTGCTCCCGCACGAGGTCGGCATACGAGACCTGACTGAGATCCGGCCCATCGGCCCGACCGGTTCCGTCCTTCATGACAGTCTCTCCACGCTATTCACTCCCCGCGATACTCCACGGAGTTCCGGTCCGTTTCCCACAAGCGGACGGCGACCAGCCTGACTCCCCCGAGACCGGCCTCGAGCCGGCGCCAGATCGCCACGGCGAGGTTCTCGGTCGTGGGGACGATGCCGGCGAGCCACTTTACATCGACGTTCAGATTGGCGTGATCCACGTCCGTCAGCACATCGCGTTCGAGCAGGCCCTTGAGGCGCTTGAGGTCCATCACGTAGCCGGTCACCGGATCGACTTCACCTTCGACGGTAACCTCGAGATCGTAGTTGTGCCCGTGCCCCGTCGGGTTGTTGCACAGACCGTACGTCTCCCTGTTCTGATCGTCCGACAGATCGTCGTTGTGGAGTCTGTGTCCGGCGGAGAAGTGGACCCGCCGGGTCACGCGGGCGATCGGCATCACGTCTTCCTGGTCGAGGACAAAAAAGGGGCGACCCGAGGATCGCCCCAAGGTTGACATGAGGGGGTTTTTGTGAGACCCGTCAATTACGGTTCGCCCTTCCTCCCGGTTCTTCGCCTTCCCTCGAGGGGCCTGACGTCCGCCGGAAGATCAATGGCTCTCACACCCACGTGTTGGCTCAAAAAACACTCCTCACATCCACCCTCGTGAACCTAACCGGGCCCCGTATGCGGGTCAATCGGAGCTCGGAGCGCCCCGCGGCGAGTCTCGCCGCTACAGCGTCATCCACGTGCCCGTGAGCGCGAATCCGACGATCGCCGCCGCTCCGGCCAGCAGTGCGTAAGGGATCTGGGTCCTGACGTGCTCGATGTGGTCGGACGCGGAAGCGAGGGACGAGATGATCGTGGTGTCGCTGATCGGACTGGCGTGATCGCCGAACACGCCTCCCGACAGCACCGCGGCGATGAAAGGGGTCGCGGACAGGCCCAGCGTCGCGGCCAGCGGGACGGCCATCGGCAGCATGATGCCGAAGGTCCCCCAGCTGCTGCCCGTGGCGAACGCGATCCCGCCCGCCACGAGGAACAGAAGCGGCAGGAGAACGGGCAGCGGAACCCGTCCGCCCACGATGCCCGCGACGTACTCGCCCGTCCCCATCTCGACGGTCACCGCCGCGAGCGTGATCGCGAACAGGAGGACGAGCGCCATGCCCGTCAGGGCGCCCGCTCCCTTCAGGCTGGCCCGGCTCAGCGCCTCCAGGTCCAGGAGGCGCTGCCCGAGCGACAACAGCCACGCGACGCCGATCGCCGTCAGGACCGCCCACAGGACGGAGGTGGAGCCGGACCCCGCCATCAGGTCGCCGTTCCCGGTCACGTACATGGAGACCGGCATCATGGCCACCATGACCACGATCGGGACGATCATGTTCGCCGGGCGCAGTGGCATGCCCTCGCGCGGGGGCGGAGCCATGTCCTCCGGGTCGGCCAGGGCGACCGAGTGCTCCCAGTGCAGCATCCCTTCCGCGGTGCGGCGCTGCGCCGCCTTCATCGGACCGATGTCGACCTGCCGGAAGGCGCTGAATCCCGCGATCGCGAGCGCCGCCAGGGCATAGAAGTTCAGTGGAATGGAGGCCACGAGAACGGAGACCGGCTCCCTGACGCCCAGCGTCGCGAGGACACCCAGGATGTACGCTCCCCAGGCGTTGAACGGAATGAGGATGCAGACCGGCGCGGAGGTCGAATCCACGAGGTACGCCAGCTTCTCCCGCGACACGCGATACCTGTCGAACAGAGGGCGGCAGATGGAGCCCGCCACCAGAACGGTGATGTTCGACTCGATGAAGATGACGACCCCGATGACCCAGGCCAGCACCTGGGCCTTTCGGCCGTCGTCCACCCACTGCCGCTCCTCCACCCAGCGGACGAAGCCCCTGACCCCGCCGTTCGCCTCCACCAGGGCGATCAGCGCTCCGATCGCGAAGGTGAACATGAGCACGCGGGCGTTGCCCGGATCGGTGACGGTGTTGACCGTGGCCTCCACCGCTCCCCCCAGGCCGGCGATCGGGTTCCACCCGAGGATGATGGTCCACCCGATCCAGATCCCCGCTGCCAGGGACAGGTACACCTGCCGGGTATAGATCGCGAGCCCGATCGCGAGCAACGGCGGCAGCAGAGACAGTGCCCCGAATTCTATGGCGTCCTCCCGTGGCCTGAGGGTCCGATCGGATGGAAGAAACCTGTTGACGCCGGGTTCGTCAATCGAACCCCCGCGACGAGTGCCTCAGGGACGAGACACCCAGGGGCTCCTCGAGTCGTAGAAGCGAAGGGGAAGATCGGCGCCCCGCGAGATCCCGATCCGGGTGGTCGTCACGAGCGCTCGCGCCGGGACGGGACGCCCGCGCTCGACCCACAGCGGAGGCTCATCGAGGCGGTGGCCCTGCAGATCCGGACCGATTCCGAGAGCCTGCGCGAGGCGCGCCGGTCCGTTCGTCAGCTCGTCCCGTCCCCGGCGGAGCCGCATGTGGTCCTCGCCGGCCAGCGGGTGCAGCGCACGTACGAGGACCCCGTGCGGGCTCCCCTCCACGTCCGTGACGGCGTTGAAGCACCAGTGCACGCCGTAGTTCAGGTGGAGGTAACAGGTTCCCGGAGGTCCGAAGAGACCCTTGTTGCGACGCGTGAGTCCGATGCGGGCCGCCGCGTGAGACGCCGGGTCCTCGGGGCCCTCGTACGCCTCCGTCTCCACGATACGCCCGACCGTCCGCACTCCCCCGAGCTCCGAGACCAGGAGGGTCCCGAGCAGCTCGCGGGCGACTACGTGGGCCGGTCGCGCGAAAAAGGGCGCTCGAAGCGCCCCTTCCGCACGTCTTCCGCCGGCGGCCATCGCCTCGCGTGTCCGACTCTCTAGTCGTCCGTCGCCTCGAGCTCGGCCCGACGGCCCTCGATGACGGCCTGTGCCCGTCCCTTCGGCAGCACGTTCTCGATGCGCTCCGGATCGTTGTCGATCACCTCGAGCACCTGATCACCGAACTCCTCGACCAGGCGCTCGGCCGTGCGTCGGCCCACGCCCTGGTAACCGCGAGCCATCTTCTCCACGAGCTCGACCTGATCCGGTTCGAGATCCGTTCCCGCCGTGCCGGAGGAAGCCGACTCGCCGCCGGACTTGTCCAGCTCGGGGCCACCGCTCGAACCCGATCGGGCGCCCTTCCCGTCACCACCGCTCGGACCGCGCGATCCTCTCCGAAATCGGCCCATCGAGCGACTGGTCGGCCGGGAGGTGGCCGACTCGTCCCGCCGCTCGACCTTCTCTTCGGTCTCGGGCTTGTCCCCCCTGTCCACCGGTCCCGGAACGACTTTCGGTGCCGCCGAGCTGGAAGGCGGCTTGTGGGAGCGACGCTTCCGCGCCGCCAGGCGGGTCGGAGCCGGCCCGGAATCCTGCTTCGGGGGCGAGCCCCGGTCGGTCTGGCCGGTGGCTCTCGGCTCGGCAGATCCGGGAATCGTCTCGTCGGAGGACTCGTCGGTCGGTTCGGCTGCAGGAGCTTGCGGCTCGCCGCCTGCGTCACCCTCTTCCGTCGTCGGTCGTCCGGTCTCATCCGGGCTCTTGTCCCGCGAGTCCCGGCCGCGCGGCGATCCTGAACGCTCCCGCCGGTCACGCCGGCCACGGCTGCGACCGCGCTCGCTCTGCGCCGTTCCCGACGAGTCTTCCGGCCGGTCCCGCTTGCCTTCAGCGCCCGAGGAGTCCCCGTCGACGGACGAGATCCGGTAGTTTCCTTCTTCCGTCCGCTCGAGGTTGATGACCTCTTCATCGTGCGCCTGGCGAAGGAACCGGGAGAACTTCCGGAAGCCGAGGGCAGCCTCGTCGAACGTCGGGTCCTTCTCGACCATCTGACGCTTGACCTCCGAGTCCCGCACCGAGCCGCGGACCGCTTTCTCGGCCACGACCGAGCCCAGCAGATCGTACGCGGCGCGAAGCCGATCCTCGTCCACCGAGGGGGGCGCTTCCCCGGCTTCCCGGGATCCCGGCTCGTCGCTTCGACCGCCCCGCCCGGATCCGGATCCACCCTTCGGCGACCGGGAACGATCCTCCCGACCGCGGCGCCGGCTACGTCCTTCGTCGGCTTCCCGTTTCGGGGGTCGGCTCGCGGCCGGGGCCGAGGCGGCTCCGGATGCCGTGCCGCCGGCGGCGTACTCGTTGACGCGAGCGCCTATCCCCACCTCGTATTGCCCGTTCGCCGCCTTCTGGAGATCGAGGATGCCACGGGATGCCGATTCGGTGAGAAAGCGATTGAACTTGCTGAATCCGATCGACTTTTCGCTGAAGCTCGGATCGAGCTCCAGCATCACCTGCTTGAACCGGTCCGACCGCATCACGTCGCCGCGCTCGGTCATGCGGCGGATCGCCTTGGCCGCCAGCTCCCAGGGGTCGTGCTTCACGATGTTCTTCATGTCGGAAGCGTTCGTAAGGCCCGACAGGCTGTTGTAGCTATAGTACTCGTCGCAGTTCTGGACCAGGAGATCGGAGCTCGATTCCTGGATCCCGACCCCGATCACGTACTTCCCGTACTCCTTGAGCTTCAGAACGAGGCTCGAGAAGTCGGAGTCGCCCGACAGGAGAATGAAGGTCCCGATCTCGGGCCGGATGAACACGATCTCGAGGGCGTCGATCGCGAGCCGGATGTCGGTGGCGTTCTTCTTCGTGGACCCGTAGGCCGGTGCGAAGATCAGGTCGATCGATGCCTCGGAAAGGGACGCGATGTACTGGGGGTACCGGCGCCAGTCGGCGTAGGCCCTCTGGACCGACACTTTGCCCCGGATGATGTCCGAGTCCAGCAGCTTCCGGAGCTCCTGCCCCAGGTTGGACCGGATGCCCATCGTGACGTTGTCGAAGTCGATCAGGAGGGCTGCGTGCGGTGAATGCGCATCTGCGGGCACGGCCGGCCTGTGCGGCGCGTGCAAATAGAGATCGTTCATTTCCTCTCTTCTACTGCTCGGTTTGTCTTGCAGAACCCGCGCTTCAGGCGGGCGAGAGGCCCTTCGACCTCGCCCCCGGACTTCCCCGGGGGGGATGGTTCGAAGAGTCTCTCCGTCTCAGTCGGCCTCTTCCTCACGACGGGCCGCGAGCTCGAGCCGCATGCGGCGGGCGATCTCGGCGCGTCGTGAGCTTCCGGTCGTGGCCCTGGGCAATCCCTCCACGAAATGCACCACGTCCGGCAGCTTGTACTCCGCGAGTGTCGGCCGGCACAGCTCGCGGATCTCTTCCTCCGTCACCAGGGCGCCCTCGATGAGGACGACGCAGGCGCACACCAACTCCCCCAGCACCTCGTTCGGGATACCGACGACGGCCGCATCGGCGACCGCGGGAAGGGATCGGAGGTGGTCCTCTACTTCTCGCGGATGGACACTGTATCCACCCCGAATGATCAGATCGCGTTTCCGACCATCGATATGAAGATAACCCTCATCGTCCAACGTTCCAAGGTCCCCCGTCTTCAGGAGGCCATCCGCCGTCATCGCGTTGCGCGTCGCGGCGGGCTGCCGGAAGTAGCCGGACATCAGGTTGGGGCCCCGAACCGCGATTTCTCCCTCGGTCCCGTCGGGAACGGGCTCCTCGGCATCATCCAGGATCCGCACCTCGACGCCCGGCAGGGGGCGACCGACGCTTCCGGACCTCCTGTCGGGTCCGTCGGTCGGAAGCGTCATCGACACGGTGGGCGCCGTCTCGGTCAGACCGTACGCGATCTCCAGGTCCGGTACCAGTCGACCCCGGATCTCCTCGGCCAGCGCTGCGGTGACGGGCGCGCCCGCCACCAGGCCCGCCCGCAACGATGAGACATCCGTCGTCTCGATCTTCGGATCCCGCAGCAGCATCACGAACATGGTCGGGACGCCGTGCAGCACGGTCGGGCGCTCGCGCTCGATCAGCTCGAGAGCCTCGCCGACGTCGAAGCTCTCCTGCAGAACGAGGCCGGAGCCGGTGACGATCGCAGTCAGCAGTGCCACTCCGAGACCGAAGATGTTGAACATCGGGACCACGCAGAGCGTCGAATCCGACTCGGTCATGCCGAGGCCGGCCGCCGTAGCTCCCGCGGTCCACAGCATGCTGCGGTGCGATTGCACGACGCCCTTGTACTTGGTCGAGGTGCCCGCCGTGAAGAGGATCGCGAAGGGATCCTCCGCGTCGACGGGCTGGGGGATCAGGGCGTGACCGCGGCCGGCCGACACCAGGTCTTCGAACTGGAAGATCCTGTCGTCGTACCACAGGTCTTCTTCTCCCACCGTGACGAGGTACTGAAGTCCGGGCAGCTCCGAGAAGAGCGACTCGAACACCTCGAGGTACTCCACGCCGCCATAAGTCTCGGCGGTGACGACGAGAGCGGCCTCCGTGTTCCGCAACACGAACTGGATATCGCGCGGCGAGTAGGCGGGGTTGAGAGGAACGACCACGGCGCCGATCTCGGCCGCCGCGAGAACCGTGAGAACGAACTCGGGCCAGTTCGGCATGGTCACCGCCAGCCGGTCGCCCTTCTCGATCCCCAGGTCCTGGAACGAGCATGCCAGCGCGTGAGCCTGGGCACCCGCCGCCGCCCACGTCCACGAGTGTTCGCCGTAGCGCAGGAACAGCTCGTCCGGCCGCCTCTCACGCTGGGCGTAGAAAGCCTCGAAGACCCCCGAGACTTCCGGCATCACTTCCAAGGAATCCCTCGTCGGTGGGGCACGGTCCGGTATGCAGTCCGGTGCAGTTTCAACACGTTGCGATCCTCACGTCGAGGAATCTGTCGCCTCGAAGGCCTTACGTAAAGCGGCTTCCAGCGGGCCCCGGCACCGGGCGACGGGGATCTCGTGCGTGTGGCTGCCCCGCGGACCGGGAGCCACGCGGCCCACATCGGCCAGCAGGACCCAGCGGAGGCTTCCCTCCCGTACCTTCTTGTCGGTCCGCGCGCGATCGAGAAGCTCGTCCAGGTCGAGCGGCGGCTCCAGCACCTCGGGAAGTCCGCAGCGCGCCAGGATCTCGTCCAGCCGTTCACCCACGCCGGCGGCCGTCACGCCCTCGCTTTCACCGAGCCGGGCCTCCATGCGCATCCCGGCGGCCACGGCCTCTCCGTGCAGCACGGAGAAGCCGCTCATCGACTCGAGCGCGTGACCGAACGTGTGGCCGAAATTCAGGATCGCCCGAACGCCTCTCTCTTCCGGGTCCTCCGCCACCACCTCGGACTTGATCCGCAGGCTGCGCTCGATCAGATCGGTCAGGGCATCCGCTTCGCCGTCGCGCAGCGGGCCTGCGTGCTGCTCGATCCAGGCGAAGAACTCCCGGTCCCGGATCGCCGCTGCCTTGACGGCCTCCGCCAGGCCCGAGATCCGCTGATATCTCGGAAGGGTCGACAGGCACTGCGGGTCGATCAGCACGGCCGCCGGATGATGGAACGTGCCGACGGCGTTCTTCACCTGGCCGGCGTCGATCCCGGTCTTCCCTCCCACGCTGCTGTCCAGCATGGAGAGCAGCGTGGTCGGCACCTGGATCACCGGAAGACCGCGGGCATACGTCGAGGCCACGAATCCGGCCAGGTCGCCGGTCACGCCGCCACCGAGCGCCACGACCGCGGAATCCCGGCCGAATCCCTCCTGCATCAGCTCGCCGCACAGCCGGGTCCATTCGGAGGCGGATTTGTTCCACTCGCCGGCCGGAAACGTGAACAACTCGGCTTCCTTTCCGTCAGCCGCCAGTGCGCGCAGGGCGCGCGGTCCGTACAGCTCGGCCACGTGGCTGTCCGCGATCACAGCATAGCGGTGTGCGGGCGCACTCGAGCACAGGTCGCCCAGGCGATCGAGTCCTCCCGGCTCGAGCCGGATCTCGTACGCTCGCTCGGGCCTCGCCGGCACGGCGACCCGGATGACGGTCACGGCATCGCCTGCGGCAGGGGCTGCTCGTCGAGCTCGATCTCCGCCAGCGCCTCGAGCCCGTCTCCCAGCTCCGTACCGCTCGGAAGATCCCAGACGACCACCACGGGCCGAACACCCCGCGACCCGCGGCTGACCCGGATGTCGCGCCCCTCCCCCGCCGGATCACCCCGATAACGCGCGGTCAGGGCGCGTCTGACCGCGTTCTCGAACTCGAGCGCGTCCCGATCGGTGTCCCATACCGAGGCCCACAGGAAGACCTCTCCCGACGGCCCGTCGAGCAGCCGGAAGCGGTCTCCGTCCCACCCTGCCGCGGCCCGGTCGGCCTCCTCGCGCCCCGCGAGGAACTCCCTGAGGACGAGCCGGGTCTCCAGCTCTCCGAGATCGTCCGAGTAGACCTCGGTCCACCCCGTGGGGGGTCCTGAGAGGAACCCGATGTCCGTCGGCATGTCCTCCCTCCCGGGCTCGAAACGCTCGGGGTGCAGCACCTGCTCGGTCGACACCGGCATCCTGGCCCCGAGCGGCGGCACACGCCCCCAGGGTCCCGCCCAGTTCTTCTGGAGGAACACCAGGCCCCCCAGGTACGGGAACAGCAGGCTCTCTCGAATCACCGCCGGAGCCTCGCTCAGCAGGGGCATCTCGATCCCCGCCGCGCCCAGCGGATCATCGCCCAGGACACCGTCCAGGCCCGGAAGGGCCGTCAGGTCGGCGTCAGAGCCCGTGAGGCTGGCGAGCTGCCACTCGAGCATGGCGAACGTAGCCTGCCCCTCCAGGGCGGCCTGAGCTGCCGTCCCGCGGTCGTTGGTGTCGAGGTTGGCGTGCATCAGTGAGTCCAGGTCCACGTACTGATCCTGCAGGGCGTGAACGATCTCGTGCAGCAGCACGGGCTCGACCTGGCTGGCGTCCACCCGGTCCACCACGTACAGCGTGTCGCGGGCCGGATCGTAGTAGCCCACGACCTGCTCCAGCAGGAGGGAGCGCAGAAGCGGAGCGAGGTCGATCGTGTCCGGGACGAGCCCCAGGCGCGCGTAGGTTCGCACGACGGCCGCCATGCGGTCCGGGGGCAGCTGCTGGGCCATTTCGTCGATCAGGAAGGCCTCCAGGTCCTCCCTGGAGCGTGCCGCGAGCCGGATCGGGCCCCTGGCCGGGAGACCCGAGTGGATTTCGGCGGCTGGAAGCAGCTCGGCCGCGAGGCGCCGGAGGGTGGTGTCCGTCGCGCCCGCGGTCGGAAGCTCCACGTCGCCTGCCGCGTCGGCCCCGTCGCAGGCGGCGAGCCCGAACCCGAGCAGGACGAAGCCGGCGGCCCGGCGGACGCGCCTGCCCAGCCTCACCGTCTCCCTTCCGTCGTGACCTTCAAAGATCGATCTCCGTTCTCTTCACATCGGCCGGCGTCACCGCCGCTGCCAGGTCCGCTACCGTCGCAGCCGCATGTCCCGGCGTGGCCGGCACCTCCCAGTCCGCCGCGATCTCGGCCAGGGGCACGAGGACGAACGCCCGCTCGCGCAGGCGAGGATGCGGGAGCACCAGCTGATCGCTCTCGAGGGTCAGGCTCCCGTAGAGCAACAGGTCCAGGTCGAGCTCGCGCGGCCCGAAGCGTGGCCCGCCGCGCCGCCTTCCCGACCTCCGCTCGGCGTCCTGAAGCTCCGACAACATCTGGCGTGGAGTGAGGCGTGTCCAGCCGACGCAGCAGGCGTTCAGGAAGAGTCCCTGCGGCTCGTAGTAGCGGGGTCCGGTCTCGTAGACACGTGATACCCGCAGACCCTCGACATGCGCCGCCACGGCCTCGAGGCCGAGCCGGAGATGCCCGACCCGGTCGCCCAGGTTGCTGCCCAGGCCGATCGCGACCCGCATTCCACGGACATTCGTATCCGGCATCGACCGACGCTTCGCTCCCGGTATCCCAATAGACGGGAGCCCCCGGAAATTCCGGGGGCTCCGATGTCTCCCTTCAAGGCGCCTCGCGAGAGGTGCCCGTTGCTGCTGGACTGCTACGGCGCCACGGTGATCGTGTAGGGCTGCGGGGTCGTGTCCCCGTTGTTGAACCCTGCGTAGTCGTCCATGATCCACAGCGAGCAACCCTCCGCGAGATCCGCGTCGTACGTATCGGGCGGCTGGTCGACCGCGAAGTCGAAGACTGTGAAGGTGCAGTCGTCGTAGTAGAAGTCGATGTCCTTCAACGGCGGACCCCACGTCGGGGTCAGCGTCACGCTGTAGGAGCCGCCGCCCGCAAGGGCCGCGTCCGCGGAGACATCCGCGAAGAACCAGTCATCCTGCGGCCCTGAGGCCGTGCCCGTGCATTCCAGAGGATAGGACACGTCCACGAATGGACCATCGAATCCCGGTTCCTCGGGGAAGTCGAGCGCGCTGCAGTCGTTGGTCTGATCCCACGTGATGGCCTCAGTCGACGAGATCCCGTTCACGTCCACGACCACGGTGTGGCCAGCGCTCGCGGTGGCGTACGTCGGCATCTGCGCCGTGATCTCCGTATCGGACACCACCGTGAAGTTACCGAGTAGCACGCCGTCCACGAGGACGGACGTAACGAGGCCCGGGAAGCCGAGCGACTGGCCCGTGATCGTCACCGTGGTGGCGAACACGCCCGACGACGCCGACAGGCTCGTAATCGAAGGCGCCGGCACGTAGTACTCGGCCGTGAACGGCAGATCCCCGTTGGTCGTCTGGACCGTCCCGGAGATCGTCGACGAACCGCCGCCAACCGCTTCGACCGTCACGATCACGTGCACCGAGCCACCGGGAACGAGAGCGCCGGAAGCCGTCGCGACCGCCGGGTTCGAGGAGTTCACCGTCACGCCAGTGATCTCCGTCTCATTGGTGTTCTGGTTCCCATCGGCATCCACCAGGAAGACCTCGAACTCGCTGATGTCACCGACCAGGAACGCACCGAGCGGATCGTTCTCGAACGCCGCCGCAACGGGAACACCGGCGGTGACGGTCACGTTGACGGAGCTCTGGCGAATGACCCCGAGACCCGCCGTGCCGTTGGCGTCGTCCCCGGACCACGTCACGGTCAGCGTCGCCGATCCGGACTGGCCCGCCGTGAAGTTACCCACGTCATCCGTGATCTCGATGACGTCGGTGTCGCTCGACGCGAACGTCGCGAGCGTCGGGTCGTACGGCCCGGCCACCGCACCGTCCAGGCCAACGAGCTGGGCTACGATCTGGCCCGTATCGCCGCTCCTGAACATCGTTCCGTCCACAGGGGCCGTGATCTCGACGCCGTTGGCGACCACGGTGACGTCCACCTGCGCCGAGCTCGACCCGGAGGTCAGCGCGATGCAGGTCTGGCCGAGCACGGATCCACCCGTGACGGCGAACATCCCCGGCGGCTGGATCTCGAGCTCTGCAACGTCGATGATCTGAATCGTCGCCGGTCCGCACGAAGCGTCCACGGCAGCCGAAATCTCGTCGAACGTGGGCTCGCCACCCTGGTTGACCGCGCGGGTCTCCAACTCGGCCGTCCGGCCGGCCGACACCACCATGACCGACGGATTGGTCTCGATACCCACCGTGTCCTTGACGTCGAAGTTCAGGGGATTGTCGTCACACCCCCCGAGCGCGAGGACAGCCAGCGCGGTAATGCTGAGCCCGACATTACGCACCAAGCCAACTCTCATGATACCCTCTCTCTCGATGTGACACCGTTTACAGCGGTTGTCCGCCGGCATCAGTTATTCAGTAAACCGGGTGTTGACTCCGAAGTTCGTTCGCAGATCGTTCAGTGCCGATGGCCCGCACCGCCGGTACCAGTCCGCCAGGGACTGGACATCGGGGTCGGTGCTGTAGATCAGTCGCCAGTGACCGAAGCGGTCTTCCGATATGAACAGATACACGAAGCTCGTCGTCTGATACTGCCAGATCTCATAGGGCGGCTCGCCCGCGAATCCCCCACCGACGCCGCTCGGAGCTCCGATGTCGGACGGCGAGTAATTGACTACTCGGTCCTGCGGCTCGCCGTACTTCAGGTAGATCCGGCCGCGGTCCGTGTACCACGGCATGCGCTCCTCGGTCCCGACAGTCTCGTCGTACCGCGCCCGGATCGTCTGAATCCGCTGCAGGTAATCGTCGAGGAACGCGTTACCGGGACTGCCCGGGCTCGGATCGTGCTGCTGGAAGAACTCCGTCAGGTACCTGCGCTTCGCGTCCGGCGGAAGCGCCTCGAAGGTCACCCGTTCCGTGTCCGTGATGAGGACCGCCACCCCGCCGAAGGTCTGCTCCAGCTCCGGGTCCGAAAGCGTGGCGAAATAATCCGCCTCGTAGCTTCCCCCTGCGGCGCCGGCGGCGACCGCAGTCTGCGGACTCAGCATCCGGAAGGTGGCCGCACGACTCCCTTCTCCATCCCCTGCACCCAGATTCATCGCGAGGGTGTACTCGCCCGGCGGAAGACCGGCGAGGGAGATATGTCCCGTGAACGGGACGCCTCCCGGCCCGACTTCCACCTGCGTAGCGGGCGTCCTGTACACCACCCGATCACCCGACCGCACTTCGGCGCTCACGCTGATCAGGGTCGAATCCGAATCGTGACCGTACAGCTCGAGATAGTAGTAGAGGTCTGGCTCCGTCGGCAGGATCGACATACGGGCTGCCGCTGCGATTCCGAAGCCTCCGTGGGTCACTGACCAGCTCCCCCCTCCCGCACCTTCGGTGATTGGCTCGACCCGTGTCGCCAGGTACAGATCCGACGTACCCGGACGTCCATCGAACGCCACGAGCGGCAGGCGGATCCGTTCACCGAGGTCCGGCGCATCCGTCGGATACGCCCTCACTTCGACCTCGTATTCGCCGGGTCTCACCCCGAACCGGAAGGGCTCAAGAAGATAGGAAGTTCCGGACTCCACGTAAGCGACAGCCTGCTGGCTGAGCTGCCTCTCCCAACTATCCCGATACAGCTGCGCATCCGACTGATCGAACACGGCGAGCTCGAACCGATAGGCTCCCGTTGTCCCCCCGGCCAGCATCGTGAGGGGCACGTTCGCCAATCCGTCGACCACCGTCAGGTCCTCCGGGGCCCACGTCCGCAAGAGAGTGACCTCGAGGCCGCCCTGAGCCGTTTCCTGCTGGGCAGACATCGTGGCGGAAGCCACCACGGACGGGACCGTCAGGGTCCCGGCCGCGGACGCGAGGCAGAGCACCACCGTTCGCCGGACGGCGGCGCTCACGCCTTCAGACCTCCAGCTCCTCGGAGTAGTTCGCGCGGACATTCGGTCTTCCGTCTGGTCAGTCTACGCCGAGGCCCACGGTGAACGCGTTCGCGCTCCCCAGCACGCCGTAGTTCTTGTATGCGTAGTCGAACTGGATCCGATACCGGTCCGCGAACCGGTAGAACAGTCCGCCACCGAGTCCGAGGCCATCGATGCCCTCGCTGGTGCCCCACGTGCCACCCAGGTACGCGTTGTCGGGCTGCGTCTGGAACGAGGCCCGAAGCGCCACGCCGACCGGCACATCGACCCCGGTCCACCGGTACTCACCCGCGAACCCGAACGCGGCATTCGTGTTGTTCGACTCGATGAACTCGCCCATCAGCGAGAGGTTGCTCGACTCGCCCGAGATGATGTCGTAGTTCAGGCCCACCCGGAACAACCTCGGCAGCGGGAAGGCGTCCGTCACCAGCCTTGCGGCCGGCGGGTCCTGCCTCTGATCCGGAATGCTCACGTCCGCATCACTGCCGTTGATGTCCCGGAAGCGCAGCGCCTCACCCTCGTGCGCCAGCGACCCACCGAGGTTCTGCACGACGAACGCCAGGCGGATCGGGCGGTTGCCGAGCTCGCTGTGGAAGTTGACGCCGAAGTCGATCGCCGCCGCCGAGGCCGAAGCACCACCCAGGGCGCCCGTCGCCAGGTCGTCGTTGATGAACTTCAACGTGAGGCCCGCGGAGAAGCGATCGATGAACGCGTGGGCGAAGGAGAGGCCGGCGACCGTCTCGTTCACGCCATACGTCTCCCCGGACACGTTGTCCGGATCGGCTTCCGTGTAGATGGGCTGGTTCCCGAACCCGAAGTGACCGAGGAAAAACCCCATTCCGAAGTCACCGTCCGAGAACGGAAAGGCCAGGCCCGTCCAGTAATAGTCGGTATCCGCGAAGTAGGGCATCAGCGTCAGCGCCACCTCGGGCCCCTGCATACTGGTCAGGCCGGCAGGGTTGTAGTACAGCGCGTTCACGTCATCGACGATCGTCGAAAACGATCCGCCGAGAGCCATGCCGCGAGCCCCGGAACCGAACTGCAGGAACTCGGCCGACGTACCGCCGAACGCCGTGTTGTCACTGGCGATCTTGACGGGGTTGTTCGGGTCGATTTCCTGCGCCCAGAGCAGTCCCGGCAGGGCAATCGCCAAGAGCAGGGCAATTGCCGCTCGACTGAATAGCCGCATGAATACCTCCTAAAGGAGCTGGTCAATTTCCGCGGGAGGGCCTGAGCCCCCCCGCGGGTCCGGTTCTCGTCAGTTCTGGCCGGCGAAGTTCACGACGGTGAACTTGCCGACGTACTCATCCCCGTCCGGCGTCACGACGTGGAAGAAGTACACGCCGCTCGCGACGAACTGGTTGTTCCGGTTTCTCAGGTCCCACACCTCCCGGCCGCCGCCCGAGGAGTCGTTGTGGTTCACGACGTCCACCAGCACGCCCGTCAGCGTGTAGATCCGGATCGTGGCCTGCGGCGGCAGGTTGACGAACATCA
>Ga0055461_10000033_pt1 | contig 18769 bp, 16 predicted proteins | sample Joice_ThreeSqB_D_FD_57688 | JGI IMG/M metagenome (GOLD analysis project Ga0055461, IMG submission 57688) | Wetland microbial communities from San Francisco Bay, California, USA, that impact long-term carbon sequestration - Joice_ThreeSqB_D1 | ecosystem: Environmental > Aquatic > Marine >...
CGTGGGATAGAGCACGGGATCGGCGAGGAGAAGGTACTCGCCGGTGGGCGACGTCCAGGCTTCGGGGAGCTGCGGTGCGTAGAGAACTTCCAGGATGTCCTCGGGCGGAGACATCCACCCGGTTGACTCTTGCGCGGCAGACTCCTGGGCCGTTGCGCCCGGAGCTGCCGCGAAGGCCGTGACAGTCAATCCGAGCAGACTGGCCAGAATCAGGATCGCTCGCTTCATTCTCGGCCTCCATGCCGAATTCCGGAGGGTCGTGACGGGGGCTCCCGGGACTGTTTCCCTGCTTCTTGAAGCGTAGGGAGCCGCTCGGGAGCGCAGGCTTGGCAAGTTACCCGCGGACGCGCAGGCGCGCTAACCAGCGCTGGTTCGGGCGGCCGAGGAGCCGTTAGGTCGGCCGAGGGGTCAGGTCTCTCTCCCCCAATTGCCAGCCCGAAGCGAAGCGGCTGGAGCCATGATCTGGTTACCTGACGCGGACCGTCCGCTTCATTGCAATGTCCGCCGCAGGGAAGCATGTTGTGCGTGTCAATATTGGCCAACCAATGCAGAGATCTCCTATGACACAGTCTGCCGAATTGTGCGTTCGTTGCGGCAAGGAACTTGCCAACCGAACGGACTCGGGAGTGCCCACCTGCGAGAGCTGCGGGAGACTGCTCGAGGCAAGCGCTCAGGCCAAGAGTGAGAACGTACGGAACTGTCCACTTCACTCGGTTGGGATGACCAAGGAGATCGTCCTCAACATCGTCGTCGATCGCTGCCCATCCTGTAACGGCATTTGGCTGGATGGTGGCGAGCTCGACCTGTTGAAGACGGCGATCAAGGCCGGAATGCCGGACGACTTCGCCCGAGCGATGCTCCTGCCCTGGTAGCCGTTGAGGCCCCACGACCGCCAGTGAAGCAGCCCGGGGCTCTCCTTCGTTCCCTCACGGAGGACCCCATGGCCACCATGGGACCTGCGCCCAGCAGGCCCTGACGCGCGCCCCGCACCGGGCATTTGCAAGGAGGATCAAGACATGTTCGCGCCCCTGTTTACCCCTCTCCTCATTCCATTGCTCGTGGCCATCTTCCTCGCGACCAACATGGGTGCGAGCGGCACTTCACCGGCATTTGCGCCGGCGTACGGCGCGGATCTGGTGCGACGCGAGGTGATCCCCGGACTGTTCGGACTGTTCGTCTTCCTGGGGGCCATCGTGGCGGGGCGCAAGGTGGCGCTCACCGTCGGGCGCGACATCCTGCCACCTGAAAGCCTGGGACTGTCCATCACGACCGTCGTGCTGCTCGCGATCGGCCTGTCGCTGCTCCTCGCGAATGTCCTCAGGGTACCGCAGTCCACCAGCCAGTCAACGATCTTCGCGCTCGTCGGATGCGGCGCCTATCTGGGAATCGTGGAAACTCACCGGTTGCTCATCGAGATCATACCGACTTGGTTCATCACGCCGATCGCGGCCTTCCTGGTCACGCTGGCGGTTGGCAAGACCACGTTCGAACCAATGAAGCGGCGCGGTTGGATCGGGCCGACAGAAGCGGGAAGGATACGCTGGCTGCGCATGCCCGTGCTGGGAGCCTGCTGTTACGTGGCTTTCGCGATCGGATCCAACAACGTGGCCAACGCCTCGGGCCCCATCGCATCCATGGTGTTCAACGAGCTCGGCCTTGAGACCACCGGAGCGCGGACCACGCTGGTGCTGCTGCTAGCGATGTTCGTCGTGGCTCCGTTCTTCGGAATCGGGAGCTCGCTGATGGGAAGACGCGTGGCCTACACGACCGGCAAGGAGATCGTGGAGTTTGGGCCACGGGGTGCGACGCTGGTGGCCTTCGTCACGGCGACCCTCCTGCTCCTCGTATCCATCACGAGAGGAATACCGACGTCGTTAGTCCAGATGAATACGGCGGCGATCATCGGTCTCGGAGTCACCAAGTACGGAGCACGCGAGGTGCTGCGTCGTACAGCCGTCCTCCGACTTGCCACCGTATGGATAGTGGCGCCGCTCGTGGCCATGGGCTTGGCATTCGGCTTCACGTGGGCGTTAGACGTGAGTGGTCTGCTGGCGTACTGAACGAGTCGAAAGGTGGCGCGGAGGTCCGCCGACGCGAGCAGCCCTGCCCGCGGGAACCCCTACTGCGGCAGCCGCACGTCGAACTGGATCGCGGCCAGCTGCTCCGGCGCCTTGCCAATGCTCTCCACGAAAGGAAGCCAGCGCGGGTCGTCGCGGATGTTGTCGAGCGCTGGATCCGTCGGGATTCCCGTCAAGCCCGGGTCGTTGTACTGCACCGCCCTGTCGAGCCACTCGAAGGCGCGGTCGGCCTCACCCCGGAATGCCGTCACTTCGGCGATGTTGTAGGCCCAACCGGGCGCTTCCCTTTCGACATCGAGAAGCTGCGCCAGTGCCGCATCCGATTCAGCCGGCTGGCCGAGCGCGTAGTGGGCCATCGCCAGACCGACCAGGCGCCACTCCTCGGAGGGCTCCTGCTCGATCGCCCGCAGGGCCTCCTCGGGCTCGCCCTTCATGAGCAGCGCGCTCCCGAGGCCGACAGACGTGAAACCTTGCCCCGGGCTCAGGTTCAGAGCGGTACGGAACGCGGTGATCGCTTCGTCCGGCCGCCCGGCGTTCCAGTATCGGAAGCCCATAGTGGTCAGGGCGCCCGCGTTCACCGGGTCGTGGGCCACGATGTATTCCTGGATCGCAATAGCCTCGTCCATGCGGCCGAGGTACTCGGCCAGGAAGGAGGCCTGTCTCAGCAGATCGAGATTCGTCGGGTCCAGCTCGAGCGCCCGTCCGATGTACCGGGCCGCGGCCGCCAGGTCATTGTCGTAGTCGCTCGCGATCCGGCCGAGGACGGCGTAGGCCGGCGCGTACTCCGGGTCGATCGCCAGCGCCCGGTTCGCGGCCTCGCGGGCCATTCCGTAGCCCTCAGCCAGCGGCCACAATCCCAGGTTGCCCGTCTGAACCGCGTAGTTGTCGGCCAGACCTGCCCACGCCGCGGCGTACTGCGGCTCGATCTCGAGCGCCTGCTCGTACAGCGCGTTGGACCGCTCGTAGCCCTCGGCCGTGACCTGCCTGCCCAGCTGCCGGGCCTGCAGGAACAGGGCATAGGCCTCCGGGTCGGTCACCTCGGCCGTGGGCTCTTCGCCGAGCAGCGTCACCTTCAGCTGCTCCACGACGTCCGCCGCGATCTCGTCCTGGATCTCGAAGATGTTGTCCAGCGATCGGTCCCAGGTGTCCGACCACATGTGGAAACCATCATCGGCCCGGATGAGCTGCGCCGTGATCCGGACCTCGTTGCCCGACTTCCTGACGGAGCCTTCCAGTACGTGAGCGACGTTCAGGCGCGCGGCGATCTCCGGGATCTCGAGGTTCTGGCCCTTGAACGAGAACGACGAGGTGCGTGCCGCTACCTGAAGCTGCGGGATCTTGGCCAGCAGGTTCAACAGCTCCTCGGAGATGCCGTCCGAAAAGTACTCGTTGCTGGCGTCGTCGCTCATGTTCACGAACGGCAGCACCGCGATCGAGGCGTCCGAGACCCCGGCTGCCGTATCCGCGGCCGCATCGGCGGCTGACGCGGGCGCCGACTGTCTGCCCACATACCACGCCCCCGCCAGAAGCGCCGTCATGCCGACGAGAGCCAACACGCCGGCCGGCCAACGCCTGGACGCGGGGGCGGCGATGATCCTCGCCAGCTCGCCAGGGGCGGCTTCGGTCGTGCGGCGAACACCCTCCGGCGTCACCTCCAGCGCCCACGCCAGCACGATCGCCACGGGGAAGCCGAGGATCGCCAGGACCGCGATGCCGGTGACGAAGCTCTCGGGAAGCTGCAGAGCCGGAACGAGGATGTCGGCCACCTGGAGGACGGCGAACGCGACCACGCCATACACCGCCATCACGCGGAAAACGCGCCGGCGCTTCAGTTCCGCGAAGAATCTCTGATAGCCCGGGCTAACAGTCATGTGGACAAAGATTGCGGATGGGAAGGACTGTGGGAAGGGCATTGCGCCGGAGGCTCGGCCTGGCGTCGCCCTGCATCGGCCTGGGATCGGCGGCTGCTCCGACGCTCACGGGGTGCCCGCGGAGCGTGCTGTACGGCGTGGAGCAAACACCGATCCCACGGCGTCCGTCACGCGTTCCCTGATGAGGTAGTAACTCAGGGTCCCGCGCCCTTCAGGTACATGTCGAACCAGCGGAGCTGCTCCCAGAACGCACGAAGGCCCTCCCTCGGGCGAGCTTTCTGCCGTCGAGGCTCCTAGGTTCTGTCGGGCGCTTCGAGCTCCTGCAACCGGTCCTTGACCTTCTGGACCAGTGGCCGCAACTCGGGATCGGGCTCCGAAAACAAGTGCAGGAAACGAGCGTACTGCGCGGAGGCTTCGCCCGTGCGTCCCAGGGCATCGAGCAGCTCCGCGCGGCGCAGTCGGCGGAGGGGTGCAGTGGCAAAGCCGAACTGGTAGTCCCCAGGCAGTCCGGCGTACCACCGCAGGGCGTCTTCTTTTCGCCCCAGGTCTGCCAGCGCCGCGGCGCGCAGGAGCACGTACAGATCGCCCGGACTCCAGATCTCCCAGGCCTCCGCGCTGTCCAACCTTCGAAGGGCTTCGGACGGGATGTCGGCCTCGAGCGCGGCCGCGGCCTCGAGCACGGCTGCGAACCGCACGTCGGCCGGGTACTCGCTTTCGAGAGTTTCCACCCTATTCAGCCTCTCGGCGAACGCGAAGGTATCGCCGAGGCGCAGGTCCGCCAGGGCGAGCAGGCTCGTAACGTGGGCGGCATCACCGGACGTTCCGAGCTGCACCGTCAGAAACAAGGAGTCCCTCGGCTGGTCCACCAGCTCGGCCATGCGATCGCGGGCGAGGGCCAGCCTGCGAGCCGACGGCGCCAGGGACGTGTGTTCCAGCCGCAGCGCGACCGCTCGCAAGAATCTCGGGTCCAGAGCATCGTAGGTGGTGAGTATCTCTTGCGCCGCGTCCGCGCGGCCGGAAGCGGCTTCCAGCGCCGCCAGCCAGGCGACGCCGAGCTCCCGGATGCGGAGGGAGCGCTCCTCTTCCGTCAGCGTCCGGGCCAGTGGCACGAGATCGGCCGGTTCCTCGACGAAACTGATGATGACCGAGGCCACGCCCAGCAACGTATCGTCGTCCAGCGTCCGCATCTCCGCCAGGATCCGATCCTGGGCAGCGGCATCGCCGGATGCGAACGCCAGAAGTCCCCGCAGCTTGATCACGCTGCGGCTGTCTCTGGCGAGGTGCAGTCCCCGCGCTACCAGCGGCTCGAGTGCTTCGATCTGACCCTCTCGTGCGTACAACCGCGCCAGGTGTAGCAGCGCTCCGAGATGATCCGGATCGCGTTCGAGGACCTGCTCGAGGAGAGCCCGGGTGCCCGAGACGCTGTGGCCCTGTGTCGCCTGGTGGAAACGAAGATCGGCCAGTTCGTACGCGGCCTCGGCGTTGCCGGGATCGGCCGTCACGAGCTGCCGCATGAGCTCGACCGATCTGCGCGCGTCCTGCTCCTGGTACATGGCGTGCCGGGCCTCCGCGAGCAGCTGGAGGTTCCATGGCAGCCTCTCCCGCAACTCCCAGGCCCTTTGCGTCGACGCGAGCAACAGCTCCGGCTCGTCCGCCCATAGAGCCGCCTCGTAGAGCCGGAGCTCGGCCAGCGCGAAGCTGGAGTCGGCGCGGAGCGCATCCTGCAAATGCCCGATCGCCTCGTCGTGTAGTCCCTCCTCCAGGGCCCGCTCGCCCGCCAGGAAGGCCTTCAGCGCCGGAAGAGAGGTGGTCGGCAGACCGCCGAGCCCGCGGCGCGGAGCTCCCGAGGGCTCAGCCCACCCGAGGAGCAGCTCGCGCGCCATCAGGTCCACGGCCGCGAACAGACTGTCCTCGTCCTCGACGGTCACCAGGGACTGGGACACCCGGTCGCCCGAGACGGAGGCCAGCGTGGCCGTGATCTGTGCCGTTGAGCCGGTCTGGATCACGCGTCCGGTAACGTACTCCGTGGCTCCCACCCGCATGGCGGCTTTCTCTAGCAGGTCTCGATCCCGCATCTCACCGGGAGCCACGTCCGGAGGAGCGAACGTGAGCATGAGATCATCGATGGAGAGCTTCGCGCTGAGCAGCTCAGCCATCGCACTGCCCAGGTAGTCGTACGAGCCTGTGCCCTGCACCGCAAAAGGCAGCACGGCGACTCGATGGGGGAGTTCCGCCGCTCGCTCGGGCGGCCTTTCCCGGGAAACGACCACCGCGAAGAACAGAGCGACGACGAACACGGCACCCAGCACCTCTGCCCATCGACGCCCCGTCCGCCGAGGGCGCGCCACCGACACCTCGCCGACCCCGTCGATGGGCAGGTCATCGGGTAAGTAAACCTCCTCTATTCTCGGTTCGGGCGCGAAGGAGGAGGTGCGGGCCGCTTCGCCGGCGCTGGCCACGGCCTGTGCGTAGGCGGCCCGGGTCGCTTCGGTTGGTTCGAGATCGAAATCCGCGGAAAGGCGGTCGCTGTACGCCGTCCATTCCCTGGTCAGGCCCACGCCGTCGCCCGAGCTTCCCAAGCGTCTCAAGAGGTCGACCACGATCGTCTCGTCGTACGGGGATTCGCGAGCCGCCCACCGCGTCCAGTAGATCGCCTCGAGCCAGTTCCCTTCCCTTTCTCGACTGCCTGCCAGATCGCGGGCCGCCGACACCGCCCGATCGCGCAGCCGGGCTCGCTCCGCCTCCAGCCAGTGCTCGAGCTCCAAGCTTTCCGGGAGGCGGAGATCCTCGAGAAAGGCCCCACCGTAGAGCTCGAGTGCCGTCTCCGGCGCGCCGCCGTCGAGCGCTTCCTCGAAATCGACGACATCGCACTGCACCCGCCCCAGATCCACTTCCAGCTCGTCCCGGTTCACGGACCTGATCGCTGTCGGCCCGAGCGACCGCCGCAAGCCGTGAAGCGACTGATTGAGGGAGTTGCGTCCCCGTTCATCCGTGGAGTCGGCCCAGAACAGGTTGAGGAGGCGGGTTCTCGGAGTCGGGCCCGACGGTTGATTCAGGACGAGGTAGGTGAGCAGGGCGCACCGCTTCGGCTGCGCGATCACCGACTCCAATCGGGAGCCGTCGTCACCGCGGAGGTCGAACGGGCCGAGTGTGCGCAATCGTATCACAGTAAAGACTCCGTGACCCGTTCCCTTATCTGCCAGATAACCGGCTGATAAGAGTCCCTTCGTATATCGGACAAACCGAGCACTGCTTCCATGATAAGCCGGGAGCTCGGCTGCGTGCAGGCTGTCGGGCGATGGGTCGCCCCTCAGAACCTCGTTGTCCATCAGCAGGAGGTAGGTATGAACGCCCCCCGACTCGCCGGGATCCTGTCCGTGGCTGTCCTGAGCTTGCTTGTCTGGAGTTGTGACGCTCCCGTAGCACCGTCCTCGGGGCCGGAGGCTGCTTCGACACCGCTGTTCGGCGTCGACTGCTCCGCGCACCCGGATCACCCCAAGTGCGGCGGTTCCGGCGGCGGTGGTGGAGACGGCGGAAGCGCGCCGACCTACACGCTCGAGCTGTCGGGGGCGATGATCGCCGCCGCGACGCCCGTCGAGATCGGGCGCGACAACAAGAAAGCCCTGCAGGTGAATGGAACGATGGAGGTCGACTTCGCATTCAATCTGGACGGCGGAGCCAATTGCACCCTCGGCCTCCCGGATGGATATGCGGGGAACGAAGGCGCGCTTGAGACCTACCTCCGCAACATCCTGACCGGGGACGCGGGCTCACCCTCGACCCGCAACGTGTCACCCCTCGCCGTCGACAAGCCTGACGCGACGGGCTCCATCCGGCTCCTGCCACTGGAAGAGCTCGGGGACGACCACTGGGTGTCCCTCGGCTTCAACGCTGGCGGCGTGGCCGACGTGTCCGGCGACTTCGACGGTCCCGGAGACCGGGTGCTTACCTACACAGGCGGCAACGTGCGGGTGGTCGCACGGCTAAACGGGGATACATGGGAAGTGTGTTCATCCACCGTTTCGTGCGGCGGTGCTGACCCCATCTCGGACCTCGTCTGTTCCGGGTGGTCGGGCCCCGTCGTGGCGACGCTGCGAGAGAGTCCGTAGGCCAGGGCTCTCTCCGTCCAGGAACGGAGTCAGCTCGGCGCATGATCGAAAGCCCGCCAGTTGTTCGGCTGGCTTTCCGCGATGCAGAGAGTTGCCTGAAGGATGCCGGAGTCCTGCAGCTCTCGATCCGCAGGCGACCCGCCGCCCCGCACCAGCGGTTGACTCACCCAGACGACCGCGCCTTCATGGAAGCATGAATCTCGATGGCGACCGCACTTTCCTTGACTGACCCTCGGGTACCGTCTGAATATCAGGAAGCTCGAGGCTCTCGAATCACCCTCAATCGCCAGGCTACCGTGATCCGCAAGCAATGACCGGCATACCCGAACGCCTCGCGAAAGCGCTCGACACCTCGTATCGGCTGGAGCGGGAGCTGGGCAGCGGCGCGATGGCAACGGTCTATCTGGCCGAGGACTTGAAGCACTGCCGCCAGGTGGCCGTCAAGGTGCTTCGTCCCGAGCTCGCCGCAGCCATAGGGGTGGAGCGCTTCACACGGGAGGTCGAGATCGTGGCCGGCCTCACCCACCCTCACATCCTCATGCTCATCGATTCGGGGGAGGCGGACGGGCACCTCTTCTACGTGATGCCGTTCGTGGACGGCGACACTCTGGGAGCGAGGATCAAGAAGGACGGGAAGCTGCCGGTGAGAGAGGCGATCCGGATCATGGATCAGGTGGCTTCCGCCTTATCTTACGCCCACGAGCATGGAATCATTCATCGCGATGTGAAGCCGGGCAACATCCTCCTCTCCGGTGACCAGGCCATCGTGGCGGACTTCGGAATCGCCCGGGCTGTGGAAGCCGCGGGCGGCCCGAAACTGACGGGAACGGGGATGGCCGTGGGAACGCCTGCATACATGAGTCCCGAGCAGGCGTTCGACCACGGGATGGTGGACAGCCGCACGGACGTGTATGCCATGGGGTGCGTCCTGTTCGAGATGATCACGGGTCGGCCGCCTTACGAATCACCCACGGCGATGGGTCTGTTCGCGAAGCACGCGACCGACCGGACCCCGAGCCTCCAGCAGCTCGACCCCGACGTTCCGTTGTTCGTGGATCGGGCCGTGAGCCGGGCCATGGCAAAGTCGCCCGACGATCGTTTCGAATCACCCCGGGAATTCGCGGAGACGCTCAGGTCCGAGGCCATCGTGGCCCCGGTGGGCCGACGACGGATCGCGGTGCTTCCTCCCGTGAATATCGGGGGGGATCCGGACCGGCAGTACCTGGTGCTGGGGCTGCACGAGGCCCTGATTTCGCAGATCGGGCGGGGCGACCTGGCGGTGCTGGCACGCACCTCCGTCCTCCAGTACGAGGACGGGGATCACCCGGCCCGGGAGATCTGCCGCGAGCTGGCCGTCGAGGCCGTCGTCGAGTCGTCGATCTTCTGCGTAGGCGACTCCATGGGCCTTCAAGCGCGGCTCGTCGACGGTGCGACGGAGGAGTCCCTGTGGTCCGGGGCCTACGACGGGGAACTGAGCGGAGTCCTGTCCCTGTATCGGAAGACGACGGCTTCCATAGCGGACGAGATCCACTCGGCGCTGGGAACGAAGAGCCGCAGCGAGCTCGAGCGGAAGACGGTGGACCCCCGGGCGTACGAGAATTACATGCGCGGCCGCGTCCAACAGCAGAGCTTCAATCCGGCCAACCTGGACCGTGCCATGCAGTACTTCGAGGCGGCCCTGGAGATCGAACCGGAGTATGCCCGGGCTCACGCGGGAATCGCTCTCTGCTGGGGGTCGAAGGTGGTCCTCGGAATGGTCCCGGCGAACGAGTGCTCCCCGAAGTGGCTGGAGGCGGCCAGACGCGCCGTGGAGTTCGATCCCGCAGACGGTGAAGCCCAACAGGCGCTCGCCCAGGCGCATACCTGGTATAGCTGGGACTGGGATTCCGCGGAGCAAGCGTACCGGAAGGCCATAGAGTTGGACCCGAACGAGCCCCAGGCGCGCATCTTCTTCTCACACTTCCTGGCGATGCTGCATCGAGTACAGGAGAGCGACGAGCAAATCGCCAGGGCTATCGAGATCGATCCGTACAATCCCTTCACGCAGATGCTCGGGGGTATACAGCGAGGGCTGACCGGCAGACACGACGAGGCCATCGAGCAACTCGAGGTCGTGCCGCCAAATCCCCTGCGGTCCTTTGCCCAGTCGTGGCAGTACTTCGCGCTGGGCGACCTCGACGAGGGTCTCAGGCGCTACGCCGACTACTTCAGGCTCCTGGGCGACGAGCAGCTGACGGCGGCTCTCACGGACGACGGCGTTGGTCCCCAGGCCGCGATGGTCCGTGGAGCGGAGGCACTCGTCGAGCGGTCGGACACGATGTTCGTCAAGCCGAACAACATGGTGCACTTGTTCAGCTGGGGCGGAGAGATCGATCGCGCCGTGGAGTGGATGGAGCGATCCTACGAGATGAGGGATCACGAGATCGTCTACATGTCCGCACTGGCAACTTCGGAAGGACTCCGTACGGATCAGCGCTTCCTAGAGATACTGCGCAGGCTCCAGCTTCCGTTGCCCGCCGGGGCCGCCTGAGGGTCGCTGAGCCGCGCCCGATCGATCGCCGAACCGCCCCACGGTCACTTCGCCACGTACGTGAACACTTCGTCCACCTTCCGGTCGAACGTGGCAGCGATACGGAACGCCAGCGACAGCGATGGAGTGTACCTGCCCTGTTCCAGAAGTACGATCGTCTGCCGGGAGCACCCGACTCGGTCCGCCAGCTCTTGTTGAGTCATCTCCTCGTGATCAAACCGGAGACGCCGGATGACGTTGCTTATCTCATCCGCGGGCATCTCGCACTCCGATCCAGTAGCCGAGGAGAATGCCCAGCGATTGACCTACCATCATCAGCAGGATGATCGACCCGAAGATCAGATACAGGTAGACAACCGGAACCGAGCCTGCGTCGTGGAAGCGCTCCGAGAGGGCGATCACCCAGACGACCAGCCCGAGGATCATCAGGGCTACCTGCGCCGTGGGCGCCCGGGCCAGCACCACCCGGTCCCGTTCGTCGAGGTTCTCCCGCGCCGGGACCCTGAGCAGTGGCAGGTTGGTCACGGCGGCGCTGCCCAGCAATCCGGCCAGGAATATGCCGAGCACCATCAGCCGGAGGGCATCGTCCCGGTCGTAGGCCGCGACGCCCTCTCTGGCCAGCAGCGCCGAAATGGCGACGAGCGCTGTGGTCCCGATGATCAGGCCCCAGAGGGCTCTTTTCTGCAGCGAAGGCATGGGCGCGTCAGCCATGTCCGCTGCCTCCTCGGACGTCAGCTGTGGCACCCGGGGCCATGCGCGAACCAGGTGCACGACGAAAACGGCTGCCAACACGATTACGGTTCCGAACGCGGGAACCAACCAGCCTTGCGCTGACATTCGTGGTCTCCAGTCGAGAGTTCCCGGGAGATGTTTATTATTTCTTACATAGAGTACATTATTTCTTACACTGTGTCAAGTATATATGACACTGCACGCAGGGGTTTCGGGAGAAGATTGAGCAAGCCACCACTGCCAGCAGTCAAACCTCTGCCCTACCGCGATTCCTTCCTCAACTGTACAGTCGTCCGACCACGAGTACTGAAACGAACAGCCAACCGCTCGGCCAGGGGACCACTGATGACGAGACTGACCCTGCTCGACAGCCCGAAGCTCCGTTACGCCACCGGCGCGATGATGTACTTCGCGCAGGGGATCCCCCGCGGGCTGCTGAGCATCACCATCCCCGCCTGGCTGGCCAGTCAGGGTGTCAGCGCTGGCGCCATCGCGTCCTATCTCGCGGTCGTGATTCTGCCCTGGGTATTCAAGCTGGTCACGGGGCCGTTCATGGACCGCTTCCAATATCCGGCCATGGGACGCAAGCGGCCGTGGGTTCTGGGGGCACAACTGGGCCTGACGTTGTCCTTCCTGGCGCTGATGCTCGTCGACGATCCGGTCAACCAGATGGGAACCCTGGTGTGGGTCGGCATCCTGATCAACATCTTCGCCGCCACCCAGGACGTGGCCGTGGACGGCATGGCCATCGACCTGACGCCGGTCAACGAGCAGGGGCGCCTGAATGCCTTCATGAGCTTCGGGAAGGCCGCCGGCTGGTCGATCGCGGCAGCCGTATCCGGTGTTCTGCTGGTGGCGTTCGGAATGAAGGTCACAGCCATCGTGGCGTCCGTCAGCTGCGGCGTGATCTTCCTGGCCTTCGTCCTCGTCACCGAGCGCCCCGACGAACGCAGACTGCCCTGGTCGGAAGGCGAGGCCCGGGGCCCCAGGCAGGCCGTCAGCTCGTTCAAGGACGTGTTTGCCGGCATCAACGATGTGCTCTGGAAACCGGTCAGCCTGATCTTGATGCTCATCATGCTGCTCGACGGCCTGATCAGCGGCTACGGCTATGCCCTGATGCCGATCGCCGCGGTCAACGTGTTCAGCTTCACCACGCCACAATGGTCCAATCTGGTCGCCGTCATGGGCATCGTCGGAGCGGGAGTCACGCTTGTGCTGGGACCGACGATCGACCGAATCGGGCCCAAGCGCATGCTCATCCTGACCGCCTCACTGGTGGGGATTCACGCCTTCCTCCTGGCCCAGACCCAGTTCCTGTGGAACGACAGCCTGTACGTGAAAGTCATGCTCTCGATCTGGGTCATGATGTTGCCGATCACGATGGTCAGCGTGCTCGCACTGGCCATGGCGGCCTGCTCGAGCGCCTGTGCGGCGACACAGTTCGCGATCTACATGTCGGTGACCAACCTGGGCTATTCCGCGGGATCCAAGATCTTCGGCATGGTCTCGGAGCAGACCACCTATCCTCAGTCCTACATGCTCCTGAGCGTCCTGGTGGTCGGCATGATCGCCGTTCTCTTCTTTCACCGACATCAGCACCGGGAGGCGGCGGAGGGCGGACGTGCCCGGCGGATCTACACCATCACCAGCGGCGGAGGTGAAGGCGGCATGTTCTTCTCCGGCGCCATGCGGTGTCCCAAGTGCCGGTCCGACATGCTGCAGCTGGAGGTCGACGGCACCGTCATCGACCGCTGCGATCGCTGCCAAGGGATCTGGTTCGATGCCGGAGAGATGGAAGCGCTCCGCGACAAGGACATCGCGAAGGCCATCGACACCGGCTCGGCGAGACAGGGAAAGATCTTCGACCGAATCGAGGACTACCGCTGCCCGCGATGCGGCGGACACATGACCCGGGTCATCGACGAGCAGCAGCGACACATCGGCTACGAGACCTGCAACGACTGCTCGGGCTCCTACTTCGACGCCGGCGAGTTCCGGGACCTGTCGCAGCTGACCCTGTCGGATCTGTTCAAGCGGTTTGTCGGGTAGTGGTCCAAACTCGCCCACCGGCGATTGCGTAGTGTTACCATCAGTGGTACTATTATTGCATGGGGAAGATCCGACGCGGTGCGCATCATCGCTGAGCTCGAAGAGGAAGGGCAGCTGTGAGAATCCGAAGCGTTCTGGCGAACCGTCGTCTCAAGGCCTTTGAAATCGAGACCCCGAGGGGTCACTACACGTATCCATTCGCGAAGGCGGGACTGGTGCGGGAGACACCCGGAGTCGCCGAGGTGTATGTAGACGAAGAGCTCGGTGGAGAGGCCTTCACCTACCGCCTGGATTCCGGCGAGGAAGATACCGTGCACGTCGAGCAGGTTCTCGACTACAATCAGGATCCGGAGTATCTGAAGGAACTGCTTCTCTACAAGCTATCGGTGGAAGCGCAGCGGGCAGTGGAGGACAGTGGCGTGAGCAAGCGAGAGCTCGCCCGGCGGCTTCGTACGTCCCCCAGCCAGCTATACCGACTCCTTGATCCGACGCATTCGGCCAAGTCCGTCGGTCAGATGCTGGCGCTGCTGCACCTGGTTGGTCGCGAGGTCGATGTCGTAGTCAACCCGGCACCAGTGTCGAGTGCGGTCTAACACGCACCTGGCGCGGTAAAGGCGCGATCCGCAGGCGACACGTTGCCCAAGTCAATATCTCAGACCGCGGAGTCGGGCCGCACCCACTAGCCGTCGTCGTTCAGACCTTTGCCGCAGGCAAAGTACTCGCGACCTCCTGCCGTCGAGCGAAGCGAGACATTGAGCACGCGAAGCGTGGACCGTTCTCACCTCGTGCCCCCTAGATTCCCCCCTTCCGGGCGGCCCGGGCCATGTACTCGGCAGCTCGGAAGGCAAGGGCCTGGATGGTCATCGTGGGTTGGCCCCGCCCGGAAGTGACGAGACTGCTGCCATCGCATATGAAGAGATTCGGAACGTCGTGGCTTCGGTGGTAGCGGTCGACGACAGAAGAACCGGGGTCGTCACCCATTCGGCACGTCCCGAGGAGATGCTGGCTCTGTGGCGTCGCGGTGGCCCCGGTGTCCCCCCACGTCCGCGTGGCCCCTGCTGCCTCCATCAGCTCGGTTGCACGCTGTTCGAAGAACGACATCGTTGCCACGTCATCGGGGTGGTCGGCGTGAGTGGTGCGGAGCGCCGGCCGACCCCAGCGGTCTCGAACGACGGGATCGAGCGAGACGCTGTTGGTGGGTACTGGGAGGGATGTCGTATGTCCGACGAATGCGGCCGTGTGGGTGAAGATCTGCCGCAGGGAGCGCTTGTATTCGGCGCCCCATTGGGGAGCGTCCGGCGGAGCGCACCAATCAGCCGACGCGATTGGCGTGCCGTCGGCGGGACAGCGGGAATCGATCCCGCCACCACCGTAGAAGCCGTGATCGGCGTGGAGTGTGTAGAAGTCGTGGATGACCCGGGTGCTCGGGATGCTCCGGAACGCGTTGACCGGGTGCTCGAAGGGCCCGACGGTCCACGACCAGCCGTTAAACATGAGGTTCTTGCCGACCATCCCGCTCGAGTTGGCGAGGCCGTCCGGGAAGCGGGACGATTCTGAGAGCAGGAGCAGGCGGGGCGTCTCGGCACCGTTGGCGCAAAGGACGACGGCCCTTGCAGGCTGCCGCTGCTCCACGCCGGCAGCGTCCCAGTACACGACGCCCGTCGCCCGGCCAGCGGCATTCGTTTCGACGCGATGCGCCGTGCAGAGCGGCCGGATCTCGCAGCGCCCGGTGGCCTCGGCCTGGGGGATCACCGCCACGAGCGAAGACGATTTCGCACCCACTTCGCACCCGAAGCCCCAGCAGTACCCGCAATGGATGCAGGACGGCCTTCCGTTGTGAGGCCGCGAGAGAATCGCGACCGGAGCCGGATACGGCTGGTAGCCCAGCGTTCGCCCCGCCCTCTCGAGTAGCACCCCCGGTGACTTGATCGGCATCGGTGGGCAGGGATACCCGCGGCTCCGAGGCGGATCCCAAGGGCCTGCGAGCCCCGACACACCGACTTCCCAGTCGACCCGAGTGTAGTAGGGTTCGAGCTCCTCGTAGCTGATCGGCCAATCGGCGAGATCCGCACCGTCGATGGGTCCGACGAGACTGCGCTCTTTGAAGTCGACCTCTCGGAAACGCCAGTAGTTGGCGGCGAAGTGGACGCTGCTCCCGCCGACGTTATGTGCGTAGCTCAGAACCGCAGCGTCGACGATCTCCGCCGTCTCCAGAGGAGTGCGCCGGAAGGTCTGCGGATGACCCTGTCGTCGACCCCATGCCAGCTCCTCGTTGTTCTTGTAGGCCAGTTCATCGTGCCTGAAGTCATGAGACTCCAGCCGAGGGCCTTGTTCCAGAACGACCACGGTGAATCCCGAGGTGGCGAGGTCGCGTGCGATCACCCCTCCGGCGGCGCCCGATCCCACGATGAGAAAGTCCACGGTCTCCGCGGTCTTGAATCTGGCCAACGTCACGGTCAGGCCCCGCCTTCGGCGTAGTTGGCGTCGTAGTAGCCAAACGGCGGTGGCTTCGGGCCCTGGGAGTCGAAGCCGATCAGCCGCCAGCCGATCTCATCACGGTTGCCCCCATAGGAGGGGTGGGAGAACATGCCGGCCAGCGTGAGATACCGAATCGTGCCGAAGAATTCCGTCTGATCGATGCGCTGAAGCACCGCGATCTGACGATCGACCGGAAGAGCCGCGAAGGAGGGCTGACCGTCGGTTCGTTGGAGGTCCACCCGCAGCTCCGCGAGGCTGGCCCGCAGCGGGACGAGAGAATCCGCCTCGAACTCCGAGAGCGCCGCGTCGATGAAATAGATTACGCCGGCCTCGGTTGCCCCCGGTGAGTCGTCGGACGGGACGATCCGGGCGGCAATCGCCTCGATGTCGGCGCCTTCCGAGTCCGTCAGAACACTGAACCTGCGCTCGGTCTGTCGGGGCGAGCCCGCGGTGGCCCAGGTGGCGACCGCGGCAGGCAGGCTCAAGAGTGCGCCGGATCCCGCAAGTGTCTTCCCGGAGCGGATCAGGAATGTGCGGCGGTGCATGGGCTCTGATCTCCTTCACTTACGCCTCAGGGTCAGGCGTGGAATTAAAATCCTCTCAGACCGCGTCCGCCCGACGGCCAGCGCCTGAGCCGCGCGCTGGTCCAGCCTAATCAGAAGGCTGCCCAAAGCGAAGCGCGTGGCGCGAACCGGGGGCTGCTGGCGACGTCAGCTCCAGGTCGGATGCGCGAAAGCCCGCCATTTGACGGGCTTTCTGCCAATCGGGGCGGCGAGATTCGCCGTCGTCATTTCAGACCTTTGCCGCAGGCGAAGTACTCGCGACCTCCTGCCGTCGAGCCGAAGGCGAGACTTCGAGCGCGAAGCGCGAGACCACCCCATTCGCGTGGCGGTGCGTGCAGTCACCTGCATACACTTGCACACAAGCGCATTTCGGCGATTTCACCTTCACTCAGTTGCGCTCATTCCTCCTCATTCTGTTACAGCTACGGTGACAGTTCGGCATTCAGGACGGAAGCGAACAGGCGAGACCTCGCTGCGCTGGCTCGCACGGCGATGGAGGGCTTGACCCGCGGTGATCGTCTAACCTAATTGCAGGTACAGAGTGTCTGTTGTTCCCCCAGCGGAAGAGCGCCCATGCGGTACGTCCGGTGTTCTCCGCTTCTTCTCCGTGTCTGGCTTCCGCTCGCGCTGCTCGCGTTCCTGTCGGCCTGCCACACCTGGGTTCCTCTTGAACCGCCCGTAGCACAGGCCATCGCCGAAGTAGAACCGGGTACCGTTCGTGTCACGCTGGTTGATAGCAGTCAGGTGGCGCTGAAGGATCCACGCATCAGTGGGAACAGACTGGTCGCGCTGGACGACACTGTCGGAGTGGCCCTCGATGACGTGCAGCAGATTGAAGCGCGGCGGACGAAGGTGCTTGCCACCGTGGGGCTGATCTTCGGTGGTGCTGTCGTCGCTGCCTTCGGGTTTGCCGTTGCGGTGTGTGTGTTAGGCGCCTGCGCGGGAACCTAGACGGCAGGCAAGGGCCAACAACGGAGACTCAGGGAGGCCCAGTCATGCGCTCGGTTCACATGGTACGAGGCGCTCATCTCGCGCTGCTTCTCGGGTCGCTTGTCGCGTGCTCATCTTCGACAGAAGCTATCCCTATCGAGGTTGTGCACATCCAGGGGCGCGTCCTCGACGCAGACACAGGTGCGGGAATCGAGGGGGTAAGTGTCAAGCTGACATGGGGCGCTGGCGCATTCGGGACTGGCAGGTCGGAGTCGGTGACGAGTGGTGCCGACGGTGCGTTTGACCTGATTGTCGACTTCGCTCAAGGCGGCGGTTCTCCGGCGCTGTGTTCACCGGGCTTGCTTGGAATCGCCTACGTTGTGCCCTCAGGATACGAACCGGTTCTGGATGAAGAGCCGTCGGAAATCGAATGCACCGAAGAAGTGCAAACGCGGGACATTCACGTCAGGCGCACCCGTCCCTGAAATCGTCGACGATGTGACACGTCCGCCATAGACGCCGACCCTGCCGTAACTATCGACAGGGCCGTCTCTTACTCAATCGGGGCGGCGAGATTCGCCGTCGTCGTCCAGACCGTTGCCGCAGGCAAAGTACTCGCGAGCTGCTGCCGTCGAGCCACGAGCGAGACATTGAGCACGCAAAGCCTGCGAGACCACCCCATTCGCGTGGCGGTGCGTGCACTCACCTACAAAGATCAAACAGGTGGCAGGGCTGACGGTTCAGACCATGGTTGCGATCATGATGCGCGCGGCTGAGGTGTTGGAGGAGGAAGGCGTGAGCGTGGCTCCTGCTGTCAGCGACGCCGTGGACAGACTCAGCGGCTTGGATCGGCGCCATTAGGTCCGTTTGCCGAGGGCGGGAAGGAGAGTGAACACCGATGGCTGAAGCGTTTCGGTATGTGTGCGATGGTTGTGGCCACACCGTCGAGGCCTGGTCGGATGGAAACCCATACTTCATTGACGAGGCGGGAGAAAAGCAGTACGCCTACCACCCGGACCACGAGCGTCTGGCCCTTTGCATAGGCAACGACTCTCCGCATCTGTGCCTTGCTTGTGGGGTCGAGTTCATGGTGGACTCCGGAGCCCCGACCGCAGTGTGCCCCGAGTGCGGGACGGCGAAGATCGCGGCCACTTACCGGCTCGCCGGATTGCGGTGCCCATACTGCAAGGAAGGCGTGTTCCAGCAGGACCCGGACTTCTACGCCATCTCGTGAGCGCTCCTGACCCCGAAGCAGGAGAGCTGGCCAGACCTGCATGGTGATCTAGGCCGGCAGTGACAGAGTCAGTGACAAACGGCGCACTGCGAAAAAACGGCCCTGCCGTAAGTACCGACAGGACCGTCTTTTAGACAATCGGGGCGGCGAGATTCGAACTCGCGACCTCCTGAACCCCATTCAGGCGCGCTACCG
>Ga0055461_10000035_pt1 | contig 18670 bp, 14 predicted proteins | sample Joice_ThreeSqB_D_FD_57688 | JGI IMG/M metagenome (GOLD analysis project Ga0055461, IMG submission 57688) | Wetland microbial communities from San Francisco Bay, California, USA, that impact long-term carbon sequestration - Joice_ThreeSqB_D1 | ecosystem: Environmental > Aquatic > Marine >...
CGCCCGCCCTCGCCCAGTCCAGGCCCAGACGTCCCATGCCCGTATCGACCTCGAGGTGCACGGCCAGCCCAACGCCTTCAGCGGAGTCCGCACAAGCGCGGAGCGCCTCCACCCCGGAGATCACCGGTTGGAGGCGCTCGCTCGCCAGGCTCGGAACATCGAACGGAAGTGTCGGCGCGAACACGACGACCGGCCCCTCCCAGCCCAGCTCGCGCAGCGTGCGCCCCTCGCTCGTGGCCGCCACACCGAAACCCCATGGTCCGAGTGGCCGCAGGGCGCGCACGACGCGCTCCATCCCCACGCCGTAGGCATCCGCCTTGACCATCGGAAGGAGGCGACCCCCACCGCCGGCGCGGTCCGCGATGACCCGGCTATTCCTGCGCAGCGCGCCCAGATCCACTTCTATCCAGGCGCGCTCGGTCGCTTCAATTGGCACGTTTTTCAAAGCCGGCATAGTATATCCGGCCTATGTCCCCTGAGCAACAGATTCCGGGCCCCGACGGGGCCCCAGCGGAGCACCTCGAACGGTCACTCGCGGGCGACTCGTCCCTCGGCCGCAGCCTGGCGCTCGTTCGCTATCTGCGGGACCACTGCGAGTGGGACGCACGGCAGACTCCGACCAGCCTGCGACCTTACCTGCTGGAAGAGGCCCACGAGGTGGCGGACGCGATTCTCGCGAGTCGGGACGAGGACCTCGGGCGGGAGCTCGGCGATCTGCTTCTCAACCTGGCGTTTCAGATCGTGCTCGCGGAAGAACGCGGGGCGTTCGGCGCTCCAGACGTGGTATCCGGCCTGGAAGACAAGATGCGGGAGCGCCACCCGCACGTTTATGGTGATGCGGAAGGACCTCCGGATTGGGAGCGGCTGAAGGCCGAGCTGCGCTCCCGCGAACGGCAGGACGCCGCTGCCGATCCCCCACCGGATCCTTTCGACGGCCTCCCTGCGGGGCTCGATCCGCTCAGCCGGTCACTGCGCATGCAGGACCGGGCCGCCGGTTTGAACTTCGATTGGCCGAGCGTCCGGGGGGCCTTCGAGAAGCTGGAAGAGGAACTGGAGGAATTGAGGGAGTCTCTCGGCGGCCGGGTCACGGCAGCCCCGGTCGTGGAACGGCGGGAGAACCGCCTGACGGAAACTCCGGAACGGATCGAGGAGGAGCTGGGCGACCTGTTGTTCGCCGCCGTGAACGTGGCCCGGTTAGCCGGAATCCACCCGACGGTGGCGCTGGAAAGGTCGGCCGCGAAGTTCGCGTCCCGGTTCCGGGACCTGCTCGCTCTGGCCGCCCTGGAAGGCCTCGACCCGCGGCACACGAGCCTCGAGGAGCTGGATGTTCTGTGGGAGCGCGTGAAGGCGACCGGAATCAGCCGCCCGTGATCTGCTTCACCTGCTTCTGGCCGCTGCGCACGCCCGCCCCGACCACCACTCCGTACACGATGGCGGTGAAGGGTCCCAGGACGGGCAGCAACGCCACGATCGGGGCCGCCACGAGAGCTCCCGCGGCACCGGCGATCCACGCCGCAGCCGGCCGCTGAGCCCGGTCCACGAAGCGCAACTTGGTGCGAACGAAGTCTCTGACCTTGACGTAGCTGATCCCCATGCCAGCACCGGCCGCCGCGAGCATCAGTGCAGCGATGAGCTCCATGTTGCCTCCTCTCGCCCTCCCCTACGCAGACGGGCGCAGGTTCGTTTCACGCGTTGTTCGGCCAGCGCCTGGCTAGGGCGTCAGTCGTGTCATCATTCTCGGAAACGCTATCGCCTCCCGCAGGTGCGGAGCGCCGCAGATCCACGCGACCGTCCGTTCCAGGCCCAGTCCGAACCCGCTGTGCGGGAACGTCCCGTAGCGTCTCAGGTCCAGGTACCAGTCGTACGCTTCCTCCGGAAGTCCCTCTTCACGAATGCGCGCCAGCAGCCGGTCGTAGTCGTCCTCGCGCTGGCTCCCGCCGATGATCTCTCCGTACCCCTCGGGTGCCAGCAGGTCGTTGCACTTCACGGTGCGCGGATCGTCCGGATTCTCCTTCATGTAGAACGCCTTGGCCGCCCGAGGATAGTCGTAGATGAAGAGCGGCTTCTCGCGGCCTTTCGTGAGCACGGACTCGTGCTCCGCTCCGAGATCGGAGCCCCACTCGATGTCGGCGCCACCGCCCTGCAGTCGGGCGACGGCCTCGGTGTAGCTCATCCGGTCGAACGGAGGCGTGACGGCCTCGAGAGGGCGGGTGTCCCTCTCGAGCTCCTCGAGCTCCGCCCCGCGGCGCTCGAGCGCCCGTGCCACGATGTAGGAAACGAATTCCTGCTGGAGCTCCATGTTGCCCTCGGAGTCCAGCCAGGCCACCTCGGGCTCGACCATCCAGAACTCGGTGAGGTGGCGCCGCGTCTTCGACTTCTCGGCCCGGAAGGTGGGACCGAAGCAGTAGACCTTGCCCAGCGCCGCGGCGGCGGCCTCGACGTACAGCTGCCCGGTCTGTGCCAGGTAGGCCGTGCCCAGGTCGAAGTACTCGGTACTGAACAGCGTCCCGGCCGATTCGCCGATCGCGCCCGTGAGGATCGGGGAATCGACCAGCACGAAATCTCTCTCGTAGAAGAAATCCCGGATCGCCTTCACGACCTCGTCCCTCACCCGCATGATCGCCGTCTGGCGTGCGTGACGAAGCCACAGGTGGCGCCTGTTCAGCAGAAAATCGACGCCGTGCTCCTTCGGCTGAATCGGATACTCCTCCGATCCGCCTACCAGCTCGATCTCGCTCGCCGTGATCTCGTAGCCTCCCGGGGCCCTGTCGTCCTGGCGGACGACACCCGCCACGCGCACGCTCGACTCGAGCGCCAGACCGGAGACCGCCTCCCACGAGGCGTCATCCACCTCGTTGCGCGCGATGACCACCTGGACGCTGCCCGTCCCGTCGCGCAGCTCGAGAAACGCGATCTTGCCGCTGGATCGGAAGCCGGCCACCCAGCCGCGAAGCTCCGTTTCCTGGCCGGCCTTCGACGCGAGGTCGCGAACGCTGGTAAAAGTGGTTTGCATTTCGGAGCATTCCGTGTTCGGGATACGATCGAGAGGCCGGCCGGGCGGAACGGATCGACCCTCGAGTGTCAGCGGATTGATCGAAACGGTACACTAGACCGGCACCCGAAGCGCGTCAACGTCAGCCGACCGCGTACAGGGCGGCATGGTCCGCATAGCGCTCTTCCAGCACCCGTCCGAAGGGACGATGCGGCCTGGAGGAAAGCTCCGGGTCGGCTTCGACCATGGCCCGGGCTTTCTCCCTTGCGTGCTCGAGCAGCTTGTGATCCCGCTCCAGATCGGCGAACCGGAGGGCCGGAAGACCGTGCTGCTCGGCGCCAAACAGGTTGCCCTGCCCGCGCAGGCGCAGATCCTCGCGTGCGATCTCGAAGCCATCGTTGGTGGCGGCGAAGGCCCGCAGACGGTCCGGCGGGGCGTCTCCCGTATAGAAAGCGACGCAGTAACTCTGATCTCCGCCCCGGCCGACCCTGCCCCGGAGCTGGTGCAGCTGGGCGAGCCCGAATCGATCGGCGTGCTCGATCAGCATGACGGTCGCGTTCGGAACGTCGATGCCGACCTCGATCACCGTCGTCGCCACCAGCAGATGGGTCTCCCCGGAGAGGAATCGGCGCATCGCTTCCTCCTTGTCCGCACCGCCCAGTCGACCGTGCAGGAGATCCAGTCGGAACTCGGGAAACAGCCCGGACAGCTCGTCCAGCGCGCGTGTCGCCGCGGCGGCTTCGACCGCATCCGACTCGTCGATCAGGGGATACACCACGTACGCCTGTCGTCCCGCGGCCAGCTGGCCGCGCAGGAATTCGAACGCCGCGGCGCGATCGCCCGTCCCGCGGATACCCGTGATGACGGACTTCCGGCCGGGGGGCATCTCGTCGATCACGCTGAGGTCGAGGTCGCCGTACACCGCGAGGGCGAGCGATCGCGGGATCGGAGTCGCTGACATGACCAGCGTGTCGGCCGCACCCCCGGCGTCACGGAGCGCCCGCCTCTGCTCGACGCCGAATCGATGCTGCTCGTCGATCACGACCAGGCCCGGGGATCCGAACTCGACGCCCTCCTGGATGAGGGCGTGCGTCCCGATCACGACGGGCGCCCGGCCCTCGCGAGTCTCCTCCAGCACGCCGGACCGGCGCTGTCCCGTCACGGAGCCCGTGAGCAGTGTCGGCTCGATCCCGACCGGCTGCAGCAGCTCCGCGAGCGTTCGCAGGTGCTGCTCGGCGAGGAGCTCCGTCGGCGCCATCAGGATGGCCTGCCGTCCGCAGTCCACGACGCGGACCATCGCTGCGGCCGCCACCACCGTCTTTCCACACCCGACGTCGCCTTGAAGCAGGCGGTACATGCGCGCAGGGCTCTCGAGGTCAGCCCTGATCTCCTCCCAGGCTCTCTTCTGGGCCGCGGTCAGTCGATACGGAAGAGACCGCAGGAAGCGTTCGGTGAGCTCGGGCGGGGCCGCGTGCGACAGTCCTGCCTCCCGGCTCCGGTACCGGTAGCGGGCGCGAGCGTGGAGCAGCTGCAGGAAGAACAGCTCCTCGTAGGCGAGTCGCCGCATCGCCGGCTCGACCTCGGCGAGCGTGTCGGGCCGATGAAGCCTGGCAAGCGCCTCGGGGAGGGGCATCGTGCCGATGGCACGCAGCCAGTCCGGTCCGAAGAGCTCATCCTCCGCCACTTCTTCGAGCAGGCCGTCCAGATTGGATTCGACGATCGTTCGGATCTGCCTGTGACTCAAGCCCTCGGTTGCCCGATAGACCGGAAAGACGCGGCCCGATCCTGCCTCCGCCTCGCTTCCGGAGGCCAAAAGCGTGTGTTCCCGCGGGCGCATCTGACGACCGTGGTAGAAGCCCACCGTTCCGGAGGCCAGCAACAGGTCGCCCTGGCGAATCGTGTTGTCCAGCCATGGCTGTCCGGGCCACGCGCATTCGATGAGGCCCGAATCGTCCTTCAGGACGGCGTGGAAGATTCGCAGGCGGCGCCGGGTCGGGATGACTCCCTTGGATACCACGCGGCCGATGATGGTCGCGTCGTCGCCCGGCCGCAGGGAGGCGATGCGAGCGACGGTCGTCGCGTCCTCGTAGCGGTACGGCACGTGGAACAGGAGATCGCGGGCCGTGAAGACACCGAGTCGGGCCAGCTTCTCTGCCCTGCGGGGGCCGACGCCCTTGAGGTACTGGACGGGCCGATGCAGATCGGCGGAATTCCGCGGCATCTCAGCGGAGGAGCTTGTCGAGGTAGGGCCCCACCTCGAACGGTGCCAGGTCCCGGTCGCCTTCGCCCGTGCCGAGCCAGCCGACCGGGACACCGAATTCCCGGCTGACCGCCACCACCGTGCCGCCACGTGCCGTGCTGTCGTACTTGGACAGCACGATCCCGGTCAGAGGCAGTCCCTCGCCGAAGTCGCGCACCTGGTTGAGGACGTTCTGTCCGGCAGTGGAATCCACGACCAGAAGTCTCTCGTGCGGTGCTCCTTCCACCAGACGGCCGATGACCCGGTCGATCTTCCGCAGCTCCTCCATCAGGTTCGCCTGGGTGTGGAGTCTTCCGGCCGTATCCACGATGAGCACGTCCGCCCCGCGGGCGGCTGCGGCCCTGGTCGCGTCGAACGCCACCGCGGCGGGGTCTCCACCGGGTTGCCCGCCGACGAAGTCCGCGCCCAGCCGATCGGCCCAGATTCGAAGCTGCTCCTGCGCCCCGCTGCGAAACGTGTCCGTGGCCGCGAGGACCACTGTCAGACCGGCATCCATCGCACGCCGGGCGAGCTTCGCGGCGGTGGTCGTCTTCCCCGTGCCGTTGACCCCCAGAACGAGGATGACGTGCGGACGAACGGCGTCCGCTGCGCCGAACTCCGGCGACCCGACCCCGGGCGACTCCGCCGGCGCTGCCGCCTCGAGGATCTGTCGTATGCGCCCCGCCAGGAGATCTCGCAGTTCCTCCTCCGTCTTCACCTTCCCGCGGCGGGCCGCCGACTCCAGCTCACCCACCAGGTCCATCGACGCGTCGACCCCGAAGTCGGCCTCGAGGAGCACCCTTTCGAGCTCTTCGATCGAGTCAGCGTCGATTCCCTTCACCAGCACCGACACGTCCGTCAGCGACAGGTCGACGATCTTCTGCCACAGCGACCGGCCCTGCCGCTGCCCTCGCAGGCTCATGCCGTCCCCGCTCACTCCACCTCCCGTTTCATCTCAGGCCAATCCGTCTTCTCCACAACCACTCGGCGCACAGGAGCACGATCGCCGCCGCGAACGGCCACGCAGGCGTTTCCGAACGGGCGTCCGCTCCGCGGTCGGCCGCTTCGTCCGGTCGAACGTCGAGCGCCGGGCCCCACGGCCCCGGCAGTTCCTCCGTTCCGGCGTTCACGTGGAACGGACGTTCGATTCGGAACGGAACGTCCCCGAGGAGTCCCGTGGCCACGAACCCTGCTTCCATCGGCCCGATCGGGGGTCCGGCGAGCGATCTCGTCGACCCCGCCTCGTGGCGTGACCAGATCTCCGTCCCCGCCGAATCCCGGACCTGTATCGCAAGATCGCTGACGCCGGGAGCGGCGCGCCACCGCAGGGAGTCGCCGGCGCGGACGTATGGTTCCGAGAGCTCGACCGGTCGCGGCGCCGAGCGCTCCACGAGCCACCGGATCATCCCTGAATACAGCCCCCGATAGAGGGCAAGTCCTCCGCCACCGCGTGCCGCCCAGCGCCACGTGCCCTCTCCGTACACGACCGCCCAGCGGCGCTCGCCGCTGGACCCGGTCACGGCCACGGGGCGCGGCGGGCCCCGACGGTTCCGGAGCGCGAGCAGCACGGGGCTGTTCGCGCTCGGCGAGCCGAACAGGCGGGTCAGCGGGGGAAGGTCGGCCGGATCCACGCCGATCAGGTCGGCGGAGACCGGGCCGGGCGGAGGTGGAGCGCCGGCGTACCACTCTCCCGGCAGCGCCTCCCGTACCGCGACCTCCGTCCCCGGCACGTCTCCCGTCCCCCGGATCAGGAACAGGAGGGCCGGACGCTGGCGGGCCGCGGACCGCAGCCATGCGGGAAGCTTCGACGGATCGCCCTGCACGACGAGCAGGTTGGCCGAACTTGCGGCGCGGCTCACCCGGTCCACGGTCACTCCGCCGCTCGGCGGGCGGCCGACTCTCAACCAGGTCCCGTCACCGACCTGCAGGTAGGCCCTGGCTCCGCCGGGAACCGCGCGCTCGAGGACCGGGAGAAGCGTTCGGGGCTCCCAGTCCGGATCCACGGATATCATGACGGCTCCCGACCGCTCTGGCGTCACCTCCACCCAGATGCGCGACCGAGTCGCGGAATCGGGCGTCGGACCGCGGCCCTCCAGCTCGGCGTCGAGCGGCCGCCAGAGGATCGAATCCCCGGAGGCGTCGGCGTGAACCCGGAAGACCGCTTCCGTCGCGCGTCCGGGAGCGGGCAGCTCGACCGTGACGGTCCTGCGGTAGCCGGTGCCGAAGTCCAGTCGCAGGTCGGCGGAATCACCCGCACCCGCAGCAGACACGATCTCCGCTCGGACCTCGAACGTATCGCCCGCCGTGACGGCGCGAGGAGCCGACAGGACCCGGATCCCGGTCCGACCCGGAGCCGGAAGCACCCGAATTTCCCGCATGGCGATCCCCAGGCGCTCGCCCAGCCGTCGGGCGGCCTCCCGATCCGCGAGCTCGCCATCGGTGATCACTATCAGCGAGTCGGCTCCCTCCGCTCGAGCCAGCTCGATCGCGGCCGAGACTCGAGAGGCGGAACCGGAAGGCACGATCGACTCCAGATCGCCCTCTCCCACATCCCGTACCTCTCCGTCGCCGAAGGTGAAGATCCGAAGGGACGCCGGCGGCCCGGAAAGCTCACGGAGTGCCTGCAGGGCGGCCTGCCACCGGGACTGATCCGAGTTGGCTCCGGCCGGCTGCCCCATGCTGGCGGACCGGTCCAGGAGAATCCCCAACTGCGGCCGGGTCCGGGTCGGGTCCGACAGCCCGGGCAGCCACGGAGCCGAGAGCACGAGCAGGAGCGCCACCGCTCTGAGACACGCCGCGACTGCCCTTCCGCGCACTTTCTCCTCGCGGCGGCCGTACCACCACAGCGCCACTCCGGCGGCGACGGCGGTCGCCGACGCGAAGGCAAGCCATGGCATCACGCGCGGTCCAACGACTTCCGGTGTCTCATGACTGGAGAGTATAGGCGCGCCCTGCGCCCGGCGGGAGTGACGGTCTGACCGTGGCGTGGACCGAGATCAGTCGGCGACCGCCGGTCCGACCGCGTCGGGCTCCGTCGCCGGAAGAGCTACGCCCTCCAGCAGATCCAGCGCGGCATCCCGGCCTACGGCGAATTCCTCCATGTACTGCTCTTCGAGGGCGGGCGCCGAGGGGAGGTTCATGCTCGACGGATTCCGATGCGCGCCGTTCTGCAGAAATTCGTAGTGCAGGTGGGGTCCCGTCGCGAGGCCCGTCGAGCCCACGCGGCCGATCACCTGTCCCTGGTCGACCCTGACCCCGACCCGGATTCCAGCGGAGATGGCGCTCAGGTGCGCGTAGCGCGTCTGAATGCCGTGCGTGTGACGGATCTCCACCATCCTGCCGTAGTCGCCCCACGTGCCGGCTCGGGTCACGGTACCGGAGGCGGTCGCCTTGACAGGCGTTCCCTGCGGCGCCCCGTAGTCGATTCCGCGGTGGGCCCGGTATCGCTTCAACACGGGGTGGTAGCGGCGGTTGGTGAAGCCGCTCGTGATACGGTACGGAACCGGGTATCTGAGGAACACGCCGCGCAGGGCCTCTCCCTCGACATCGAAGTAGTCCCGTCTGCCACCCGGTCGGGTATAGGGGATCGCCGTGAAGACCCGACCCCGGTTGCGGAGCTCGATCGCTATGAACCGGCGACTCCGGACCGTGCCGTCCGGCCTGACCTCTCTCTCGATCGCCACCCGGAACGCGTCTCCGGAGCGAATGTCCCGGGTAAAGTCGACCTTCCAGGCGAACACGTCGGCCAGGTCGTACACGTATTCCTGGAACTCGCCTTCGCCGAGCCGCTCGACCTGCCCGGACAGATCGGCGTACCACAGGCTCGATTGAATCAGTCCCGCGAGGAGCAGAGTATCCACGCTGAGCGGCACCGTGGTCACCTCGCTCGCCCACCCGGCCGGGCTCGCGTCCAGTCGCAGGAGCGAGTCCTCGTTGAGCTGCAGGAGGATTTCCTCGGCCTGGCCACCGGGCGGCCCCGTCAGACGCATCACGACGCCCGGACGGAACCGGCGTGGACTCTTGTACTCGCGAACGACCTCGATCAGCTGGTAGATGTCGGACGGCGAGAAGCCGTGGCCCCCCAGGACTTCAGCCAGAGTCTCTCCATTCCGCAGGGTATCGTACACGCTCTCGGGAGGTGGTGGAGCGGGCACGAACACCGTACGGATCTGCTCTTCCTCGGGCCCGGTTCGGGATCGGAGCATGGATCGAAGTCCGAGCCCCACGAGAAGGAGAGCCACTGCGCCCAGGGCCGGAACGGAGAGACGTACAGCCTGCGACGACCACTTTCTCCGTGGTCCACGCCCGTCGTGAAACCGTCCCGGTCTCGCTTCGCCAGGTCTCAACGGATCGCTTCCTCGTCGTTCACAGGTCAGTCCATCTGACGACGGATGAATGTCGGGATCTCGAGGTCCTCCACCTGCGACCGCCCCGTGAAGGCGCTCCCGATGTCGGGAAGCGTCCGCGAGACCGGCTGCTGGCTACCCCCGATCACCGAGACGAGGCGCGGGCGGACGATCGGCTCGCTCTCCACCGGAACTACCTTGAGCGTCGGCGCCATCTCGTCCTCGACCTTCTCCCCGAAGCCGGTGGCGATCACCGTGACCCGCAGCTTTCCGTCCAGGTTCGGATCGTGCACGGCGCCGAAGATCATCTCGGCCTCGTCACCGGCGGCCTCCTGGACGATGGAGTTCACCGTCGTCACCTCGTCGATGGCCAGGTCCATCCCACCGGAGATGTTCACGAGCACGCCGGTGGCTCCGTTAATCGATACGCTGTCGAGCAGGGGTGAGCAAATCGCCTGCTGCGCGGCTTCGACGGCCCGGTCCTCACCCGTCGCTTCGCCGGTGCCCATCAGCGCGGCGCCGCGATTCGACATCACCGTGCGGACGTCAGCGAAATCGACGTTCACCTCGCCCGTGACGCTGATGAGGTCCGAGATCCCCTGCGTGGCGTGCAGCAGGACTTCGTCGGCCTTCTTGAGGGCCGCACGGAACGTCGTGCCCTTACCTACCACCGAGAGCAGCTTCTCGTTCGGCACGACGATCATCGTATCGACGGAGCGGCGCAGGTCCCGAAGGCCCATCTCCGCGTGGCGCATCCGCTTCTTCCCCTCGAAGTTGAATGGCCTCGTCACGATGGCGATCACGAGGGCTCCCATCTCGCTGGCGATCTGGCCAACGCGGGGAGCGGCCCCGGTCCCGGTTCCGCCGCCCATGCCGGCGGTGATGAACACGAGATCCGCACCCTCCAGCGCCCGTCGGACCTCCTCCTCGTTCTCTGCCACCGCCTGCCGTCCTACTTCGGGCCTCGCGCCGGCGCCGAGCCCGCGGGTGAGCTTGCGACCGATCTGCAGGCTCAGGTGAGCCGAGCAATTGCTCAGCGCCTGTGCGTCGGTGTTGATCGCCACGAACTCGACGCCGTCGAGATTCTCGTCGATCATGCGGTTCACCGCGTTGCCTCCGGCTCCGCCCACCCCCACGACTTTCATGCGGGCGTTCCTCGTCGTCTCGCGCTCGAACTCGAATACCATCTGTGCCTCCCGACTCGTTTGGGTTTCCATCTCTGCTCCGATCTCCACTTCGAATCCGACCGGTTCGCGGCTCAGAAGAAGTCGCGCAACCAGTCGGTGAATCGACTGAACGTCCTCGCGGTCAGTCCGCCGCCCGTCTCTCGGGACCGCATCCGTCCATACAGGGCCAGGCCGGCGGCGGCTGACATCCGGGGGTCGCGAACCGCTTCCACGACGCCTTCCAGTCCCGCTCCGGGGCGTCCCAGGGCCACGGGCATGTTGAACACCGTCTGCGCCAGCTCCACGATTCCCTGCAGATTGGCGCCGCCTCCGGTGAGGACCACGCCGCCGGGAAGCGCCCCCAGCACCTGCTTTTCCTCGAGAGCCTCGTAGATGATCCCGAACATCTCGTCCAACCGCTGCTCGATGATGTGTGCCAGCAGCTCGCGTGAGACCTCACGGGTGCTTCCGGGAGTCGGACCGGCGATGTCGAGCTTCTCGTCGGTCCCCGCGGCGCGAGTGCTGGCGAGTCCGCGGGTACGCTTCAGAGTTTCGGCGTCCGCCAGAGGGATCCCCAGGCCCTTCACGATATCGTTCGTGACGGTCGCGCCTCCCCAGGGGAGCGTGGCCACCAGGTGAAGCCGCCCTTCGCGGTACACCAGCATCTCGGTGGCCGCCGCGCCCATTTCGAGCAGGGTTACTCCGGCCTGGCGCTGTTCGTCGGTGAGGATGGCGAGACTCGTGGCCAGCGGTGAGAACACGAGCTCCTGCGTCCGGTAGCCGGCACGATCGATCGTCTTGCGGAGATTCTGACACGCCGGCGATCCGGCCGTGACGACGCACACTTCCGACTCCAGCCGGATGGCCTCCATGCCGCGCGGATCCTGGATTCCGGCCTGTCCATCGACCACGTAGTCCTGCGGGATCGCGTGCAGCAGCTCGCGGTCGGGCGGAATCAGGATCGCCCTCGCCACTTCATGCACCCGATCCACGTCCCGCTGGTCGATCTCTTCCCTCGCCACGGCGACGACGCCGGACGATGAGCCGATCTCTACGTGGTCGCCGCCCACCCCCGCGTACACGACCCCCACCTCGACACCTGCCATCTCCTCCGCATCGCGCAACGCCTCCCGGACCGACTCGGTCGCCGCTTCGATGTGCGTCACGTTGCGGTTGCGGACACCTTCCGTACGCGCCTCGCCCACTCCGATCACGCGGGCCGGACCGGGGCCTCCATCCCAGCCGGTGGCGTCTTCCACCAGCACGGCCGTCGTGACGGTCGACCCGACGTTGAGGCCGGCCAGGCAGCGCGGGCCGCTGATCATGCTCTTCCCTCGATCTGCACGACGACCTGGTCCCGGAACCGGGCGTCGACTGCTACGACGCGGCCCTTTTCGCCGCACTCTCCGATTGCGTCCTCTGCCCGGAGAAACGCCAGCTCCGCGTCGTCGAGCGGCAGGATCATTCGGGCGATGTGGCTGCCATCCAGGAGCACGAGCTCGACCGCATCACCAGGCCAGCGCCGGATCTCGGATACCCGCTGGACGAACTCGGGGCTGAGGTCGCCGAGACGTTCCAACACTGCCAGAACACGCCGCGAATCCTCGTCCGTCACTCGGCCGTCCTGGACCTCGGCTCGCTGGAGGATCGGCAGATCAAGCGCATGCTCCGCCGGGTCCACTGGAATCAGCGTCCCCCTGCCATCCACCGGCTCGAGCGTGGGCGTGGGAACCAGCGCCACCGGTCTCACCTCGTGCAGCTCTATCACGAGGCGATTGAAGCCGTCTCTGCGGATCCTGGCGTCCTCGATGAGGGGGTGGGTCGCCAGACGGTCTTCGGCTCCCGAGTGATCGTCCCACACGGAAGCGTCGGGAGGGATCGCTGCCAGGGCCCGAGCCGCGTCCGGCGAGACGAAACGGGCACCGTGCACGTCGATCCCCACCACCCCGAAGGCGGGCATCGTGCGGAGCACCGCAGGCCCCCAGAACGGGCTCGCGATGCCGATCGCGGCGGCGGCTCCGACCACGGCCAGGCGGCGTCGGGTCTGCCGATTCATCGGGCCGCTCCCACGCTGGCGAGCTCCTCCCGCTCGAAGCCCCACAGGCAGATCTCGGGTTCGAGCCACACTCCCACTGCCTCGTGAACGCGACGCCGGGTCTCGGCCATGAGCGACAGCACGTCCGCCGCCGCCGCGCCTCCGAGGTTGGCGATGAAGTTGGCGTGCCGTTCGGTGATCTGCGCACCGCCGCGGATCGCACCGCGCATGCCGGCCTGCTCCACGAGCTCCCAGGCGGAGCCATGCGGGGGGCCCGGGTTCTTCCAGATCGAGCCGCAGGACGGCAGCTCGTATACCTGCGTTTCGATCTTCCGGCGACGACGTTCCGAGTGCTTCGCGTTCACTTCAGCAGGGTCTCCGGCAGCCGCCGTGAAACGGGCGGCGATGAACACCCAGTCCGCGGGCACCCGGGTAGCCCGGTAGGTGGGCTGTGCGTCCTCGCGGCCGAGCCTGACGATGTCGCCGGCCGGCGTCATCGCGTCCACCCAGATCGCGCGATCCCACAGGCCCACCTCGGACGACCCGGCGTTCATACGGAGACCGCCCCCCACGCTCCCGGGCACGGCTTCGAGGAACTCCCAGCCCGTTCGGCCCTCCCGCCGGACTTCGCCGACGAGAGCTGGCAGGCCGGCCGCTGCTCCCGCCTCCACTGAATCGTACGCCAGACGGAGGAAGTCGAACTCGCCGGAAAGCGTGATCAGGGGTTCTTCCATCCCTCGGTCCGCGACGAGCACGTTGGCACCCCAGCCGAGCACCCGGCAGGTGGCGCCTTCGAGCGACCGGAGCGCCTCGGTCAGCTCCGGGCGCGTGTCCACGCTCGCGAACCGGGCGGCGGGGCCGCCGATCCGATACCGGGTCAGGGCCGACAGGGCCACGTCAGTCTCCCACACCATTCGCACCCTTCTCCGCCACGACCGAATGGGCCAGGCGCGTCACGTCGCCCGCGCCCATGAAGAGAACGACCGAGTCGGCTTCGAGTCCGTCCACCCATTCCGGAACGTCCGCCGCGCTGACAGGCTCGAGGGAGATCGACGCGTCCGTCACGAGCCGGGAGGTCACTCCGGGAAGCGGAGACTCCCGGGCCGGATAGATCGGCAACACGCGTGCCTCGTCCGCCTCCGCGAGGGCCTCCGCGAAGGCCCGGGCCATCGCCTTCGTCCGGCTGTACAGGTGAGGCTGAAACACGACCGCGATGCGGCGCCCGGGCCATGCCTCGCGCACGGCGGCCACCGAGACCCGAACCTCCGTCGGATAGTGGGCGTAGTCATCCAGGATCACCCGGCCATCTCGATAGCCGAGTAGCTGCAGCCGCCGATCCACCCCCGTGAAGCCGGCGAGCGCATCTTCCAGGACCGCGGGCCCGAGACCGAGGCGCAAACCCACCGCCAGCGCCGCACCTGCGTTCTGGGCGTTGTGATCGCCGGGCGCGCCGAGCCCGAATTCGATCGAATGTCCCTCCGCCTCGAACCGGCAGCTCTGGGTGGTTCCGTGCCGGCCAAGAATGGTGACCCGGTAGTCGGCCGCCGGATCGAGACCGTACGTCGAGACGTTCGAGACGCCTGCGAGCGCGGATCGGGCCCCCGGCCCCTCGGCACAGACGAGGACTCCGTCCCTCGCGGCCGCCCGGCCAGCGAACGCGCGGAACGCGGAGACGAGGTGCTCGAAGCTGTCGTAGCACTCCAGGTGCTCCGGTTCCACGGACGTGACCACGGCGAGACTGGGATCCAGCTCGAGGAAGGAACGGTCGTATTCGTCCGCCTCGGTGATGCCCACGCCGGTGCCGGTTCGCGCGTTGGCATCCCACGCATCCACGCGTCCGCCGACCAGGACGACCGGATCCAGGCCACCCGCGACTGCGACGCGCGCCGTCATGGCCGTGATGGTGGTCTTTCCGTGTGTGCCCGAGATGGCAACCAGTCGCCGGTCGTTGAGCAGGGCACCCATCGCCACCGCCCGCTTCACCACCGGCACACCCGCCGTTCTGGCGGCCGCCAGAACGGCGTGGTCGCGGGGCGCCGCCGATGTGTGCACCACCAGGTCCGCGCGGGTGGCCGGGAAGACGTCGGTCTCGTCGACGAGCTCGACCCCGAACGTCTGGAGGCGGCGGGCCTCGGGCGTGATCGACTGGTCCGAGCCGATGACCCGGTAACCCTCCCCGACCAGGAGCCGGGCGAGGCCGACCATCCCGGCGCCCGCTATGCCGAGCAGGTAGATCGCCGCTCCCGGCGACGGCAGCAGACTCCGGTCGGGCGGACGGTGATCAGTCATCGGCCGCCTCGCTCTCCCGCGCCGCGAGACGGAGCAGCTCCGCGGCGATCCGGTCGGCCGCGTCCGGTCGGCCACGGCGGCGACTGGCGGCTGCCATCTCGCCCAGACGGGGAACATCCGCGAGGAGATCGAGCACGTCGTGCCAGATCTCGTGACCGCTCACGGCCCCTTCCTCCCGCAGCAGCCCGGCCCCGGCTTCGACCATCGCACGCGCGTTGAACCGCTGGTGATCGCCCGCCGAGGTGGGCAGCGGAACGTAGATCGACGGCACCCCGGCGGCAGCGAGCTCCGCGCACGTCATGGCCCCGGCCCGACTGATGGCCAGTGTCACCCGGTCCAGCTGGCCCCCGAGGTCTTCGATGTACGGTACGACCCGGATCCTCTCTACACGGGAGGCCTCCAGCACGCGACCCGCCACCAGCTCCTGGTTCGCGGGACCGGCGACCCACACAACGGTCACGTCCTCCGGCCAGACCTCCACGTGCCCGAGACCGGCCAGGAGGAGATCGTTCAGCGCCCGTGCCCCCTGGCTCCCTCCAAACGCGAGGACGATCCGCCCTTCCGGCCAGTCGAACTGCTGCGCCGGAGGGCCCACGGCCACCGGATTGCCGAGCTCGAACACGGCCGTCCCGCGGCCCGGTCGGATCCGTTTCCGGGCTTCGGGATTGCCCAGGTGTATCTGATCCACGTGAGAGGCGAGCGCCCGGGTCGCGAGGCCCGGCATGGCGTTCTGTTCCTGGATTGCCGTCGCCAGGCCTCGCGCCACTCCCCACGCCACCGCCGGACCGGAGGCGTACCCGCCGGTTCCCACGATCAACTGTGGCTGCAGGTCCGAGAACGCCCGGCTGAGTCCCCCGAAGACGGCCGGGGCGCTGGCAAGGACTCTCCAGTTCCGCCACGCCTTTGTCCGGTAGAGCGGCTCCATGGGAAGCAACCGGTAAGGCCAGCCCGAGCTTGGAAGCACTCTCGCCTCGACGCCGCGACGTGCCCCGACCAGCATGAGGTCCACGTCCGGCTCTGCCCGCTGCAGAGCCGCGGCGAGATTCAGGGCCGGGTACAGGTGCCCGCCCGTCCCGCCTCCCGAGAGGAGGATGCGGTGCGCCACGACTCAGACTCTCCCTCCTTTCGAGACGTTCAGGAGGATGCCGGTTGTGCCCAGCATGAGGATCAGGTTCGTTCCTCCCGCCGAGATGAACGGCAGGTTGATCCCGGTCGTCGGCATCAGGCCCAGGGCGACCCCGATGTGGCCGAAGGCCGCAAAGGCCACGAGGGCCGTGAGTCCGACAGCCACGAGGCGCCCGTGGAGATCGGGGGCCCCTTTCGCGATGCGGAGACCGAGAAGCGCCCAGGCGAGGAAGAGCAGGATCACGGCAGCGGCCCCGATGAACCCCCACTCCTCGGCGATGATCGAGTAGATGAAATCGTTCTGCGGCTCCGGGAGGTACGACATCTTCAGGCTGCTTCGCCCGAAGCCGACTCCGAACAGGCCGCCCGACCCCACGGCCATCAGGGACTGCTTGAGCTGGTAGCCACCCGAAGCCGCCGTGGAATCCGGATTCATGAAGGCCGTAATCCGGGCCAGACGGTAGCCGGCGCCCGAGACCTGCATCCACAGGACGGGCAGCGCGGCCGCGGCGAGCATGGCGAAATGGCCGAGTCGCGCTCCGGCCGTGAACAGGACCACGGCGGAGACGCTCGCGATCATCACGGTGGCCGAGAAGTGAGGCTCCAGCAGCACGAGCAGGCACACGGAACCGAGCACGAGAAGGAACGGAAGCAGCCCGTGCCGGAAGCTGTGCAGACGGTCCTGCTTCTTCACGGCGATCGCCGCGGTCCAGAGAACGACGGTGATCTTGGCCAACTCCGAGGGCTGCACGGTGACGCCCAGGTCGAGCCACCGGCGAGCCCCGTTGATCCTGGGCGCGATCGCCTCCGTTCCGGGAAGCAACAGCGGAATCAGCAGGAGGATCGTGAGTCCGATCAGCGGCCACGCGAGGGCCCGGTAGACCCGGTAGTTGACCATGCTGGCCGCCGCCAGGACCACCAATCCGATACCGGCCCGACTCATCTGCTGAAACAGGTAGTGGCTGTCCTCCAGCCCCTGAGCCTGGGCGACGTACGAGCTGGCGCTGTACACCGAGATCAGTCCGAAGGCGACGAGCGACAGCGTCACGGCGAGCAGAGCGCGGCCCGCCACGGACGGTCGCGAACTCGCGGGCCGTATCGGAAGCACTCCGAGAATCCGCGATACGCTCATCGGAAGGCCCCTTCCGTCGGCAGGGCCCGGACGGCGGCTTCGAAAGCGCGTCCCCGCTCCCGGTAGTTGGGGAACATGTCGTAGCTGCTGCACGCCGGCGACAACAGGACCACATCCCCGGGGTGCGCCAGCTCCCTGGCGACCCGGACCACGGCGTCGATCCCGCTCTCCACGACCAGCGTGTCGACGCTTCCTGCGAGATCGGAGACGATCCGTGGAGCCGCCTCGCCATAGGCGACTACGGCCCGGATACGTGCCATGTGAGGCACGAGATTGGAGTAGGGCTCGCCCTTGTGGCGTCCTCCGAGGATGAGCACGACGGGTCGCTCGAACGACCTGAGGGCGACGGCCGTGGCCGAGATGTTGGTGGCCTTTGAGTCGTTGACCCACAGGATGCCGTCGTGCTCGCCGACCGGCTGGAGCCTGTGCGGCAGCGCGTCGAACGTGGACAGGCCCCGGGCGATCGATTCAGGCCCGACGCCCACGATGGCGCACGCCAGGCCCGCCGCCAGGGAATTGGCCACGTTGTGCGGTCCGAGAAGCCGCAGATCGGTCGCCGGCATCCACTCCACTTCATCGACGAGCCGGCATCTCATGACCCCGTCGGACCCCAGGTACGCTCCGCGGTCCACAGGCCCGGAAACAGAGAAGTGGTAGTACGTCCCGTCGGCTCCGGCCGGGAGCGCGAGCGACGTCGGATCATCCGCGTTCAGCACCCACCGGGAATCGGGCGTGGCATCCTCGAAAAGCCGGTGCTTGTCAGCGTAATAGCTCTGAACGTCCCGGTACCGGTCCAGGTGGTCGGGCGACAGGTTGAGCAGGACGCCGATGTCCGGATGCACGGTCTCCTGATCCGCCAGCTGGAAGCTGGACAGCTCGAGCGCTACCCAGTCCGGCTGAGACTCCTGCAGTGCGATCTCCGACAGCGGGAGCCCGATGTTGCCCGCCGCCACCGCCGTCAGGCCGCCCGTCTCCAGCACGTGCGCCACGAGGCCGGTGGTCGTCGTCTTTCCGTTGGTGCCCGTGATCGCGACCACGCGACTTCGGAGGTCGCGCCAGCCGAGCTCCACCTCCGCGATCGTCCGAACGCCCGCGTCGCTGACCCGCCGGCGGATGTCGGACGTCGGATCGATGCCCGGGCTGACGACCACAAGGTCACAGTCCAGCACGCGATCCACGTCGTGCCCGCCACATTCCGCGTCGATTCCCTCGGAACGGAGCCGCGCGGCGGCAGCGGTCGGCCCCGGACCGACCGAGACGTCACTCGCGTACACCTCCCCGCCGCGCGCCGCGGCGAGGCGTGCCGCCGCCTCGCCCGAAACTCCGAGTCCGAGCACCGCGACCTT
>Ga0055461_10000043_pt1 | contig 17822 bp, 16 predicted proteins | sample Joice_ThreeSqB_D_FD_57688 | JGI IMG/M metagenome (GOLD analysis project Ga0055461, IMG submission 57688) | Wetland microbial communities from San Francisco Bay, California, USA, that impact long-term carbon sequestration - Joice_ThreeSqB_D1 | ecosystem: Environmental > Aquatic > Marine >...
CCGCCGATAAGGGCTCCCTTCAGGGCTCCGGTCTTTCCGTCCTTCTGGTAGCCGATGATCCCTCCGGCGAGCGCTCCTATCGTGGTCCCGGCCGTGCGTCCGCCGGTGTTCTCCCCGGTCGAGGCGCAGCCGCCAAACGCGAGCGCCCCCGAAAGAAGCAGTGCCACCCACCGCAATGGTCCTACATTCCGACGCATCCCTTTGCCCCTCCTTCGACGCATTACCGTTTCTTCCCGCCCGTCACCGGCGCCTCGTCGAGCTGCTTCCCCCACTGCTCCAGCACCTTCCGCTTCCGCTCCTGCGCCATGCCAAGGTACTTCTTCGCCTGCGCGTTTTCCGGGTCCTGGCGCAGGACGAATTCGAACGTGACGATCGACACGTCGATCTTCCCCTGTTCATAGCTGCGGATCCCGTCTTCGAGATCCTTCTGCAGGGCCGGATCCGGTGCAGGCTTCGCCTTCGCCGCGAGAGCCTGTTCCTTTACCGGACCGGCCGGACGTTCCTTTACCGTCTTCGGGGACGCGGTGGGAGGGGCGGGAGCGGCTCTGCGGACCAGATCGACGTCGAGCGGCACCTCCGCCCCCCGAGTCAGGGTCACCTGGGCCTCCCAGTCCTCATACCCGGCGAGGGTGGTGCGAACCTCGTGCTTCCCCGGCGACGCCTCCATCCGGAGAGGGGTCTCCCCCTTCGAAGCCCCGTCCAGGAAGACGCGGGCCCCCGCCGGGGAGGTCGACAGCCTGAGGGAGGAGACGGAGGCTTCCTTCGCAACGTCGGCGGCGGGAACGGCCGGCGCCGTCGTAGGGGCGACATCCCGTCCCCGCATGAAATGGTAGATCCCGCCTCCCGCGACGGCCATTACCGCGAGTGCGACGGCGAACCCCCAGGCGGGCATCCCCTTCTTCGCACTCCCCGGCGGATCCTTCGGCGGGATCTCGACCGGATTCTCCTTCCGGAAGCAGTCGCGCAGGGTGGCAGCGAGTTCCTCCCCCGACTGGAACCTGTCCGCGGGATTTCTGTGCAGACATCGCTCCACCGCCTCGGCCAGCGCCGCGGGGATCCCCGGGTTCCGTTCCGACAAGGGGACGGGAGTCGCCAGCGTGATCGCCTGGAAGATCGCCCCGAGGCTGTCCCCCCGGAATGGACGCTCCCCCGCGCACAACTCGTACAGGATGATGCCAAGCGAAAATATGTCGGAGCGACCGTCGATCGGTTCGCTCAGCACCTGCTCCGGCGCCATGTAAGCCGGCGTCCCGAGAACCTCTCCCGCCTGCGTCCTCAGGTGCTCGGCGGTGTCCTCGATCCGGGCGATCCCGAAATCGGTGATCTTCGGCTTTCCGTCGGACCGCACCAGGATGTTTCCCGGCTTGACGTCGCGATGAACGATGCCTTTCGAGTGGGCGTAGCCCAGCCCTTCGGCGATCTTGGCGCCGAGGTCGGCGATCTCCTCGGGGGAAAGTCGTTTCCGCTTCGCCAGGTCGTTCAGCGCCTCGCCTTCGAGGAACTCCATCGCGATGTAGACCGTCCCCTGGTCCTCGTCGACGTTGTAGACGCGAACGATGTTGGGGTGGTCGAGACGACCCAGGACCCGGGCCTCGGCGAGGAACCGCTTCACGAGCGTTTCGCCCTGGAGGCATTCGGGACGAAGGACCTTGACGGCAAGGATCAGGTCGAGGTTGGGGTCGTGGGCCTTGTAGACGATCCCCATCGATCCCTGTCCCAGTTCCTCGAGGACCTTGTACCGTCCGTAGTTCATCGATTCCCCCGCTTCACCGCGGCAAGGAACGGGGGAATCGCCCCGACGGGTCCATCGTCAAAAGGGGCAGGAGAGCGATCCAAGGGAGTGGCGAAGGCCCGGTCATTCGGTCTGGAGAACAAGCCCCAGCACGACCGTCACGTTGTCGTGGCCTCCCGCGTCGCACGCATTCCGGACCAGGCGGTCCGCCTTCCCTTCGAGGGAGAGGTCGGACGCGAGCGCCTCCTCGATACGGGAATCCTCGACCATGTCCGTGAGACCGTCGGAACAGAGCAGGAAGAGGTCGCCGGGGTGCGCCTGCCCGGAGATCAGGTCGACGGCCAGCGAGTCGTGGATCCCGACGGCCCGCAGGATCATGTGACGATAGGCGTGGATCCTCGCCTGCTCCGGAGTGAGCATCCCCTGGTCGACCTGTGCCTGGACGAACGAGTGATCCTTCGTCACCTGCCGGAGCCGGTCTCCCCGGAAGAGATAGATGCGGCTGTCGCCGACGTGTCCCAGCACATATCCCTTGCCGGTGAAAACGACCATCTCCCCGGTGCAGCCCATGTCCTTGTGCGACGGCTCCCGGGCGGCAAGATCGCGGATGCGCTGATTGGCAAGAAGGAACGCTCTCCGGACAAGATCCTCGGCCTCCACTTCGGTGGGAGGCGGCCCATTGGAAAGGAGCTCCCGCACGGCGTCGGCGAAGATGCCGCTGGCCACTTCCCCGGATGCCGCCCCTCCCATCCCGTCCGCCAGGGCCAGCAGTCCCCGTTCGGGGGAAGAAACGAAGGTGTCTTCGTTGTTGGCGCGGCGCATTCCCACATCCGTCCTGCCGCAGGATTCGATCCGGATCATACCCATCATTTATACCTTATCCGGCGCTTTCCAGAAAGATCAAGCAACGCGGGCGGGATCGTCGCCGGGTTGACTCCGAAAGCACCGTGGGGCATATTGATGTCGCCGATATGAAACGCCCACCGATCATAGTCGTGCAACTCATCCACCTTTCCGGACCGTTGAAGGGACAGATCCAGGAGTTCCCCGAGGGGTCGATCCTCGTCGGCCGTCACCCGTCGTGCCATGTCCGGTTCCCTGCCGACGTCACGGTCCTCTCCCGCAGGCACGCCGAGATCGTCCGGGACGGGAACCAGTTCCGCCTCGTGGACAAAAGCACCAACGGCACGTTCGTCAACGGGAAACGGATCACGGAGACGTTCCTGAAGAGCGGCGACGTCCTCTCGTTCGCCGAGGGAGGTCCCAAGGTCAGTTTCCTGACCGAGGTTAAGGAAGCGCCTGCCGTCGCGGCGGCGTCCCCCGCGCCTCCTGCGACGCCGGTCCGTCAACCCGCGCGCGCGGCCGAGATCCCGCGTCCCGAACCTCCCCGCCCCGCATCGCCACCGCCCCGGGAGGAAGGATCGGCGCCTGCCCCCGCGCCACCCGTCGGAAAAACCAAGACATCGATGATCATCCAGATCGGTCCGACGCTCCGTTCGTTCAAGGAACTTCCGGTAACGATCGGGGCCGGGGCGAAATGCGAACTGGTCCTCCCGTTTCCGGGGATCCAGGACGCGCACGCCCAGATCTTCTTCGCGCAGGGTCACTACTGGGTCAAGGATCTGACGGGCCTCGGAGTCGTCACGGTCGGCGGGCGGACGGTCGGAACACAGGTCCCCCTGAACCTCCAGGATGAACTTGCCCTCGGGCCGCGCGGACCCGTATTCCGGTTCATGGGAGAAGGACGGTTCGCCGAGGTGACGGCTTCTCCCCCTCCCGCTCCTCCCCCGACTCCCGGGAAGGAACCGGACGCACCCTCATCCCGGGGGGAGGACGGAACGAAAAAGTCGGTGTTCAAGAAGTTCTTCGGCTAACTGCTCCAAAATCATTTCGGAGATTCGATTTTTCCCTTCAGGCGTCGCGCCTTCTCGAGGTCCCGCCCCGCCTTCGGATGCGCCGGGTCGAGCGAAAGCGTCTTTTCCCATTCCCGGATCGCCCCGTCCAGATCCTCCGCAAGGAATCGGCGCAAGCCTGCCGCATAATGGACCTCAGCGTCCTGGAGCTTCCTCTCGTCGCCCTCTTTCCGTTCGGGCGTGTTGCGGGGGCCGTTCCCCTCCTTCTCCGGATGGGAATAACCGGGTACCTTCTCCGGCGCCGTCGACGACCTCGTATCGTCATCCGGGAGGAGCAATTCGGTCCCGATCGATAACGGCGGGCCGTTCGGGAGGCGATTGAAATAAGCGACCAGGAACTCCTTGTCGGGATCCCCGTACACCTCGCCGGCGATCTTCCGCATCGTGTCTCCCTCCCGTACCGTCCATGAAAGGGGTTCCGTCTCCGCATCTCCGTTTTTCCCGTTTTTCCCCCGGCTTCCGTTCTTCACCCGCTGCAGTGCCGCCTCGTGATCGGGATCGAGAACGAGGACGGCGAGGAACTCGCGGAGAGCCTTCGCCGTTTCCCCACGCTCCTCCAGTGACTGGGCGGCCCGATAATGCCGGTTTGCCTGGTCGCGGATCTGCCTCTCCAGATGTTCGACCCGCTCCCGGGCGTCCGCGTCGTCCGGTGCGAAGCCGTTGACGACCTTCCGGTAGAGCAACGCTCTCCGGAGATCCCCGGTCTTCTCCGCGGAGCCGGCCAACTTCCGGTATTTCCCGGGAATGCCCCGGAAGACGTCCTTCGTCTCCGCGGCCGCATTCGCAGCCGGTCCGCGAATATCTCCCGCCGGACGTTCGACGCGGACCGGGATCGATCCCGCGCACCCCGCGAGCAGCGCCGCCGCCAGCACAATTCCTGCCTTTCCCGCGGTCATTCGGAGCCGTACTTCCGGAACGTCGTCAGGTTGTTTTCGAAATCCTTCAGGCGGAACGTCCCGAAGATCATTTCGCGGCTGACCCGGTAATCGTTCGAAAAGAACGGGACACTTTCCCTCTCCACGGTGAAGGCGAGACGGTATCCCTCGCGCCGGGTCATCGCCACGACGAGAGCGTTCGTGTCGCCGTACGGGTAGGCGAGGTACTTCACCTCGCGTCCGGTATGTCTGCCGATGATCTTCGCCGACTCCACGATCTCATTCCGGACCGTCTCGAAATAGTTGCGGAACGACTCTTTCCGCTCCTTTCGGCCAAGGTACCGGTGCGTCTTGCTGTGGCACTCGATGTCGAACCCATTGCGCGACAGTTCGATGACCTGTTCCCAGGAGAGCGTTTCCCTGCTGCCGACGATGAGGTCGGTGTACACGAAAAGTGTCGCAGGGTATCCGAACTTTTTCAGGATGGGCAAGGCGATGTCGTAGACGGACCGCCACCCGTCGTCGAAGGTGATGACGACGGACCGTGCCGGGATCTGGCGCCGGAACTGGAGGAATTCGAACAGGTCGTCGAGGGTGATGACCCGGTAGCCGTTCTCGCGAAGGAAGCGCATCTGCGCCTCGAAGTCGGCCCCGCGAACGGTCATCGCATCCGGGGTCCCGTTTCGGGAGAGCTTGTGATAGGTGAGGACAGGGACGGTCTGGTATCCCGTCGGCCACAGGCCGCCGGGAGCGTAGCTTTTCAGGGGGATCAACACGTCCTTGCCGGGCGCGGGAAGAGGGTTCCCGTTGAACTCCGAGAGGAACCAGTCCATGGAAGGATCGCCGAGGTATTTCCCGGCAAGCGAGGAGTAGCTGTCGCCGGGCTGGACGATCGCAACGATGAAGTCGGGGAAGGCGCGCACATGCGCCGACGGGCCGGTGGTCGGCGGGGCCGGCGGATGCTGGGCCGGTGGACGGATCTCCGTTCCCGCGCATCCCCAGGTCAGAAGTGAAAGAAGGAGGAGAAGGGGAAGGCCCCTACGCACGATGTTTTCGTTCCTCGATCCGCAGGAGCCGGAATGCCTCCCATGACCCCCTGCCCCCGCCGGCGCCCAGGGGGGGAAGCGGTTCCACCCCCACCAGGTTCTGCACGGACTGGTAGACATCGCGGCTGATCACGATCTCCCCTTCCCGCGCGGCCCGATTGAGGGATGCGGCCTCCTCGAAGATCTCCCCAACATAGAAGGGCGAGCTCGTTTCACCGGACGGCACCTGCCCGGACAAGACGACGCCGGTGCTGATCCCGATCGATACTTTCCGGAGAAGTTCGTTCCCCTCCTCCGCGGCCTCCTGCAGCGCCTTCTGGATGGAGACCGCGGCACGGACGGCCCGGCGCGTGTGATCGGCGAGGTCGGACGGTGCGCCGAACACACCGGTAAGCGATTCGCCCTGGTATTTTTCGACGTGCCCTCCGTACCCGATCACGTTCCTGGAGGCGATCGAAAAGATCTCCTTGAGATTCCGCATCAGGTCGTCGGGAAGACTGGCGTCCGCATAAGACCGGAATCCCTTCACGGAAGCGAAAAGAACCGTGATCGGGTTTCTCGCCGTTCCGGGATCCTCCCCCTCCTCTTCCGTCGTCGCGCCCGGGATCCCGGGCGCGAATCCAGCGGACTCCACCACCATGCGCGCAACCGTGAATCCGATTCCTCCCGCCGCCGCAGCGCAAAGAATCGCGGCGACAAGAATCCATGCCGCCGGGAAGGAGTCGCGGCCTGCATCGGCCCGCAGCCGCTGGGGGGAAAGTCCGAGGCGAACGGTCCCCACGGGTTTTTCCCGGAACAGGACCGGGCGGGCGAGCTCGAGCCCACCTTTTGCCGTTCCCTTCCACGGGGTGCCGACCCGCGACAGGTCCGTATCGGCGCGAACGACATCCCCGCCGTCCGATACCGAGACGAAGAGGTAGCGTTCACCGAGGGGAACACCCTTGATCAGGGAGTTCAACGTAAGGCCATCCTCCGCGATCAGCGGAAGGACGGAGCCCGCGGCGACCAGGTCGAGGGTGGACTCGGCAGCGCGCACCTTCTCCAGGTAAAGGGATTCCACGAACCGGGAGCGAACGATCCACCCCGCGACTAGGACAGCAAGGAGGACCACGCATGCGGCGATCGTGGCAAGGCGCGCGGCGACGTTCCTTGGAGCGATGGGGTTCACCTGTTCTTCACCTCAGTGCGGCCCGCTCGAGGCCTGGACAGACCCCTCAACGCTTCGGCCCGAAGAGGGGCGTTTCCTCTTCGGCAGGCGTGGTGGATTCCCCCTGGGAACCGGTCCCTTTCGCCTTCGGTTTCGATTTCGGATAGAAGCTATCGACGTACTCCTTCGGCATTGGCTGTCGTGTTTTCAACATTGATTCCGGAACTTTGATATTCATCCCTTCATGTATAACATTAGGATTGATGTCCGGGTTCACCTCGGCCAGAATCTTCCAGTTGTCGATCTCGCCGGTGTACCAGCCGGCGATGATGGATACCGACTCCCCCGGGTACCGAACCTTGTGAACGAGCATCGGACCGGACCGGAGGTCCGGCTGGGAGTGCCCCACGCCGCTTCCGGACGGAGGCCATCCCCGGGGCGCGCTCCCGCTCCCCCGCTGCGCCGGGGATTGCCCCGGAACGGGAGGTGGCGGGACCGATCCGGGGGGGTGCGGTTGAACCTGGGGCGAAGGCGGAGGGGGCGGGATGTCGGCCTTCTTTGCCGCGCAACCGGAGCACACCCACAGGACGATCCCGCCAAGCGCAGCGACGAGTTTCCGCAGATGAAACCGTTGCCAGGGGCGCTTGCCTGCCATTGTCATTTCCCCTTCATCCTGGCGAGAGCCTTCCTCGCCGGTTCGTTCCCGGGATTGATCAACAGGGCCTTCTCGATGTTCCGGAGGCTCTCTTTCCGTTTCCCCTGCTTCTCCTGGACCATGCCGAGGTTGAACAGCGCTTCGTCGACGTACATCGGCGCCAGGCTCACCACCTTCGCGTACATCTTCTCCGCATTTGCGTATTCCTTCCGGACGGCGTAGACATACCCCATGTTGAAGAACGCGTCGGCGAAGTTCGGGTCGATTTCGCTCGCCTTCGTGTACGCTTTAAGAGCCTCCGGATACTCCTTCAATTTAACGTAGACGTGCCCGAGCTGGAAATGCGCCTGGACGCTTCGGGGGTCCTTCCCGATCGCCTCTTGAAGAAGGGTCTTCGCCCCCGCCGGATTCGACTCGACGAGCCCCGCGGCCTTCCGGACCAACGACTCCGCCTCCGCGACCTTAGAGGGTTCGGAAGGCGGGGCGGGTGGGGCGGTACTCGGGGGAGGAGCCTTGGGTGCCGGAGCCGGGGGGGGCGCCTGGGCGACGGGCGCAGGCGTTGTCGTACCGGCCGGACCTTTCCCCTTCCCCATCAGGAAATATCCGCCGACGGCCAGGGCAAGCACGGCAACGCCCGCAACGGCGGCAAGGGCCCCACTCTTCCCCCCCTTGGCCGGCTTGGGGGGAACCTTCGGTGCCGCTTTCACCGGGGGTGCGGGTTCCGTCTTGGGAACGAGAGGCACCTGCGCGGGGGGGGCGTCGACGGATCGCCGCTCCGATTCCGCCTCCTGGGCCCGGTCGCTCGCGGCACCGGCGTCCGCCGCGTCGGCCATCCGCTTTCCCTCCGCCTCGATCTCCTCGGCGAAGAGAAGTTTCAGGTACTCGGCCATGCTGCGCCCGGACGGACGCAGGTTCAGCCGGAATATGCACTCTTCGATATCCGCCTGCATGTCGGCGCACGACTGATACCGGTCTTCGGGCTCCTTCGCGAGGGCCTTGGCGACGATGTCGTACAACTTCTCGGGCAGCCCGCTTTTCAGCGATCCGAGCGGAGTGAATTCGGCCTCCCGCACCTTCGAAAGGATCTGCAGGGTGTCGTCCCCCTTGAACATGCGTCCGCCCGCGACCAGTTCATACAGGAGGATTCCGGTGGCGAAGATGTCGGAGCGGTGGTCGATCACCTTTCCCGCCGCCTGTTCCGGCGACATGTAGGCGACCTTCCCCTTGATCATCCCCACCTGGGTGATCGTGCTCTGGCTGGCCGCCTTGGCGATCCCGAAGTCGACGATCTTCACATCCCCCTGGTAGGTAAGGAAGACGTTCTGGGGTGAGATGTCGCGATGGATGATGTTCAGGGATTTCCCCTGGAAGTCCTTAAGGTTGTGTGCGTAATCGAGCCCGGCACACACCTTGGAGATCAGGTACAGGGCGTTTTCGAGGCTGACAGGATTCCCCTTCTCCCTTGCCTTCGCGATGACCGCGCGCAGGTCCTTCCCGTAGAGGAACTCCATCGTGATGAAGTACGAATTCTCCATGGAGCCGAAGTCGTAGATCTGGACGACGTTCTGGTGATTCAGGAGGGCGGCCAGCTTCGCCTCGTCGATGAAGGAGGTGATGAGTTCCCCCTCGTGCGCGAGGTGGGGAAGAATCTGCTTGATGGCGATGAACTTCTCGAACCCCTCGACGCCGATGATCTTCGCCCGGTACAGCTGCGCCATTCCCCCGGTCGCGAGTTTTTCGAGCAGGAGGTATTTCCCGAAACGGGTGGGCTGGAAATTGGACATGATCCCCTTCTTCCCTACGGTATGATCAGGAGCGTTTCGGACGCGAACACCATTTTATAATCAAGACTCTCCCCTGTCCATTCCGGGCGGAAAGGGCGGGCCGGGCGTGTCCGGCGCGGGAAAAAACCGGCGGCGGACAGTGTCAGGAGAGGAGGTCGCGGAGCGAATCCTTGAGAAGATCGGGGATCTGCTCCATCGCCTCGCGGTCGATGATCTCCTGGAACGCCGCGATTCCGGAGAGCTGTGTGACCTGCAGGATGAAATCGTTCGCAGGAAGGAACGTGGAGAGCGGCGCTGTGAGGATCACCACCGGAACCCCCCCGAGATCGGGAAGGGTTTCGATGTCGACCCGGTACCGAAGATCCGAGAGCAGCTGCCCCACCGCGGGGAAATATTTCAGGAAGACGACCAGCGCGATGTGGTTGACGAGCCCTTGACGCATTTCGTCGGGAACGCGGGTTTCGGTTCCCGCGACCATGGACCGTAACCTCGAGAGCGGGCACTCCCCGCGGTACGAGAGGACCCAGCGGGTCGGGGAGGAGACGACGATCGGCTTCGCCTCCCCCGGGATCGCCAGCGAATATTGGAAGGGAGAGGCGTCGAGCTGGGTCGCGATCGGTGCAAGTGGCGTCTGGAGCTTTCTCGGGAGCCCGAACGGCTTCTCGCAGATCGCGGCGTACCGCTCCTGGAGGTCGGCGAACGCCTTGTCCGAGACGGGGACGTCCTCCATCGACGCGCTTTTGACGTACGAACCGAGGAGGGCGCGCGCGATGAAGAGGGATTTCAGGACGTCGAGGTGCCCCGAAAGCCGTTTGTTCAGGAATGAAGCGAGTTTGTCGGTCGCACGACGAAGCTGGACGAACTCGGCGTTATCGAGATTCTTTCGGGCGATCGCGTCCGGATTCATCGGGCGTCCTTCCGTGTGTCGGATTTATCTATTGAAATACCATAATCGGTTCGGCAATACAATTTCCTCTTCGCGTTCGTCAGGTTAGCCCGACCACGTAGAAATCCGCCGCCTCTCCCTCCGGCGGAAAAGGGCCGAAGAGGACGGAGTCCGGGCACTCCTTTACCTTCGCGAAGTACGAGGCACGGGCATCGAACCCGTTCCGAACCCCCCATGCCGTGTACTCCCGCTCGCCGAGGGAGAGTTTCATCCCCTTGATCGGCCATTCCAGCGTGCATTGCGCGGGAAGCATCTCCATCGGCCCGGTCCCGTGGAAAAGGATCTCGCCGCCGGCAACGCCGAACATCGCCCCGTCCCATCGCCCCTGCCGCGGCCCCACCTCGAACCAGAGGCCGATGTGCGTGTTCCCGTAGACGTCGATCCGGTACTCCGACGCCGGCTCCGTGCGGGGCGTGTGGATCATCGCGACGATCTTCGCCGCCAGCCCGGGGTCCGAAGCGGAAAGAAGGTCAACTCCCGAGAGCGGCGTGGGAAAGGGCGGAACGGGAGGTGCTCCACCTCCCTCCGCAAGCAGGACGATTGGGAACGAATGCCCCTTCTTCGCCTGCACGGTGATCGCGAGCAGCGACAGGCCGCGCCGCACAGCGGGGGAAGCGAGCGTCTCGGCGGTGGCGAGGATCACCCAGGCCGCGACGTCCGGCTTGATCATCTCCTCCCGGGGGGCCATCCAGGCGATCTTCGGGAGATCGTCGACCCAGAAATGCCCGAGGACCGGGACGCCGTAAGGCTTCATGAGGGAGATCACCTTTTTCACGTTCTCCTCGGACCGGCCAAGAGACGTCAACCAGACGGATTTCATGGGGCTCTCCTCTAAGATCAGTCTTCGAAGACGTTGATCGGCTCTCCCGTGGGAAGCCCGACGAGATCGCGGCTTCCCTCCACGACGATCTGGTTCTCCCGGTCCCCCGGCAGATCGAGGAACGGGCACTCCTCGTCGCCGACGGGGTGAAAGGGGAGTTCCTTCTCCTCGAGGTCGACCCAATTCAACCGACCTCTCCCGAGGTAAGGCTTCAGGTCGAAATCGAACAGGTCGTTCGCAACGCTCCAGCCCGTGTCCCCGGTATCCGTCTTGAACCAATAGTCCTTCCGGCACCACGGCTGGTGCAGCATGACGGGGGGAATCTCCTCCGTCGAGAAGTAGGCGATGGGTAGTGCCGTGTCCCCGCTGGCGAGGGATATCCATGAAACGACGGCGACCATCTTCGGCAGTTCAAGGAGTTTCGGCACCACGAAGGGAACGTCGGGACCGGGGAGAACCTCCTCCTTGACCTCCACCGGGGCGCGCCCATGGAGGGCCACCGCACCAAGCATGACCTGGAAGTGGCCGCAATGGGCCGGTTCTTCGATCTTGCAGATCCCGGAGGCGTGCCACCAGGGACCGTCGAGCCCGTAAGGGTCGAAGGCCCTCTTGAGCGGCGCTCCACAATGCGGGCATTTCGACAGGACCATACGCGGAAGGCGATCGGAATACTCGCCCAGAACCTTGTAAAACCGGTCCTTGAGAAGATCGCGTTCCCTCGGGGCAAGCTTCTCCGCAGGATCGTCGGGGTAGATCCGCCTGTCCAGATCCTTCAGTCCCGCGACGAGACGGTCCCTCTCCTCCCTGGTAAATCTTTCTCCGCTCATCCTTCACTCCTCTTCGGAGGACGCTGTTTTCTTAAGCTTCACCTTCATCCCCTTTTGATCCTCCCTGTGACAGCCGCAGCAGATCAGGGCATCCACAACTTCGTCCCCATCCAGTTTGGCGACGCGCCCTCCAGGGGCGACCACGTTCAGCTTGGTATCCAGGACGGGAAGGGGGGGGCGATCCGGGGCGATCTTCTTTCCGGGCACACCCACGTTTTTGCCCGCCGCCTTGTCCTTGAGGAACTTCGATATTTCTTCGGGCATGGAAAACCGGGGGAGCCCCCCCTTGAGTTCACCGGGTTTTGGAATCCAGTACGCCTGGGGACCGTGCTGGATTCCTGGCCACCCCATTTCCTTGTTCAGTTCATACATGAGGTTCTTGTAGGCGTCCTCCGTCAGGCGGCCGCACTTGTCATCGTTATGCCTTACGACATCCATGAGATCGTAGTCGCCCGTGATCCACTTCCCCCGGAACTTTCCATATCCGATATAAGGCTCCCCCGTGGCCTGATCCATGACGACTCCGTAAAAAGTGGCCTCGTTGCCAATGATGGGGGGAGGAGGTTTGACGATCTTGAACTTGTTGACCTTCATGCCTTTTTCCGTCTCCTCCGCTGCGAGGGACCGTTCCGTTCCGCGGGCCGTGCCGGAATCGTCGATTCCGAACTGTCTTCTCTTCAGTTCGTAGAACCTGGGATCATCGGCACCGTAATACTTTTTGAGCCATCCTTCGAACAATTCCACATTGTCCGGCTTGATCGTCTTGGCGTTGATGATGGCGTGGGGTTTCGGTTGGTGCTTGCGCGGGATCCAACCGTTCTCGACGCAATATTTGTTCGTCCGCCGGATGAAGATGACAAGCTGGTGCTTGGTTGCCACGTCCTGAAACGCCTGTTTGTGCGGCTCATGAACTCCCGATTCGCCCCATTGCGTATCTTCGCCCTTATCCTTTTTATCCTCCGATTTCTCCTTCTCTTTCGTCTTCTCGCACGCCTTGACCTGAATTTGCCGCGCTACGAGCGGCGCCTGGATATGGGCGGGGGCGATCGAGTTCCCCGAACCCATGTTCGACTGGGCGGGGTCTGTCAGTCGGCAGACGTTCTTCCCGTCGACCTTGACGTCGAAGGAGTAGTTCACGAACTCGGCCTTCCCCTTGATCTTGCTGGAGATCACCCCGCCCGCCGCGCCCGCCTCGTCGCCGGTGCTCATCATCATGTTGGAGCTCTTGTTCATGATCATCCCGCCGTCCATCTTGACCGTCGACGAACCACTCGTCACGTCGGAGGATTTCGCAATATTGGGGTACGGGATCGGGACCGGACCGGCCGGCGTTGGCGTCTTGCACACGTCGGGGAAGGAGATCGACATGCCGCTGCTCCCCTTGTGCGATACGGTGAGCATATTGACGATGACGGTCAGCCCCAAGGCCCCCTCCTCCTCTCAAGCCGCCGGCGCGAACACGGCGGCGCCCCGCGGTTTCCCTTCCGACCCGCCCCAGACGAGCGTCCGGTCGGCCCCCGCGTATCCCTTGAGAAACGATACGATCGACCAAACGGCGTTCAGGGCGCCGCTGGCGGCTCCGCAGTCGCCGATGCAGTCCGCCGGGTGCCACAACTCCATGTCGCCGTGAAGCCTTCCCACCGTCCGCACGGAGGCCATCGCCCACTCCAACGCCCTGTACCGGTCCCCGTTGAGATCGCATACCACGAGCGGCGGATTTATCAAACCCCCGGCGTCCTGGCACACACGGCGGAGGACGTTGGTGAGGCCGATCCCCCGGTTCGGCTCGCCCGTCCCCGCCGTGGGCTCCTCGCTCGTCCCCGCCGAGAGAAGGCGCGCGAGAATCCGGGCTCCGCGCTTCCGCGCGCTCTCCTCGCTCTCAAGGTAAAGGAAAGCGGCCGCCTCTCCGGGGATCACGCCTTGAGGGACGGACTCGGACTTCAATATTCCCGCCGCCTCGAGGCGTACGAGAACGGGTCCCCGGATGAGGGAATCGACTCCCCCCGCGATGGCTCCATGGACCTTCCCTGACCGAAGATCCTCCAGAGCCGCGGAGAAGGCCGCGAAGGCGGCCGCGCGCCCCGCCGGAAAGGCGACCGCCGGGTCCACCGCATCTCCAAGGGCGGCCTTCAAAGGCTCCACCAGGGGAGCCGTGGCATCATGCTCGTCCATGCCTATATAAAGGCCGATCCTCTCCCCCCGAAGCCGTGCCGGATGGGCGTCGGCCAAGACCTCCCGTGCCGCCGGGAGCGCCAGTTCCACAAGGCGCTCCGTTCCCGAAGCGACGAGCCGTTCCAGCGAAGGAGGCGGGGGAACCTCGAAACGTTCGTGCCCGGGCCACTCGTCCGGGACGTGCCCCTCCTCGAACCGCTCCGTCGGTACCCGTCCGCCGATCACGGGCACCTTGCCGAGAAGCTCCCCGTCAACGAAATGGGTTTCGATCTCCCCCATCCTCGCGATGCCGGCCCGGAGGGCGGCGCACGTCGCCTGGACGCACAAACCGACCGGGGACAGAACCCCGAGCCCCGACACCACGATGTCTCCGGGTGCGCTCACGACTTCTCCCCCTCGACTTCGCAGGAGATCGTGCGGATCCGGGCCGCCTCCCGGTGGACCGGCACCTCCCCCTTCCAGACGAGGCGAAGTTCCATCGAATCCGTGTCTACGGTCACCGTATCGAGCTCAAGCGGGAACGTTTTCCCCCAACGCCCGACGAGAACTTTCGCCCACGGCTCGATGCGGGGCAGGAGGAGGGCGAGGCGACCTTCACGGGTGCACCCCGTAACCTCGACCGGTTCCCCGCCCTTGAGCCGTCCAGGAACGACGAGCTCCGGGGGGGCCGCATTGTAAAACCGGTCGTCGAAATCCTCCGGAAGGAGCGGCGCCCGCTCGTCCATCCACTTCGCATCGTACGTTCCCGCGTACCGCCGCCTCGGCATCCAGTGCCTCCCGACGGGACCGAACCCGACGGGGTCGAGGCCGTGTCGAGGATGCGATACCAACTGCCTTGGATCCTCGACGTTCGGAAGGAGAGCCCCCTCGAATACGGCTTTCGACTTCTCCGAGCGGAAGCCTCTGCCCAAAGGGTTCCGGGACTCCTCCCCGTGATGCTTCGGATCCTCCGCCGATGCGTCCTTCCCCCCGAAGGCGTTCTCGTAGATAAGGGGAACGGATTCGAACGGTTTCGACCCCTCGATGCTCTCGATGCCCATCAACGAGTCCCATCGACGCTCGCCGAAGACCCGTGCCGTCCGCCCCACGGATCCCACGCGGAATGAAACGTCCATCGACCGGGTCTCCGGCCGCGGCGCCAGTGCGCTCCCGACGAGGAAGACGTCCGTCGAAGGTTTCGCGGGGCCCAGCTCGGCTTCGTTAAGGATGCTCGATTCTCCGGGCTCTCCTCGGAACGCTTCCGCGGGGTGGATCGCGGCCTGCGTTTCCGCAACGGAGATCTCGCCTCGCGGAGACACGGACCAGGTCCCCTTGAGGACCACGACAAGACGCTCGGCTGCGTTCTTGTCGAGGTAGATCATGCGGTCCATCGCGAAGGGGGTCGGGTTGACGACTTCCATCGACTTATTCCCCCGGCCGCGATTCGGACTCGGGCCTCCCCGGGAAGAACCCGTCGGGAACCTCTCGTCGAAGCCACTCGTGGCCCCTCCCCGGCGAAAGGAGAATGGATCGCCAGAGGGTTTCCATCGGTTCGATCTCGGGCGCCCCGTTCCACGGAAACGGTCTTCCTCGAAGCCATCGCCCTCCATTGTCGAATCCCCGCCGCGCATCGATCCACCAGGCGCGCAACCGTTCCGGATCGACCGTTTCTTCTTCCGGGGGGAGTTCTCCCGGCCGGCGCTCGCCTTGCGTATCCGGAAGGTCCCCGAGGATCGTTCGGAGACCGTCGGTGGCAGCCTCACGGAATCGTTCCTCCTCGCGGTCGAGGAGGGCGATGAGCCGGTCCACGACGAAAGGGATGCCCAGGTCGCCGAGGGCTCGTGCCGCGGCCGGGCCCGCATCTACGGAATCGAGGAAGCGCGATACCGAGTCCACATCCTCCGCTCCTCCCAGCAAACCAAGGACTCGGACGGCGAACGGGTCGACCGTTCCGGTCCGAAGTGTCGCCCGGCACCTCTCGGCGGTCTCCGACGGGCGGTGGAGCGCCTCGCTCCACAGCGCTGCCCTTCGCACCTCTTTCTCGGGATCCGCAAGCAGTTTCTCCAGAACGGACTCGCCCGGCACGGATCCGCGATGCCACCCCAGGGCCCGGGCGAGACTGCGCCGTATCGATGCATCTTCGTTACCGGAGAATTCCGGTAGCCGAATCCCGGAGAGGATGCCGTGCCATCCCCACGCATCCACAAGAAGGGACGTGAGCCGTGGCGCCTCGGTTCCGGTCGGTCCATCCGGGAAGAGCTTCGTCAGCCGATCGATCGGGCTTCTCCGAAACGCCTCGACCCATCCCGGAAGCGCTTCCTCCCCCGCCTTGTTCAGGTGCTCCACGATCGACCCGGGGGCGGGATTTCCAAGCTCAAGCCATACCTGGACCGCGGCGAAGACGTCCCACGGATCGTCCCCGGCCAGACGCTCCCACGCGATCTCGAGGCTGACGGGAAGCCCGACGGCGAGCCCGTCCCTATGGGCAGCGATCCGCTCATCGTGCCGTCGAAGCGCCGAAAGGGGAACGTCCGGCGAAAACAGGAGCTTCCGCCTCTGGATGGAAAGAAAGGTCACCTCGTCGAGATGTTCCCTGACGACGTCGACGAGGATCGGCGTGGAATACGTTTCCGGAAAGACGGTGGCGCGGGTCTCCGCAGGCAACGAGACACCCCCCCCTCAGTTGATTTCTACCGTCGCCCCTTTTATCTTGACCGGTCCCCGCGAACGGGAAAGCAGGTAGCTCCCGTTGACCTCGATCCGGCCCTGGTCGTCGAGTACGATGCGCGACTTCCCGCACACGAGTTCGATCTTCTTTCTGGCCTCGAGGTGCAAGGTCTCCCCGTCAAGCCGGACCTCCACTCCCGCCGGCCAGGCGTCCCTCGCCTTCGCCGCGACGTGCTCCCGGGGGAAACCGACGAGAATGAGTTGCGGGCTCTTCCCGCCGGTCCGCACCGCGAGGGCGCGCCTGCCGGTCCATGCCGCCCGCACGAGTTCCTCGTCGGACATTGCGACGCCGATGACCACGGGGACGGACCCGCTTCCTCCTTCTGGCCGGAACATCAGACGTCCCTCGCCGTCCACCCCGTCGAGGTGCCCCATCTCCGCCATCACTGGCGTAAAACCCCCACCGCCGCCACGGATCCCGTCCGCTTCGACCACCGCGGGACTGTCCGGAATATCCTCCCTCTCCCTGACGATTCTCTTCATCCTGCTCCCTCCATCGCCTCTCCCGCCGCGGCCTTGTACGCCTCAGTTCTCCTTGATCTTCGATCCCTTGAGAGTCAGGTCGCTCGAAGCTTTGAGCGATATCTTTCCGCTTCCCTTCACCTCGACGTTCTTTCCGCTGATCAGGATATCTCCGCTCTTCTTCATCGAGATCGTGGCGGATCCCGTCTTGAGGTTTATCTCCTCGTCCGCCTGGATGAAGATCTTTTTGGCCTTGAGGGAATACTCCTCCTTGACGGTCTCCGAGAAGTTCTTGCTGATCGTTGCGTTCCGGTTCCCGCCCACGTTCTCGTCCATCGTCTTGCCCACGTTGACCGATTTGAGGCCCCCGACCTCCTCGACCATCGCCCCCCCGACAGCCGTGTTCATGGCCGCGCCCACCGTGACGGCGTAGGCACCCCCGATCGTCAACTCCTTGGCCCCCCCGATCGATTCCGCCGAGTTGATCGCAACGGTCTCCGACTTCATCCCCCCCACGCTGAGACCCATGTTGCTGCCGATCGTCTCCTGGTGGTTCGCACCGACCGCGATCGTCTTGTTCGCACCGATCGTCTCCTTCTGGTTGACCCCGACCTCCTTGGTCCGGTTGTTCCCGACCTCGAGCGTCTCGTCGTGGCCTACCGTCTGGTTCTTGTCGTTCTTGATCAGGATCGTCCAGTCCTTCTCCCCCTGGAGATAGACCTCCTCGCTCCCCTTCT
>Ga0055461_10000047_pt1 | contig 17524 bp, 17 predicted proteins | sample Joice_ThreeSqB_D_FD_57688 | JGI IMG/M metagenome (GOLD analysis project Ga0055461, IMG submission 57688) | Wetland microbial communities from San Francisco Bay, California, USA, that impact long-term carbon sequestration - Joice_ThreeSqB_D1 | ecosystem: Environmental > Aquatic > Marine >...
TATTCCGGTAGCGGTAAAACCACTTTTGTTAATTTAATTTTAAGGTTATATGATATTAATGAAGGACGTATTCTAATTGACGGTCAGAATATTAGAGAAGTAACCCAAACCTCTTTAAGGAAAGCTATAGGAGTTATACCACAGGATCCAACATTATTTCACAGGTCTATAAAAGATAATATCGGTTATAGCCGGCCTGAAGCTAGTGAAGAAGAAATAATAACTGCCGCTAAAAAAGCACAAGCTCATCAGTTTATTGTTCAACTTCCAGAAGGTTATGATTCATTAGTAGGCGAGCGCGGTGTTAAACTCTCTGGCGGACAACGTCAGCGTATAGCAATTGCTAGGGCTTTTCTAAAAGATCCACCGATATTAGTCCTTGATGAAGCAACTAGCCAACTTGACTCAATTACTGAAGGGTTAATCCAAAATAGCTTACTAGAGCTTTTTGAAGGTAAAACCACTCTAACTGTTGCCCATCGTCTTTCCACTTTAATGTATATGGATAGGATATTAGTTTTTGATCAAGGAAAAATTGTAGAAGATGGATCGCATGCTCAGCTGCTACACTTTAAAGGGCTATATAAAGCTATGTGGGATGCACAAGTGGGAGGATTTTTACCTGAACATAAGTAAAAATTCATATTAGGCAAAAACCTAATATGAATTTTAAAACACCAATTTTTTTGAGCTTAAAGATTAATCATATTGCGCCCCAATTTCCATTTGAATCCTTTCTATATTTTTTTTCTACCGCAGCCCATGCAACCTTATGGGCCACTTGTTCTTGTGATTCAGATGGATCCCTCCTGTTTTTTGTTGATTTGTATTGTTCCCATGCATGATTAAAAGCAGCTCTATAAATATCCTGCGCATGAGCAGGTAAATGATCTTTTACTTTTTTGGGTAAATCATCATTAGTTAAGTATGGCATTTTTATTATTTACCTTTATTAGTTTAAGGATGCTTAATACTAGTCCTTACAGACTTTACACCTTTAACCTCCTTAGCAGCTGCAACAATAGTATCAACATCGATTGCTCTGTTAACACTACCGAATATATGCACTACCTGATTGGTGGTTTCCACATGTAAATCATAATCCGGCGCTAGTTTGTTATATATATATAGGTGCCTGATTTTACCTTTAACTTTGGCAGTAATGATAGAATCGGTTAGAACAGATTTGCTTTCTTTTACCTTAAGTTCAGTATCTATAACATCTACTACTTTATCGACACTTGAGGCAACCTCTATCGCTTTATGAGCTTGCAAGTGCGTATCTACCTTGCCTTTAAGACTGACAATGCCGCCTTTGGTCGTTACCTCTATATCTTTGGGTATATCTTGCTCCTGGATTAACTTTGCTTTTACTTCAGTCGTAATAGCTAGATCATCTACGCCAGATGCAAAAGTTGTGGTTATAACAGCTGTTACAACGGCTAATATTAGTATATTAATTTTTCTAAGTACCATTTTTTCCTCCTAAATTTAATTACTTTTAGTTAACTCAAGGGTATTATGTAATACCCCCCTTACACCCAATTACCCTATAGATAGGGCATGGTTTCTTTTTGCCACCATTCATCTGATTTAAATTGTGCAGGCAGCCTATTATCGTCATAACCTTCTAGCTCTAGTTCCTCATAAACAATATGAGTTAGCTTATCGGTTAAATCTTCAGGAAATTCTTTACCGCAGCACGGACAATAATGAAGGGAATAAGTAATGTCCCCGTCAATGCTAAGTAAATATGTTCTTGTTTGGGGTAAGTAAAGTACAGTGGATCCTGACTCTAATAACATTTTGAATTTTAAACAACAGGGATATTCCTGTTTTGGTTCATTTTTTATTAAGGTTTTCACTTGCTGCTTTAGTCCTTGCGTCCACAATGATAATTTTTTTTTCATAATCACTCCATTTTTAAATTAATAGCCGCTAAATAATAACGGCTCTTGCGCTTGCCAATCTATAATTGAAAATTACCATTTCATTATTACGCTTGGCTATACGTTATTTAGCACCACGTATCTTTTACCTGGGTGAATATTGGAGAATTTATTATCTAAAAAGGATAATGAAGTTATGGATAAGCGATAGGAAATGGTCAATTTTCTTCTTGGTGGCTATAAGATGTTTTTGCCTGCAACCTATTAGCATTAAATGAGTTTTCCGGATAATATTTTTGAACCACTTCCAATGATTGTTCAAAATATTTAACCGATTTAGCTTTTAGAAGCTTATATTTGGATGTTTTTCCAGCAATTTTTAGCTCTTTGTTGCTCTTTTCTGCATATATATCGCCAAGTAATTCTAAAGATCGATATCTTTCCGGATGGTTAGTCTTCTCTAATATCTCAAAAGCCCTAATGATCACTTCCTTGGCCATTGGTAAATTTTGCTCAAGTATATAGATTCTCCCTAAATAATTTAATGATCTGCCGACCACCAAATGCTCCTTACCATAGTGCATCTCATAATTTGCAATAGCCTTATTAACAAATTCTTTAGCCCTATCATAATCTCCTTGCTCGCCGTAAACTTCACCAAGATTTAATATACCCATATTTATATCAAGATGGTTGTCAGGACGAATTTTTTTATATATGTCTATGCCTTTCTGTAAAAAATCCTGTGCGACTTTATAATCGCCAAGCCTTAAATGTAAAATTCCTGAATGGGTTAATATTCTTGCATGCAAAGAACTGTAATAAGGATAGTGATGGGTTTTATAGGTTTCAAGGCTTTCATCAAGTAGGGCTTTAGCCTTATTATAATCACTTTCTTCTCTATATATTACTCCTAAATATAGTAATCCCTTAGCAATACCGGCATGATTAACTGGCTGCGTTTTATACACATTTATCCCTTCCTGTAGCGCTATTTTAGCCTGCACGAAGTTCCCTATTGACCTATAAACATTACCAAGAGTCATTAAAGCTCTCCCAATATCTTGGTTCACCTCAGGGGATGCCTTATAAAGATTTATGCTTTGGGTAAGAGATTCTATGGATTTATCATAATTTCCGAGCTTCCTATAAGCTGCTCCTAAATGCAACAACGCCCAAGCTGACTTAGTACTTCCATTATAATCGTAGACATGTAGGTTGTGTAAATTAGATTCTAGGATTTCTTTTGCGCTTAGGTCGTCGCCTATATAGTAAGAAACAACTCCCAGAGCAGTATCAAGAGACGTTTTGGTTTCACCATCTATGATATTGCGCCCACGTGCTAAAATTGCTTCGCAGTTACTTTGCAGAACTTTAAGTTTTAAAGTTTCTTCAGCTTCGGCTAACTTAGAGATATAGTTTTCTAGAGGATTAATTATTGACTTTAATACATTCTTTTGGCTTTCTAGTTTTATTAAACCTGTTAGATATGCCAGAATAATTGACTGCGTGCTGCGATGCATAGAAAATGTAATAAAATGGTCATTATTATCTGGATCAGCTGGCGCATTAGTAGTGATAAAAGAATGTTTTTTAAGTTCAGCTATAAAACTATTAACTATTACTTCCCTCTTATAAATCATAAGTAATTCTTTGGGAATTTTCTGAGAATTAAGCAAAGAAACAAAAAACAGTAATTCTTTAAAGTCGGGGTTGACGGCTATTATCTGCTTAATCGACAAGGTTATAATACTGTAACGGGTCTTAGAATAATCATTCGTGTTTTCTAGAATATTTTCCTGTAAAGCGGTAAACTCTATATTTGGAGCAGCAATTTTTTCTAGGTATTTATCATATTGCATTCCGGTTTCCTTTAAATAATAAGCTGCCACAGATACATCTAGCGGAAAAGAAGGTATCTCTTCCAAAAACTTTTCCAGAGCTATTTTATCGGAAAATAGCTCTTTATTTTCTGAACCTCTTTCTACAATACTTAAAAAAAGTTGATATTTTTCATCTGTTGATAGTTCCTCTATCTCAATTACATTACTATTTTTTATATGGCTATTATTTTTAATATTAATATCTTTAGTAGTAATTATCACCCTACCGTTTCCCCAAGCTTTTGAATTACAGGGAAAATAAGGTTGGATTGATCTGAAAGTTTCTACATTATCATAAATGAGAAACCAGTTAGGGTGCTGTTTTAATTTCTGTTCTAATAGCAAGACCAACTGTTTTGCTCTCTGTTCAGAGTCCTTTATCTCTATTAGCTTGATTAGCTTTTCCCGTGACCCACCGGAATCACACAAAGCATAAAGTAACTGCTCTATTGAAGATATTAAACTGTCTTTAGTTTCAGCATTTATTTCCCATAAAATTGATGCCGACTGTCCTGTAACATACTGACGGGCAACGGTTGTTTTACCTGCTCCGGCGTTGCCGATAAGCACTACAGTTTCAATTGGCTCACTGCCCTTGAAAGCATTTTCAATTCTTGCAAGGAGTTCGGGGCGTTCTAACAGAACGGTTTTATGTAAAAGGGAAAAATTAGAAGCTACTTGGGGCTCGCTAATTTCTTTTACCGGTTTTAATGTATATGAAGAGTCCTTGAAAAAAAACAAAATAGAAATTAGGACGCTTACGCAAATAAGCGCAAACAATAATATAAATACCTTCCTATTAAAAAAACGTACATCGGTAATAATTTTCTGCTGGCTAACATCGTCTATGCTTATTTGCACCCCTGTAACGCTAGTATTGCCTAAATTCAGTATGTTATTATATAGCTTATTAAATTCTATTATAGGCTTAGATAGGTCAATGTCAGGAGCTAATATACTTAATATCTTGAATATTCCTTCAGGAATATTCTCTTCCTTGCTGCAATCAATTAAATTTATCGAGTCAAAGTTACTTAAGGTATCACTATCAAATTTTTGATCCCTGTATACAAGGATTAGGTTTTTATATCCTTCATATTCTTTGACCTCTATTTCATTTGCATTAAATAAAATAACCGGTATTTGCTTATCGTTTAAGTCATTATTCTGGTTGAGTACAACATTAACATTTGCAAATCCCAAACATTTAATTATATGATCGAGTATGTCATTTTTTTGATAATGAACAATACACGTTACTTTCTTTTTCTTAAATAACGGTGCTACTCCCTTTAATTGATGTTTAAGAAAGCTGGTAATTAAGAGATCAAGATAATATTGATTAATCTGTAAAATTTGCTCTGATCTTTCTACAAAATCTTTAACGCTTTCCTGGGAATTGCATGAGAGTTTTAGCAAGATATTTTGTATATGACCTTCAACTGTTCGGGGAGAAATAGCTAAGACAGCAGCAATTTTCTTTACCCCACGTACGTTTAGAATGCATGAAATGACTTCAATTTCCCTTTGGGTAAAATACACGCCGTTGATCAAGTCTATTTTCGGAAAATACATTTATTATAATTCAATGTTAGTAGTTTATTTATTAGTAGACAATTACGCATGGGTAAGTTTTTTAAGGACCAATATAGCCGCTATAATATTAATTTAATTTTTAGAGTAGAAATTCAAAAATGTTAACTCATTTTAGCCTTTAAAAATTAAATTTTGGAAACTCTTTGTATATATTCGTATTAAACATCTTAGCTGTTCAGTAAGCTCTTTTATATTAACTTCTGCGTCTTCTTCAAAAGCAACAAATAGAGTTTCCTTCCGCAGATTAACATAAGCATCGGTATGGCTGATACCTTCTTCGGTGATTTGATAACTAGTACCATTATTATCTTCCTTGGAAGAGGATTTTCTTATCAATTTCAATTTGATTAGCTTTTTTATAGTATAGGCTATGGTATAGTCATCATAAAAATCGGCTAGTAAATTTATGACAGTTACCGACTTCGGTTTTTTTTGAATCCTAATTATATGGAGGATAACTATCTCATTTATATTTAATTTAATACCGCTAGAAATCTTTTCTGCTTCTTCTAAAAAGAATTTTAGTTTTTGATAAGCATGGATTAGACAAAGTCCTACTTCTAGAATAGATGTAGCCTCTTCATTCTCTGCTAAATGCATTTTATTACCCCGCACGTTTTAACTTTTTTTAACCTCTATACAATATAAAGGTATCCCTGTAACAATCGAATTTCCAACAAAATTAGTCAAGTAATAAACGGTTTTGTATTATTTGTGGTAAATTTACTAGTAATTTACCAGTAAAATACTAGTAAATTTGTTAATATATAAAAAAGGTAATAATAAACCTATTACCATATTCATATTATGAATGGACAATATTTAGAAATATTTTGGGAGGAAATTTTAAGCAGTTAATTAGTTTTCTTGCCAGTTTCTGGTTTTTTTACATACTGATAATATATAACAAGCGCTGCCGTAGTTAACACAAAAGCAGAAGCCGCAAAATATCTATAAGAATTTAGAGGTTTGTTTTTAATAATTGTAGGGATTTTCTTTAGTATGTTCTCTACTAAAAAGCTAGAGATTGGTAAGGATTGCAAAAATTTATGCTGACTATGCTGCTTTATGTAATAACCTATAGCATAAATTACCGCAGAAATAATAAAGCAGCAGGTAATACTAACTATTAGCCAGAAAACTGTAGAATGCGTTAAATAAAAATAAGCAACATTAGTAATAATGAGCAGGAGTAACCCAAGCGCTGCAACAATATAACTCAGATATATGGCGGCAGTTTTTTCTACTTTAGGCTTAAGATAATAATCTAGCACCTCAGATAATAGAACCTTTAACACTTTTCCTAACTTTTTTTCTTAATTAGGCAGCAAGCAAGAATCCCTAAACCAAAAGCACACATTAACATTTTTAGGGGGTTCTTGCGAGTAGCAGCATACATTACTGCCATATTGTCCCTCCCTATTTCAACGCCCTTGTCCTTTAAGTCTCCTATTGCTGAAGATAGCCCTTCTATTTGCTCGGTTAAAGCTACAGCAGACTGATCTTTTAAATTACCTAAACGATGTACAAGACTTTGAATGTCGTTTTTAATACCTTCTACATCTTCATTATTATCTTTACCAAAAAAGCTATTTTCCATTTTTTTTCTCCTAATATATTTATTTATTACTTTTGACTACTTATCTTTTAATGATAAGAAAGAGTTTTTACATAAAACCGATATCTAACTAAATAATTAATAATATCAGTTTTATTATTTCCTATTTTTAAGAATAACAGCCTAAGAATATTAAAGTCAACTATAAATATAATAATAAAAATTAAGATAACCTTAGATATACTAGATAAGTATTTATACTGCTAATTTTAAAAAAATAAGTTTTTCTATACATTTACCAGCTCAAAACTGACATTACTGAATAAATAAAAATAATCGCAAAAATAACAAAAAATGCGTAAGGTACTATAATTTGGTGCTTTGTTACCCGAGCCGGTGCATGAGTTTTATCTAAATACTTAGTCATATGGCTAATAAAAGATATCTTTGATTGCTTCTCCAGAATTATTAGTAATTCATCTGTTCCTTGCAGATAAGTATGAATACGCTTTAAGGTAAGTTCCCAGCTAAAGGAAAGTATGAGCCCAAGAGAAGAGAGCAACAATAACGCATATCGTATATTATACTTATCTACTAAATCCACAGTAGAAGTAAATTTGTCTAAAAACGGCGCAAGTGATACAAGAGCAGTAAATAAAGATGTATAATATTTATTTATTTCATCCCTATTTTTCTCCGTCTCAATCTTGCAATTTAAGACCAGCTCATAAAGTTTGCTATTATTTATCTTCTCTTCCATTTTGAGCTCTTTTTTTTATTATAACTAATTACTAGCCTTTTGGGGAAATATTAGCTTGTAACCAGCTCTTATGCTTCCTTTCATCGGCAAGGCCAGCAGAAATTATCTTAGCTATACCGCTATCTGCGGATTCGCCTACCCTAGCATCGACCCGCTCATAAGCAGTATTAGTATCTTCCTCATTACTTAGCATAGCACTTAAAATATTCTGATCACCAAAAAGTGACGCTAATTCTACTTTTCCTTTTACCAGAATCTTTTTTATATTATCAGGACCGCTAGGAGCAGTTTCATTGCATCTTGATAAAAATGCACTAAGCTCAGTTATATGACGCTGATGATCTAATTTAAATTCTTCAAATTTTTTCTTATATTCAGGGTTTTCCAGGTTATTAATAGCTGCTTCATATGCACCAAGAGCATCATAATCTAGCTCGACTAATTCCTTTATTGCCTCAGTAAAACTTTTTTGTGTTCCAACCATTGTAGCCATTTTATACCTCATTATTTGATTAATTTTTACATACCAAACCTTAAACCGGCACTTACTACATGAGCTCGGTAGTGGGTTTTGCCGATTTGGTTTTTTCTACTATCTAATGCCGATTTGGTCTTACCGTAATCGTGATAATTATATGCTAAGTCAAATTTTACATTTTCATTTAAATCAAAACTACTACCGATGACAAACTTATAAGCAAAGTTATTCTTTGCAGATATCTTTTGCGAACTCCTGGATAGATTATTATTCTCAATAAGAGACAAGGATAAATTATCCCTTACTCTTGCAAGTCCCACACCTGCACCTATATAAGGGTTAAAGATGCTAACGTTACTTGCTATTTCATAATATAGGTTTAAAAAATAGGCATCTATCAAAGGTTTACGCTTTACTATATCACCGTCTTTAGTCGCCTTTAAAACCGGACCTAAATGACGAACCCAGGTAATATCTGAACGAAACTTATCACCAAAATTTATTCCAAGACCTAAGCCTGCCGAGACCACGCTGTTAGTCGTAGAATGTAGCTTTTTATTACCGACAACCTTTGGCGAACCCTTGACTGGAAAGAAATGAGCCTGACCAAAATCTATCCGGAAATAAGGCAATAATTCCGCAGCTGAAAATTGCTCCTGGGCAAGACTGACAGGCACCGGAAGCCCAAATTGGCCGGCACTAGCACTGGCTAGTAATAATAATATTATCTTTTTTTTACACTTATTTTTCATGTTTTCCTCCTTAAAATTAATAATGCTTACGGTAAGTTATTAACTTAATAAATTTATGTTTTTTAATTTTCTATAAATATACCTATAGTTGTTAGTGTAAATTATTATTTTACTTTAAGTCAAGTAGATAATTATTTCATAAATATTTAGGTAAACTATTACTAAGCAGTAAGATTGCTGAATAACGTTAATTTTTCAGAAATAAATAAATTAAAAAAGGTGATTTATTCGGGGTTTAGAGTGGTAAGAATAATCAAAAGGATTATCGGTAAAAGCTAAACTAAATACAAGCAGGAGCTGAAGGCAATAGATAAAAAATAAACTTACTTATACTACAAGGGCTACTTAAATTAGTTATTTTACAAACTACTTTTTGATTTGTAACGTAAATTATTAAAGAGCCTATATCTAGCTCTCCTTTACTAACTATCGTAAGTGATGGTTATATCTTCAGTCTCCCCCGCCATTTTAATAGTAAATGAGCAATCGGTATCAATAGTGTAATCTTTAATCTGCTCATCCCTTGCATTGTAAAGCTTTATAGTCGCATGAAACCCATCAGGAAAATGCATTTCTGATATATCAACAGAAAGGTTAATTGGGAATATACCCCTTATTGTCGAACTGCTGAACATCTCGTTATTATGTTCTAAAATCAGACCTATGTCTTTTTTACTATCATAAAGAGTACATACTATTGGTTGACCAACTTTTTCTTGAGCAGCAGATTGACCAAATAATTTAAATCTCATTAATGGTTTAGGCATTATCACAAAAATAACAATAGAAAATGAAACTTACACAAATTATAACATACTACTATGTAAGCCTATAATAGCGCCTTAATTATATGTTAATATTGCTACTAAACAACAATTTTATTAAAGATTACTTGTGTTATTTAATTAGAAGTCCTATTCAAATACTATTGAGGCTTTCTGCAAATCTTTAGCTAGACTGGTTTTTAAATTTTTAAATAACAGCGTTTCTAGATCCTCTTTAGTAATAAAACTGCGTAAGACTAAAGTTTCATCATTAATTTCTACATCTCTGCCTTTATTAACGAGAGTTCTTGTTACCTTAATCCAGGGAGAATCTATAGAATAATTTAATTTATTAATTCCCTTAGCTTTAGCATTTTTAATAAGTGTTTTTTTAGTGTTGATATGCGGAGCTCCCATAAGCAGATCAGTCACCCTATCAGGTGGGCTATTTATTATACTACTTACTTCCGGCGCACTACCCATGGTCAGCGCATAACTAACGTTAGTTTTAAATAAAGCATTCTTTCGTTCATACTCATATTCAACTTTTACATCCTTGACGATCCTGGAGGATAGTTGCGGTAAAACCAGGTTTTTTCGTTCATCTTTCTCTAATTCGATACCACTAATCATTCTAAAAGCAAAGTCTTCCATTTGTTGCTTTGAATAGTACAAATCAAGACCGGTAACATAATTGGCCATCTCGCCTTTTAAAGCTATATTTCCTTTATAATTAACTGCCGAATAATTATTTTTTACTGATAAAGTTTCATTTTCTTCGATTACCGAATGTTTAAAATCAATTGCCGGTATAACTTCATAAATTGGCTTTTCCATATTTAGAATTAGGGTCGCTTTTTCAGCGATATCTGCAAAAATATTACCGGCCATACTAGTAATATTTGTTGGATCTATCCAATAAACCTTCCCCTCGTTAGTAATTACTTTAACAATAACATGATTAAAATTATTAATACCAGGTAATATGTTTAAAGGTTTCTCATACTGGCCTCTGAGTACTAGGGCCGGATCAGCTTTATAACCAATAGACCTTAAAATAGCTATAGTAGCAGCAGTAAAATCCTTGCAATCCCCTACTCCTGTAGAGGCAATTTCATTTAGATCCCTTGGAATAAAACGACCCTTTATTGCCCGCCAGTCTCCCATGTACTGTATTTTTTCACTTAGCAAGGAGGTAACCGTATCAATTCTATCCTTATCACCCTTTGCTTCCTCAGTGGCTTTTGCAATATCACTAAATAGCTTTGGTAGCGGCTGGCTAATAACTTTATCGTAATCTGTATCTACTTTATGAGCTAGCTCTTCCCAGCTTCCAAGACTAGATAGAGATATCCATACTAGATGTTTACTATCTAATACCCCGCTGCAAGGTTCATCTGTAACAGCCTTGTAAATTGGCTTTTTAAGTGTAATATCCAGCTTTTGAAAATTATCCTCTTTATTTTTAACAATATTTAATGATGAATCTGAATCATTAACCATTATATGTAGCGGTAACTCTGAACTCACAGTTATTTTAGCTGACTGGCAATAGCTTCCCATGCCGAAGTATAATAATTTTGAAAAAACACCGAATAATGCAGGTTCTTTTACGGTATATTTATATTTTAGATATATTTTTGATCCAATACCAATATTTGGATAAGAAATCAATATTTGCCTCTGCTCGTCAAAACCATGGCCTATACTTGCTAAAGTCTTATCTTCAATTCTATCTTTAGTAACAGGGAATTCTGCCTCGTTATTTATTGTTTTTGCTTCAATTAAAGTAATATCAGAACTTACCCCGTCATAAATAAATTTATAGTTTGTGGCATAGCTTCTAGCAGATTCCTTTAATATCTGTTCCTGTATTTCTATTACTGACTCAGTAGTACCGTCTTTGTTAATTATCAGATTTTCATTATAGAATTCAGTTTTAAGATCAGCGTCATCATATGTAGCCCACCTGGCATATGCAGAATCAGTGAAAACTGTAAATTTTATTAAGGCTATAGAAATTAATTTCAATAAACTGCGTGTATCAATCATTGTTAATTACTCAAAAGATAAGGGGGTATTTATAATTAATACCCCCTTAAAAGTTCTCTTGTGGTAGACTTCTAAATATTAGTAAACCTGAGGTCTGCCTATATTATGCACTTAAAATAAGTACAGTAACAAATCTACTTTGCCAAGGGTCGTTATAGCTTATCCCATCTTGCCAATCTTTACCAGATGAGCTAACGGTTATTCGGGAAGCATCAACTCCCTGCTCGACCAGGAATTTTTTTGCTGCTTCCGCTCTTTTTAAACCTAAGGATAAATTATAGTTTTTATCACCGATTTTATCGCAATGTCCGTCTATATTGATAGTAACGCTTGGATGCCTTAACAACCATTCGGCTTGTCTTCTAAGATGACTTCTTGCCTCTTCGGACAGAGTATAACTATTAAAACCATAATAAATCTTATTGCCCACATTTTTTTCAAAATCCCCACGTAGGACGGTGATTCTATCTGGGGCGGTAACAACATATGTAGAAACGACTGGTTTCTTTTTTACGCAACCGCTTACTAGAAGCGGTACTATTAATATTAGTCCTAATCTGTTTATTGACATAACCATACCTCCATTAAATATTGAATTTAACTAGTTAATTAACCTATTTTATATTCAAAACTAGTAATTTTAATTAACTACCTATGATACTACTACGTTAATACTGTTAAATCTTTAGTTCAACTAAATAATTACTTTCCTATAAATAAAGGATAATTTTCAGAATGAACACGATTAGCAGAAAGATATTTTTTGCTGTCCTTTTTCTGCCAGCTTTTCAATTATATTCCAGTAATTCTGCGTTATCCAATCTCTGGCAAATGCAGATGGGGCTTTAATGTTGATTTCATTTTTTTCCTCATCTTCGATTACTTCTAGTTTACTAAACCAGTTACGATCTACGCTTATCCCATAAATGTCTATTAATTTAAAGCGCATCTCATTCCATATACCAACCGGCCCTAACCCTCTTCTTTGTTGAGTAAATTCAGCATTAATATCACTATTGGTTATAATGATCTCCAGTATTTCGATGAAATCAAAGCAATCATTAGCTAGATCAATATTTTGATATAGTAGTTGAACTTGTTTTAGAACTATTTCTCTATCGAGTTCTGATAATTGAACAGGTTTATTAAGATAAAGATAAGCTGCATTTCCTACCCTAGTAATGTAACTATAGGCTTTTAACAATTCATAGGCTTTAGCGGGATTTAAACCAGCAGCAAGTTTTCTCTTGAGGTGCGAATCAGTAGAATTGCAAAAGCTATTCTCTATTTTACTAAGGTATTTTTCTCTTTCTCGATGACTTATTTCTCCTGGTGTTAAATTATTTCTGATCTTAAAATTATTATTGCTGATTTTAACTGCATCCCGCAGCTCGCAAGCAAAAACCTTGCCCATATAATTTAAAAATACCTGCTTATTGTTAAAATGTCTGTTTGTTAAACGTTTTGACATATCGAGCAATATTTCATTCATACTATTTAACGAAAATGCTCTTTTTGACAGAGATTGTAGGATTCCACAATCTTCTGCGGTTAACGGGTAAAAGTCTTTTAACTTCTTAGCTTTTATAAAATTCTTTTTAATCTGAGCGTTATTATTTGTGCTATTTTTTTGTATCTTAGTGTCATTTTCCTCAACTGTTTTTGTTGTTTGAATTTTTGCTGTAGATCTACTTTTTACATTTTCTGTTTTAAAGTCTTTATTTAATAGTAGTCTAAATTTGGCGATATGAGGGTCAGAAAAAGTCCCTATCTGTTTAGTAAGCTCTTCCTCCTTAAAACTTGAGCGATCTATTATTGCCGATAACAATAAACGGCAATTTTTTGATAATTTTAAGCTTATTTTCCATAAAGATCTATCCTGCCTATCCTGATCGTCCTGGCCCTTTTTTAGATAAAAACGCTCTGGGTTAATGAAACCAAACTTCTCTAAAGTCTTTATAGAGCGAGATAAATGCTTTTCATTACAGAAATATCTATTAGCTAGCTCTTTATAAGAAGAAACGAGTGAAAAATCATCCCCGCCGGTGGTTTTTTTTACAAACAGATTGCTATTTTTATAACATAGCATATAGAAGTCCAGCCATATTACTTTCTGAAACGAATTTAGCTCATCATTTGATGTAATAGCATAAAGTAACTTACAATTCAGTTTAACAAATAGTTTTGTTCTACCTAAATAATCTCTTTTTGATTCAATTAATGGATCATAGGGTGGATGTTCTCCATACTTACTAGGGGATTTTCTTAAATCGTCAAATACAGCATCTGGAATAGTTGGAATAAGCATATTCCTTTTATTCTGGCCACAGCTGTTTTTGTCCTTCATGATTATAAGATATCCCTTTTTCTCTAGACTTTTCTGCATCGAAAATATTTGAGTTCTAGAACACTTAAGTTTTGTTGCCCACCTTCCGCTAGGTAAAGCAGCCGCTCTTTTTTTACCTGAGTTGATATTAATTGTAGCTAAACTGTCGACAAGGAAATAATATAATTTTTCTGAAGCAGAAAGAGAAACACTAGTTAAAATATGCTCAAAAATACAGTTAATAATCGGTATATAAGATTTAGTTGTAACTAGATCAAAAAATGAAAATAATTTTTTTTTATTACTAGAAGATAACAATTCTTGGTTTGAATTCCTGCAAGTTTCTGCCGTAACAAGGTCAGGTAATTTTTCTATATATTGCATAATAACTCCTTTATTAAGGAGTTAAACCTTGACTTTTTAACCAAGAATGTTAGTATGAATAAATACTTATTTATTGTTTTTAAATCGTGCTTGCCAGCTTAATTTAATTCATACTTAAGTGTTCTTTGGGGGTTAAGCTCTTTAAGGTTTAACTCCTTTTATTTTGCTTATTTCTCCATTATTGAACTTTTAATCCAACTTGAAGAACATTTCCCCTATTTAATTTCTATCTATAACCATATAATTCAATTAACCATCTTTTTAAAAAGTTAATATTTTTACTCTTCCATCTAGGGTGGTTGTGTTTGCTATTTTACTATTTATTTTGTAAGACTATCAGTTATATGATCTGCACTAACAATATTTATGATTAAATTAACTTTACGTAAAAAGTAAATTTACCGATTAGTTAAAATTATACGCTATTACCAAACACCCTATTCTTATTCTGGTTAAATACAAACAATTCGTCAAGCCTTTAGTAAATCAACTAGATCTTTGCCTTATAAACCATAGAGGTTGAGTCAAATGGTAAGTTTTATATTTAGGAAACTCCTCAACCATTAAGCTATTAAATTCGGGAGATTAAAGCAGTTATTCCGATATTTAAAAAGGGAAAAATCGAGTTCTGGAATTATGGCTAGAGTATTTTCGCTGAAGTAGAGTTATTACTGATAAATTACTTGCTTGTTAAACTATAAACGCCATATTTTAATATTTTTAGGTTAGCATAATAGGTATGTAGTAAATAGAGTAATATAGAGAACCTAGGAAAGTTAAAGAGGAAAAAGAATTCCTTTTAAGTAATTTGGCATAACCAACACGGTCCAATTCAATAACTTATGTAATAATTCTTCTAATAGTAAAAATTCTTGCTAGGAGTTTCAACTTATGTTAATGAGATGGCTACTTGAATAAGCTTAGCAAAGAAAGAGTTAAATCTTCTTTCTTCATAATGCAAAAACTAACAGAATTAGCTTGTATTAAGGGATTCACTAATAAATTAAATATACAGAAAAAATTATGGCAAAAATAAAATTCAATGAAGACAATTTAAATCAAGAACAAACCAACGAAGAAGGTAATTTAAGCCCAGTTGATGAAAAGGTAAGCCCATTCCATGAAAATACTTTAAGGCCAGAACAAATCGGTGTAGATGATCTACTTATTAACCAATATATGCCTGTTCTATATCAAGCTATTGTAAATAATAATGTAGCAGCAATACATGCGTGTCTACAAGCTTATGACAAGCAAATGGAAGATACATACACTGCCGATCAGTGTACGCTTTATGATATTCATAGTATTTACAATGCTACTGTCGAAAATACGCTAAATAATGCGGCCCTGGGTGCACACCAAGGTTTAACCCCTATCAAAGTTGCTCATCAACTTGGGCATCATCATATTTGTAAAATACTTATAAACACTTACGCTGATGATCCACATTGCTGCTCGGAAACAATCCCACCTGTAGAACTTATAGGAGAATAATAGATTAAGTGTACTAGTAGACTTAATCTCTCTTTAAACAAAAATATCTTTTAAAAACATCACCCCTGCTAAAAAGCCAACCACTTTTTTAAACTAAGCATATTAAATAAGTGTACGTGTATGTGCTGCAAATTTTTATTTTTTTATAAATTTAGATGATATATAATCTACTTATAGTGTTAATTTATTGATACTAGTACACTAATGGTAGGAAAATTGTCTATTAAAGAGTAAATCTTTGGCATTATTTCACTTTAATCAAAATACACATAAAATTAATGGAGGTTATGATGAGCAAATTAGCAAAAACACTTAGTAAAGAGATAGATAAAGGTACTAAAAAACTAGACACTAATGTCAGCAAGGCTGTAGGAATGCCAGAAGGAACAAAAGTTGGGCATGCTATGAATGCCGATTCTGCTAAGCATAAAGAAGCAGTAAAATCCTTAAAAGGAGAAACAGTTTCCGAACAACACGATCAGTCTGTTAACCCTACTGGTGAAACATCTGAAGTTTCAGATAATGCATAAGCCGGTTAAAGTTTTATAAAAACCTGATTAGGTAGTATTCTCTTAATAGGAAATAAGGCTAAATTGGGTAAGGTATAAGGAGTGCAGAAGATAAATCAGGATTTTAAGCAGCACCTGATCAATGCAATAAACCACTCAAGTTATAATTAAAAAATTATCCCCATTTTTGGGGGTAAGTTTGTGGATTAACTAGCAAACTAGGCATCTCAATATTGTTCATAAAGGTTGCCTATTTTATAGGCAACCTAACTTCCTTTTACTCATAACCTTGAATGTTATGATATCTCAGGATTATAATTCTAAAGGTATACCGCTAATTCTTATGGTGAGATTTTTGACTGCTTACGATAAACATTCATATAGAATGTTTATCGTAATTCTATTTATAAAATGAAGCAATTAGCTTGTTAGAATACCTATTTCTGCAAATTCCCCTGCGAGATCTGTAGTAAACTCAGACATTGGGTTTAATGCGTCATATATAAACTTACCTGTGTATGATAATGCATCAGATACACACTCATCTACGTATAATGCGGAACCTAAAGTTGTTTCAGCGACAGCGGCTGAAGCGTAAAAAGCTGTTTTAGCAGCTTCCCAAGTTAAATTTGCAGTTCCTTTAAGAACAGGAATAATATGTTCGTAATTAGCAACTAATATTGTTGTTGCCATTAGACCTGCCATACAACTTACTGGGCTGGTAACTAATGCACTAGCTGCACATTGTGTCGCTTTTGCAGCCATACTTAGTTCGCTATTAGCACTAAAGCATTTTGCAAAATTAATTGCTGCATTTGTAGATATAATTTTTCCTGCTATATACTCATAACTATGCCAAGATGCTACCGATGCCACCGCTGTATTCTTTACTGTTTGTGGTTCTACGTTAGACACACTAGACCATAGGCTACTTACAATATTACCAGCAGATTCCGTTGCTTTTGAAAAGTAATCTGATGCATTACTGTAATGAGTCTTGCTTGTACCTAAAAAGCTAAAAATAGACATAATTGCTCCTCCTAATATTTAACAAAAGTATAAATCTATAAAAAAAG
>Ga0055461_10000049_pt1 | contig 17076 bp, 11 predicted proteins | sample Joice_ThreeSqB_D_FD_57688 | JGI IMG/M metagenome (GOLD analysis project Ga0055461, IMG submission 57688) | Wetland microbial communities from San Francisco Bay, California, USA, that impact long-term carbon sequestration - Joice_ThreeSqB_D1 | ecosystem: Environmental > Aquatic > Marine >...
TAATGACCTTTTCTTCGCCGATTCCAAGCTGTGGCCGTAGCGGATTGTCAGCATGGGGCACAGGCTGCACCTCATCGGTGTCGATCCAGATGCTGATGCGGTGAAGTCTGGCAGCATCGACTCCTCGAGCCAGGATTCGCTCCCGCATGCAGCGACCCAGTTCGACTACGAACGTCGCGTTCACGTACCCGGCATCACTGAGGCGGTGGATCACAAGTGAAGGAGTGCTCCCGGCTTCGAGCATGCCCGAGGCGATCTCGGCCTCCGGGTGAAGGTCCATCGACCAGATTGCATACTTCTGCCGGCGGAACTCGCGGTACAGATACCCGAGGAAGGGCAGCAAGGGAGGCGTGGTCAGGAACACGACGTACGGGCGGCTGCGGCCTAGGAGCAGTCGACAGGCAACCTGAACGTAGAAGACGAAATAGGTCGTTAGCCGCCCCACCTTGGTCCTGCGCGAAAACACCGGCGTTCGAAAGCGCCGAACATGCACGCCGTTCCGAACCTCGCGCTCACTCGCATCCAACTGCCCCTCAACATAGCTGGACCGACTGCACCACACCTCCACGCCATATCCTGATCCTACCAGGTATTCGGCGAGGTCGGTTAGGTGCTGACCCGTCGCGGCGACATCCGGATGGTAGTGCTGGTTGACGAACAGAAGCTGGCGCGGATTCAAATCGCAGGGGTCTCTATCGACCGGTGGCTGAGCGAGTGGCCACGAAGCAGCAGGCTGTCGTTGACCACGATTGCGTCCATCTCGGTACGGAGGAAGCAGTCCATGGCCTGCTCCGGTGTATCAACGATTGGCTCGTTCTCGTTGAAGCTTGTGTTCAGCAGCATGGGTATACCAGTGATTCTCCTAAACTCGTCTATGAGGCGATAGTACTTCGGATTCGATTCGGCGCTGACCGACTGAAGGCGTGCGCTTCCGTCGACATGGGTAACCGCGGGTATTGCGGAGCGCCTGTCCGGACGAATCGGATAGACGTTCAGCATGAACGGATCGGGCGCACCTCCGACAAAGTAGTCGTCGATGTACTCCTCCAAGATCGACGGCGCGAACGGACGAAACTTCTCGCGGTGTTTGATCTTGGTATTGATAATGTCCCTCATGTCTGCGCGGCGAGGATCCGCCAGAATACTCCGATTCCCCAGTGCCCTGGCACCCCACTCCATCCTACCTTGAAACCACCCAACCACATTTCCATCCGCCAGAAGCTCGGCCACAGCGTGGCAGGTTTCACCGGCATTCGCGTATAGTCTAACTTCCATCCCAGCTGGCGTCTGCCCCATGGATGAAAGAGCGGTGACGACGTCTGCGTCCGGATACTCAGTGCCCCAGTAGGCGTGCTCCATGACGAACATCCGGGGCTTGTTCAGGACATGGTGCCAAACGTGCAGCGCAGCTCCGAGCGCGGTACCGTTATCTCCCGCCGCTGGCTGAATGAACACCTCTTCGAATGGCGTCTCGGCCCTGATCTTGCCGTTCGCAACGCTGTTCATCGCGCACCCGCCGGCAAGACACAGCCGCGGGTTCCTCGTTCGTTCCCACAGGCCGCGAAGTACATGAAAGGCGCACTTTTCGTAGACAAGCTGGAGCGAGCGGGCAACCGCTTCATGGCGCTCAGTGAGGGGTTCATCCGGTGACCGAGCTGGACCGAGTAGCCTCTCCAGTTCCTTGGAGTAGACGATGCCGACCGTGGGTTTACCATCCTCCCAGTCCAATTCTACTCCCTCGGACCAGTGCCGAAAGTACCGCAGGCTCAGTGCAAATTTCCCGTACCTCTCCAACTGAACGAGTCGACCAATTTCATCGACGAACTCAGGCTTCCCGTATGGAGCCAAACCCATGACCTTGAACTCGTCCCCATACGCCAAGAAGCCCAGGTACTGGGTGATGGCGGTGTAGAGCATCCCCAAGGAGTGGGGGAAGAAGACGCGGTCAAGCACGTCGATCCTGTTTCCACGGCCCACGGCCAGCGATGTACTCACGAAGTCCCCGAAGCCGTCAATCGCGCAGACCGCCGCGTCTTCGAACGGTGACATGAAGAAGGCGCTTGCAAGGTGCGAGGGATGGTGTTCGACATTGTGCACCTTCGGCAACTGCTGCTCACCCAGAACATCCTTCAACCGTCTGCTGACCCCGACGACGCCGGCAGTGTTTCGTAGCCTGTCGGCGAGGAGTCTCGCACTTGGGCGGCTCCGCAACGAGAAAGCGATCTTGCGAGACAAGTTGGCGCGTGGATCTCTGCTGATGGCGACTCGTTCAACCTCCAGCCCTTCCTTGGATAGTGCACGCGCGATGGCACCGGTTGGGAATCCTGCCGCGTGCTTCACCCGGCTGAAGCGCTCCTCTTCCAAGGCAGTGTCCAAGCAACCATCGATTAAGACCGCCGCAGCAACGTCTCCGTGGTACGCATTGATCCCCAAGATCTTCATTGGGTGGCCAGTCACTCTTGACCGAATGTTGTGCGAATGACTTGAAGTGACAGCATAAGCTCGGCTGCTACACGCTCGCCGGAGTAGTAGAGCCCCCTCCACCCATCCAAGAACAGGCCTTTGACAATCAGGCAGTAGAACGCAACCGCAGGTGGCCCCAATACCTTTGTCTTGCGAAGTCGATCTGCGAGCGAGAGCTCCGAGTATTTGCTGCACGTCAGTTTCTCTGACTCGGCCTGCGCGTACGAAACCTGATTCTGCATCCAGCAGCGCATGCTCTTTCTGTCGTCATGGCGCAGGCGGTTCGAGAGGAGGGCACTACTGTGCGGAGTTGCAAGCTTCTGGCGGTGCCCATCCATCACGAAGCGAGCACCAGAACGCTCAAAGAGAACTGGACGCCGAGGATACAGGGAGCTTCGGAGGGGTTTGCCAAAGACGCAGTAGTCAAAACCCGCCGAATAGCATCCGAGGCCCAACTCCGGCCGCAAGGCACGGAGTTCTTCGACAAAAGGAGGCGGTAGGATGTAGTCGGCATCCAGAGCAAGAACCCAGTCAGTCGCAACGAGGCTGATCCCGAAGTTCCATTGTCCCGCAAAACTATCGAATTCACGGGAATGCACTTCGGTATTGGTAAAGCTGGTCGCGACTTCTCGGGTTCGATCCGAGCTGCCACTGTCAATGATTATCACGCGCTCAGCCCACAGCAAAGAGGCGAGGCAGCGTCCGATGTTGGCCTCTTCGTTGAGCGTAAGTACCACAGGCGTCACCCTCACCAAGAAGGTGCCCTTCTCCTGTGAGGCGAGAGCCACGGACGTGACTTCAGGAAGGTCAGTCACCGGACCCTTGAGGACGAGGCCGCTGCCGTGCCGATGTTGAACTCGTTGTCCATTGAAGGCGGGACATGGCCTCCCGATACCGTCCAGTGGTAGACTTCGACCATCTGGCGGGCGACGGCAGCCCATGAGTACTTACGCCTAATCAGCTCCTGCCCTCGCCGGCCCATAGCGGCAAGCGCCTCACTGGGCATGGAAGTCGCGGCTCTCAGTGCCTCAGCGACCGGCTGGACCCCGATGGCAGTCCACCAGCCACATCGGTACTCTTCAAGCTCGTGCCACGGTGCTCCCCGTGTCGTAATCACAGGTATTCCCCACGACAGCGCCTCGGCGACTGCGAGTCCGAAGTTCTCACTCAGCGTAGGCAGCACGAATAGGTCGGCACCGGCGAAGAGCTTCTCCTTGGCTTTGCCAGCCACGTTGCCCTCGAACGAGACCAAGTCGAGTATCCCCGAGTCTTGGACAAGTCTCTTCAATCGACCGGTGTAGTCTGGAGACCCGGCTCCACATACAACAAGTCTCCAGCCATCGGGGCGGACTCGTGCCCACGCTTCGATAAGTAGTTCGAGCCCTTTGACCTTGTGCAACCTGGACAAGAACAAAGCAGTTCTTGGCATGCCGCTCCTTCGGCATGACTCGACGGCATCAGCAGGCATGTGCACCCCGTTTGGCACAATTGATATAGGCGTGTCTATCAGGGAGCGAATATCCGCAGCTTCGGATGTGCTCGTGGCATGAATCACGGAAGCGCGACACAAGTTTCGTCGCTGAAAGGCCAACCACGCGGCCTGTTTCAGCAACCGATTCTCGTCCAGTGCCCATTTGGAGAGCATGCCTCTCGGACTGACCACGGCCGGGACTTGCCTGCGTCTTGCTACAGAGATCGCCTGCTGGTTGGGTAGCAGCCAAAGGCCGTGATCGTGCAAGACTACATCTCTTGTGGCTGCCAATTGGGTTCTGAGCACCGAGGGAAAGCCGAGAGAAATCACCTGACGAAGTGCCGGGTATCGACGGCCCGGCACCAGGACGGTGCGGACGTTGAAAGGTGTACAGGTCAGGCCTTCTCCTCGGAGTTGCACGGATACGATTTGCGCGTCGACGCCGCATGACTTGAGCGCTCCACAGAGTCCCGGTACCGACCTGCTCGGCCCACCCAGGTGCTCGTGTAATCCGCAGACGGTGTGAACAGCCAGCAAGTTCATGTCAGCTCGGGTGCTAGCATTCCCCGGCTCCCCGCAGCAACCATGATGTGACTTAGCTAGGCTGTCGCGGTCATTGGGCTGGGGTTGTCCGCCAATTCCACGCGCAGCGCTGATCACGGGTAGGACTCCTCGTAGGCTGTCGCGACCTGACGTGCCCAACCGCGACTGCCTCCATTCGTTCTCGTTCTGGGTACCGAATCCTCTTGCCAGAATTGCACAGGCACGCTGAAGCCCGTCTTCTTTCGATTGATGACTTGCGGGAGGAGAGGAAGCGTCGGTGATCGAGCAAGGAGGGTCTTCCCCGAAAGTGCCGCGAGACTATGTAGCAAAGGCCTCAAATCCCTGAGCAACCAAGCGTCCACCAACGGTGTTCGCACTTCAACACCATGGGCCATACTCGCCCAGTCTGAGTCGCGCAACAACTGATTGCGCAGGTACGCCATTGACTCCATTTGACCCACAGCCGCGGCCTTCTCTCGCGGTACGGCGCCCACCATACTCGCCACGAGAGATTCAGGATTCGCTAGCTTCTGTACTGCGTCACTGTAGCGCTCACCCATAAGCGCCGGCAGTTCGTCAGGAGTGAACAAGCCCCGGCGCAGCCAGTACGCACCGTACAGACTTCCGGCTTGTCGCCTGACCCAGCGCCACCGAGGATTACCTGTTGCGCGTGCCAGCAGTCTTCCAACCATGTCTGCCGACGAGTAGGCCCCGCCAACAACTGACAACCGCGCCCACCAATTAACGAGGGACGGTATCTGACCAAAGCTGGGGTAGCCATAGAACAGTTCGTCGCCTCCGACGCCCGACAGTACGACCTTGAAGCCGAGCTCGGAGACTGCCTTGCTCGCGTACCACGTGTTGATCCCGTCTATGCTTGGCTGATCCATGGCACCGGCAATGCGTGGCAGGTCTGCTTCGAATTCTTTTGCAGAAACAAGGCGGACATGATGTGCGATCCCATACTGGCGGGCCACTTTCTCTGCTAGCTTCGTCTCGTCCATCTCGGTGCCCCGGAATTCCTCGAATCCGAGGGTGATTCCCACTGTTCCAGTGCAGCCCAAGTCCAGCATATGCCCAGCGAGACTACCAGAGTCAATTCCACCTGACAGCAGCAGGCTTACGGGAACGTCGGAGACGAGGTGGTGACGCACTGATGCCGATACCGCGGTCCTCACCAAGTCCTGCATATCGCGGTCTGAGAGGCCGTTCTCAGCGGCTTCACGCCAGCAGTCTCCAATGTCCCAATAGGTGTATGGACCAGAAACTCCACCGCTGATTGAGATCCGACACCAACTGCCGGCTGGGACAGCGCTGATATCACGAAACCACGTTCGTGGCTCCGGGATGCTGCCGAACAACCAGAAACCCATCTGTCCAAGCGGGTCCAGATCTCGGGAAATCAATCCGGAGGCTATCAAGGCTCTAACCTGAGAAGCGAAGAGCCAGCCCTGGGCCGTGCGGCCCACGTAGAGAGGTTTGATGCCGTAGGGATCCCGTGCAAGGAACACTGCCTGGGCTTGCCGATCCCAAATGGCTAAGGCAAACATGCCCCGGAGACAGGACAACATTGTGTGGCCTTCGCGACAGTACAGCTCTAGCAGTAGCTCCGTATCACCTTCGGTTCGGAAGGTCACTCCCTTGCTCTCGAGAGTTCGACGCAGTTCGCGAAAGTTGTAGATCTCACCGTTCAGCACTGCGACGTAACGTCCATCGGCAGAGACCATTGGTTGGTTGGAGCGCGAATTGAGGTCGAGGATGGCAAGGCGTCGATGGCCTAAGCAGACTGGCGTTTCGCTGTCTCCCCAGTAGCCAGCAGCATCCGGCCCTCGGGCATGCATCGCATCGCACATCCGCCGAACGGCCTCTGCATTGGAAGGGCCCGCTGATCTGTGTTCCGAAGGAACCGCGCCTGCCAGTCCGCACATAGTCAGCCCACGATCGGGCCTGACGGCGTTTGCGCGAGCGGCTCCAGATTCTGTGTTCGCTTGGAGGAGAGTCGCTGATAGCGGCTCATAGTGCACTCAAACACGCAAAGCCACCTAAAGTGCAACTCACGGCGCGCCCTGTGACGCAACCGGAGTCATCGGTTGCTGCTCCTGCGGACGTCGCCAGGTCTTGTTGTGGTCATGAGCTCCGCAAGGCCCCACTCAGGAGCCGACGATAGGTGTCGAGGTATACCTCACCTGTCTTATTGTGTGAGAATCTCTCTTCGACGCTCAATCTGGCGTTGATTCCCATCCGATCGTTCTCCAGTGGATCCTCCGCTAAGCGCCGCAGTCGACCGGCCAGTCCGTGGGCGTCGCCACGCCGCACGAGATATCCGTCAACGCCGTCTGTGATAATCCCCTCTGGTCCCCCGCACCGCGTGGCTACCACGGGCACGCCACACGCCATGGCTTCCAGAATCACCATTCCGAGGCCTTCCTCGTCTGATGAAAGCGCAAGACACAAGGCATTCTGATAGAGGTCAACCAGGGCATCGCGCGAGACCCCTATGTGATATTCCACAACGTCAGCGAGATTCAGCGCCTGCACACGGCGCCAGAAAGCGGGTCCTGGATCGGCTGGACCAGCTAACTCAAGATGTGGCGGATCAGCCATTTGCCGGCGCATTGTGGCGAATGACTCAAGTAACAGACCGACGTTCTTTCGCGGATCATCAAAACGTCCAACAGAAAGGACGTATCCCGCTGCCTTGGTCTCTCCCAGGCGACCCTGGAGGGGACAGAAAAGGTCCGTGTCCACACCAGGTGGACCATAGCGAACCCACACGGAGCGACCCTCGGCGAGGCTAGAGGCGTACTCCAGCATCGACTGGTTCTCGACGAGTACCGCATCGACTGAACGTAGTGCACGGTCGTCAAGCTTGTCTGTGATCCTGGTCATCAATCGGCGCCATTGGGAAGGCATTCCTCTCCCAACCATTTCTGCAAAGCGCCGCTCAAGGATCGTCCGGGTGGCCACTTGCAGGACAACGGGCTTGCCGAGATTCAGCACCGACAGCGCCCAGGAGGGCGCACCGCTTACAACTTGAATCAGATCGACGCAGCCAAGCTCACGCTCAAGAGCCTTACGCGGCCGAAAGCGTTGAAACTCCAATTCTCCCCCAACAGCTCCGACGTGCTTAATCCTAACGTCTTCCCAAACGAGATCGCGCACCAGAACTCCTCGGGACCAAGTCCGGGGAACTCGCAGACTGATATTGCATTCGTCGGTCGCCGACGTCGCAAGTGAGATCAACTTTAGGTCAAACTCACCAGAGCGCTGCACCGTGTCCCTGATGAAACGCGCTACGGCCGGGACACCACCCCCATCCCGCAGGGCAGGAACGACAATCGCGAGTTTCGGTCGCATGCCCGTCACCAAAGGCCATCTCCAACGCTTGGCAACCAGTCAAGCATTCAAGACCTCGGGCCGGTCAAACGGTCGGCCAGAATGTAGTCGGAGATCAGTACGCTCCGGCACTGGCTTCTACACAGGTATCATGAATTGACTCCCTCGCCTGCGGACGCGACTTCGGTCACCGCGTGGCTTCTCCAGCACGAATCCCAGAAGCCAAGTGACGACAGCGAGGATTAGAATGTTGCGAACATCAACAGCCAGCCCAACAATCGTCCGTTCGACCAGCGCCGCACCACGCACGGTGGCTAGCATGACGACGCACGCTAGGAACGCGGACCGATTCCTCCAGAGGGTAGCGATACGCTCTCCGAGAATGATCAAACCACCGAAGGCGAGTGAGTAGACCAGCACGCCGGCAGGTCCGAAGTCGGCGAGACCTGTCATGGCTATTGAGTCTGGAGAATCTCCACGATCGATGCCCATCTCTTCGTTGATGTAGGTGTCCCCGGAGCGCCAGCCTCTCTTTTCCGGGATGAGCGCTGACGGCACAGTAAACAGAATCCCTTTGACCAGCACAGATCCATTCAAGAAGCTGTGGGTTCGCTGCGCTTGCACCACCTCTGCTGCCCACACCACATAGGTGGCCGACCTGTCCGCCAAGCTCTCCCGAAGGGAAGAAGGACTATCGAGGCTCGGCCTGGCGGTGCCACTCAAGAACTCGATCAGGTCCTGCTGGCCGGGATCAACCGTCGCCGACGCTGCGTATCTCGCGGCCTCAAATCTCGGAAATGCGACCCAAATCAGAGCGATGCCCATTGCTACGAGTATCGCAGCTCTGATTCGCTTGCGGTGACTTCGCGACAATTCGATGAAGAGCAGCAAGAACAAGAGGAATACCAACTCGCGCCTGCCACTCATAAACGCGCTCACTAGCTCCCCGCACAACAGGAGCGCGCATAACGCTCTTAGGCGCGGTCCACGCCGAGATCGCAGCACGATGTACGCCCAGACAGGAACGAACAGTCCCACCGTGTTCGTCAGCGATTGCAGGATGCTCATTCCGTATGGCAAGTCCTCGATTCGGTCGGCGGTAGCTGAACCTGAGTAGTGAATCCCGTAGCGGACGGCGACTATCACCCTAACGCTCCATACGCCGATCGCGAGGGCGACGGCGGACCCGGCGGTCACCCTGGCGACGCACGTCTCCAAGAGAGGAACAACCGGCATACGGCGTTCCCGCCGTGAGAGAATCGCGATAACTGCTGCCACGGCAACAAACCCTGACAACCAAACGAGCCCGGAAGCCAGATACCGACTCCCGATTGCGGCCTGAGCAGAGCGAAGTGATGGGGAGCCCGCAAGAACGCTAACGAGAGTAGTCGCGCCGAAAAACACGGCAGTCGCCAGTGGCCAAACATCCAGCGCCCTTAGGCCCAGGGGACCCACCTTTCCCCAGCGGATCGCGATGGGCAGACTGCCGATGGCCAACATCAGTAGGGCACCGGCTGCGAGCCCTGTCAGTGCGTCAGAGTTCGGCAAACTCCGGTTCCTTGATCAGTCCAACATCAGGTGGCTGACTATGGTTGGCACCGTGTCTCCCAAGTGCACCAGCGTCGGGATTCATGCCGATGGGTTGCTGGGAGAGATTCCCTATTCCTGCATCTGCATCAGTCTACTCCGACGCACGCGAGGACGCCTCGCAGCCTCTCGCCGTTCGAGTATGCGCCAGCAACGCAACGATCGCGCCCTCTCCGGGCAATTGCAGTGCGCGTCGCGTCATCCTCGAGATACCGGCGGCACTTCTCCTCCAGTTCCTCCACTCCCTCGAAGTATTCCGCCTCAACGCCTTCCGTAAACAGCCGCTCGTGTTCGTCCGTGCGTTCTCCAAGCATGAACGCTCCACAAGCGGGGATCTCTACACTTCGTGAAGTTTGGAGGTCTCGGTTCAGCTTCCGCAGGAAGCAGAGATTGATCTTCGTTGCGTTGAGTGCCTTTGTGTAATCGAGCCCATAGATAGGTCGCCGCTTGACCAGCAGACCCGGATGGGAAGCACGAAACCACCCCCAACCAGGTCCCCAAACAGTGACGTTGAAGCCCGCGCGGGCGAGGTGAACAAGATGACGGGCCCGATCATGCTCGTAAGCCCCCACAAAACCTATATCCGCACGATAGAGGGCAACGTCCTCGGCTGAGAGCTTGAGGGGACGATGAGTCGCAGGATCATATGCGTTGTCCACGAACACGACACGCCGAGCACCCAGTGCCCGAAGTTCGTCTACGTTGTAGCTCTTGGTCGTGACCAGGACATCGTATAATGGTATGCTAGCTAAGTACTGAGGCGACTGATTGTGCCTACCTTTCATGTCATCCGGACTGTAAGAAATCAGGCTCACGCCGACGTTTGACTCCCTAACTTCTTTCAACGTAGCCGGTTTGACAATTAGTCCCTTGTCGATCCAAACGATGTCGTACTTGTCTTGCCTCCCCGACTCTTTCATCCTTCGATTAGTACTCGTCATGTCGAGCGCGTGTCCCGTGACCTTCCGGACGACCCTTCTGAACATGCCCCCCAGATCCCAGAACGACTGTGTGCTGTCGACTCGAGTCACATCATGGCCTAGATCAACTAACGCCTCAGCGCGCTGCCGAGCTGTGCTCCCCTCCCAAACATCACCGACGTACAGAATCCTCACGCTCTGGTTGCCCTTGCTCTGAACACTCGGGTCAGGACGCTCTGCCGCCCTCCTGTCTCCGCGAGGTTCCAGACTTGAAGCAGAGTCCGAATGCACCGCCAGAGCAGCCAACGTACCATACTTCTCGGCCCGTGGATCGTCGGCCCTGTCTCCCGAAAACGCACGTCGACGAATCCGCTCAGCCTCAGAACGTGAGCCAAGCTGGCCGGGTCAAACCCTATTTCATGTGTGAAATCGCCGTAGCGAAGGCCACAGCCGAAGGGGGAAGCTGCATTCGGAGTCTGGATTATGATCTGCCCGCCCGGCCGCAGGGAATCTCGCACGTGCCGAAGAAAGTCGAGGACTTCCCTCTTCGTGAAGTGTTCGATCAAGTCAAAGGCCATGACTGCATCGTAGACGCCCATCCTCTCAGACAGGAAGACCATCACGTCACTTGAATAGACCGGACCGACAACGTGCCGAGCCAGTGCGAGCTGTTCTTCGCTCACGTCGACACCTTCGACATGCCTGTAGCCGTTTGCCCTTAGCATGAACATCACGTTGCCGTGACCGCACGCCGCATCCAGAATCCTCGCTTCGAGATCCTGGGGAAGCCAACCCCTTAGTTGCCTGTAGGTGTTGCGAGCCCATCTCTCATAGTCCTTCACTCTGAAAGCACGTTCGTATGACATCTTGTCTGACACGTAAGTCCGGTAGACTTCTCTTCGGACGTCAGATGTCTCACCCCGATTCATGGTCCATTTTCCAGCGAGCAGTGTGGTCGCCAACATACGTGACGGTCGCGGTCACTTTACCTTCGCTGCCTGCGGCAGCCACATCAGGCCCGCGTATACTCCCAGCCCGACGAGCGTTGACCAGGCCGCACCATAAGCCGCGAACCGAGGGATTAGCGCGAACGCTGCCAGCATCGAAGCTATAGTGGACCACACTGAGGTCCGCAGTACACGCCGAGTCTCTTCCAGTGCGAACAGATGGTTCTCAGCAAGCTGGCCCAACGCGAGCAACAAGTGTGCAACGCCAATGACAACCAGCAGACCAGTGGCGCCTCGATATGCTGGCGCGAGAAACAGCAGCCCGATCTGATTTCGAAGAAGTGCTATAAGGGCAATTCCGGCGGCCCCGAGGATGGCCAGCCACTTCATCCATTCTCGGCGTACATAGAGGACCCGCTCGTCACCCCCATCGCCTTGCTCGACGGCCTCGAACAGATGTGGTCGCAGAAATAGTGTCAGTGCGCTGCTGAGCATCAAGAAGGGCTGGCTGGCCAGCGCGTACGAGGCCGAATAGACGCCGACGGTAGCACTGTCATGAAAGGCGTTGAGTACGAATCTGTCGGCGAGGTGAAGCGTCCAGCTCAGGACGGCGACGGGTACGAGCGGCCACCCATACGTTAGTAGTCTGGCACGCCACGCGGCTTCCGACTGGCTGGATGAAGACCTCGGCAGCAGCGGCATCGCTGAGCGCTTGGCATTGCGCAGCAACGCTGCGCCTACCGCGAGCAACAACACGGCCACTCCCAGGGCTTGACCAGCCACGTATACCAAGGCGCTCGACGACACTGCCACAACCAGAAGGATCGCGCCGGCCGGCCGCACAAAGCTGTCAGCCACTCGCAACACACATAGCCTGCCTTGGAGTCGTCTGGCATTGAGCACGTTGAAGCACAGCGAAACCAGTGCGTCCGTGAACAACCAGCATGCGAATGCCAGTACCAGCCAAGGGGCCACATTCCTCGATGGGTAGAGACGAAATACGAGGGCCAGACAGAAACTGACTAGGGCTGCAGCGATGAGAGCAACGACCCCGAGTCGGACAATCGCAGCGTACAGACCCCTGACCGTCTGCTGGGCCACTGCTCGGGGATCGTAACGGAGCTGACCAGCAAGAAGGGGTGCTACAAACAGGCCCCTTGCCAGGGACAGTGCGGCGAGAAGCAGGACCGCCAGCCCGAATACCTCTGGCGACAGGACCGCAGTAATGATCCTGATGGCGGCAAGGCTGATGACTGCTGCACCTAATTGGCCCGCCGCAACGAATCGGGCCTCTCGACCCAAGCTCAAGGGCGCACGCTCCTTGAGCGGCGTAACGGTTGCTCAGTGGCCCGAACAGCGGTGGTCAATGACCACTTCTGGCTGTTTCCGGGATGTTCATGCAACATCCACCGCCCTTCCGCCACCAGGTCTTCTGTCCGTCTCCCGAGCCCTACGCTCAGGTCCCAGCTCTAGCTGCTCCACGCCCTCTCTCTCCGCCATCACCCGCTGCGACACCGCAGGCAGGAGAGTTTTCGTAAGCACGTCGAGCTCAGCTGGCGTCTGCCCGTTCAGCGGTCGACGCACAGTAATCCAGCCGACCACTGCACCGGCGTCCGGTCCCACGAAAGGGATCCTCGCCTCCCAGAACTCGGCCGCCGCGCTCCCCTGCCAGAGGCGAGACTGGCTCATTCGCAAACGGGTGGTTTCAACCGGCTCATCTTGGCCTTCTTCCGTCGGCTCCGGCCGCTCCCAGTGCCATATGACTTCGTCGGTGTCTCTCTCACCTGGCTTTCGCATGAACCGGATCTCCGCCTCCATGAAGTCCGTCCGTTCGAAGGCTCGTCCCATCTCCGTGAGCACCGTCTCTACATCTGCGGCGCCTGAGACGCCTCCGGCCGCCTCCCGCAAGGCCACACTCCTCGCGATCACCCCGGGCTGCTGTAGCCCCCGCGTGATCAGTCTCCGCAGCTCAAGCAGCTCGGGGATCTTGAGGCGCTGCACGCCGATAAACGTGGCCGCCCCTATGACCAGGAACACCAGCCCTACAGCCGCCATGTCGGGGCTGAGCAGTATCAGGCTGGCGAGCGCGAGGATCGCGCAAGCGGCGTACAGCAGGAGCGCCACCTCACGCGGCGAATGCCCGAGCTTCTGCAAGCGGTGGTGGATGTGTCCGAGGTCACGGCGGTAGAAGCCTTCACCCCGCAACAGGCGCCGCACGACGGCCAGGCTCGTGTCCAGGATCGGCAGCCCGAGTGACACGACGGGAATGGCGATCGCCAGCGCCGTCGTCGCCTTCGAAGAGGAAACGAGGCCCACCCCGGCTAGCAGAAAGCCGAGCGACAGGCTGCCGGCGTCTCCCAGGTAGATGGAAGCGGGAGGGAAATTGAAGAAGAGGAAAGCCAGAACCGCGCCGGCGGTCACGATCAGGACCAGCGCGACCAGCGGCTGCTCCAGCAGAAGGGCCACCACGAACATGGCGGCCGTGGAAATGATCGCCGCTCCGCCCGCCACTCCGTCCGCTCCATCCACCAGGTTGAAGGCGTTGGTGATCGCCACGAACCAGAGCAGGGTCAGGCCGTAGCTGAGTACGAGGTTGAGCTCGACGTAGCCGCCCGGCGCTTGGAAGCCCCCGATTCTCACGTCGGCAAACCACACGGCCGATGCCCCGAGGATCTGGAACAGGAACTTGGTGCGCGGCCGCAGTTCCTTCAGGTCATCGAGCAGTCCTACCAGGCACATGGCGGTGGCGCCGAGGAACACGGGAGTCAGATAGATCGACTCATCGGCGTGCGCTTGGAACAGGCCTGAGGCGAGGGCCATGCCGATCCCCGCGATCGCAATGCCCGCCACGATCGCCAGTCCGCCTACCTTGGCCACGGGCTCGCCGGTACTGTCGTGTAGCGGGATCTCGAGCAGTCCCCACGCAGCGGCCCGCCCCCGCATCCAGCGGGCGAGGAACGCGGTCAGGACCAGCGCGAGGAGGAAGGACCCTGCGAACAGGACGGCCAGCCCCGCCGGTGTCCCGATCAGGCCTTCACCCGTCAGTCCGTGCATGTCCCGCGATATGTCAGTGCCAATTCGATCGCCCCTTCAGCTGGTAATCGGGGTTTCCATCAACGATCCGCCGACTCTGCGTGCTCCGCCCCCCTCGGTACCAGGATGCACCGGCACCTGTGGACCGCTCACGCCGCGTTGTGTCTGAGTTCGGCTCGGGCACAGGCCTCCTTCGCTCAGGGGCATTCCCTCGACTCCGGACGAGGGTTCCGGTTCGGTTGAGCCGGGGCGCACCGTACCCGCCTGGAAGGCCGGGTGGCCTCACCGAACAAACCCTCGCCTGCCTCGTTCCCGAGTCGCCGCCCTGCGCGGGCGGACCTGACCTTGTTTCCGAACCATCGGGCCGCAGTTTCGCGGCAGGTCGCGATTGCCGCAGGTAACCGATACGCATCGAGGTGTCCCGCGTCAATACCGCGGACACTGCTGAACGCTACATATTGGGGCGCCTGAGTGCCTGGCCCACAACCTGTGGTATGGGAGGCGCGAGGAGGCCGAACCCTGCCGACAATGCGGGAGATCGCTCGCCTTATGAGACAGCCCCCCCGCCCCCCCACCCGTCCCCCGGCACGCATCCTGCCCTTCCCACCTGTATGGATCGGAAAGACGCCCCCCGGAAGCGGAACACGGTGGCCTCTCTCTCGGGAGAGGTCGCGGACCTGCTCATCGAGCTCGGCTCCGCGTTCCAAAAATTCGGCATGTACCCGCAGGGCCACCCGGCCCTCGCGCCGGCCGTCGAGGCCGTCAAATCGAGGCTTTCCGGGGTGCTCGCCACGCGCCCGAGACTGGCGCTCGGGGTGGGCCGCGACGAGCTGCTGGTCGAGGGCGTGCCCACCGACTCTTCGCACCCGCTGTTCCGCAACCTGGCGACCCGGTTGTACCGGCACGAGATCGGCGCCGTAACCTTTGCAGAAGGCGTGACATCCGAGGAAATCGCGGAGGTGCTGCGGCTCGTCGCGAGCGACCCCGAGCGCACCGGAAGGACTCTCGGCTCGGAGTCCGAGGCCGTCCTGCGAGGCCGTCCGCACATCCGGCTCGAGCCCGCCCGGCTGGCGGAGCTCAGGCTGAAGGCGCGAAGCAGCCTCTCCAGGGCCGAGCGAAAGGAGCAGGAGGCCAGTCTCTGGCGTACGCTGGCCGGCGCGGCCGTCACCTCGGGATCGGCCGCCGAGGGAGACCCGACGACCAACGGAAAAGGCGAACCCAGGGAGCAGTCCAGAGCCGCCCGGGATGTCACCGCCCTGTTCCGAAGGGCGGGGGTCGAAGGACCGGCCCCGAGCCAGCGCGAGACGCCTGAGGACGGGGGGGAACCACTCGATCCGCAGGAGCTCGCGCAGCGCTTGAAGGAGCTCTCCGACGACGTGGAGTTCGATCGCACGATGGGCCGGCAGATGGCGGAGATCGCGCGAAGCCTGGCCGTTCTCGATCCGGACGAGCACAGCGATCTCCGCGATCGCTTCACCGAGCTCCTCGCCGACCTGGACCCGGTCACCCTGCGCCGCGTGATGTCGATGGGAGGGGACGACAGGGCTCGACGACAGTTCCTCCTGGACTCCGTGCGCGGCGTGGGGGCGGACGCCGTGCTGACGCTGATCCGGGCCGCCACGGAAGAGAGCTCGAGCGACATCTCCCGCTGGATGCTCCGTCTTCTGACCAAGATGGCGGCCCATGCGGAGGAGGGCGGCCGCGCCATGCAGTCCAGGGCCCGCCACGCCTTGCGGGAGCAGGTGACCACCCTGCTGTCCGACTGGGACCTCGACAACCCGAATCCAGAGGGATACGAGAAGGCGCTGGGCCGCCTGGCCCTCAACTCCCTCGGCACGGGCGGCGGATCGGACATGCGGGCAGGCCTCGAGCCCGAACGTATCGCCTGGATGAGCCTCGAGACGGAAGTCGACGGAGAGATCCTCGCGGGAGCCGTCGATCAGTTGCTCGGTGCCGGCCGGGCACGCGAGCTGGTGCAGTGGCTGGACGAGGCGCCGGGGGCCGGCGCGGCCAACCCCGCGGCCATCCACGTGTGGGACCGTCTGGCGGAGCCGGCCGTCGTGCGACGGCTCGTGGAAGAGGAGGACCCGGACTACGACTGCCTCGACCGGGTGCTCCCGCTCGCCGGCCTGGACGCCGCCGAGCCCCTGCTCGATCGCCTCGCGACCGCCGACAACATCTCTCTCCGCCGAGGGATGTTCGATCGGGTCGCGGCACTGGGCCCCGAAGCGGCGCCCCTCGCGGCGGCTCGACTGGCGAACCCCGAAGACACGCCCTGGTTCGTTCTCCGGAACATGCTCGCGCTGATGGGCGCTCTGCCCAGCTGGCCCGGCTCCTTCGACCCGGCGCATTTTCGCGACCATCCGAACGAGAACGTCCGTTACGAGTCCCTGAAGCTCAGCATGCGGCTGTCGGACCAGCGACCCGCCGCCATTCTCGCCGCCCTGGGCGAGAAGGCCGGGCGTATCCAGGGACTCGGCGCAGTGGAAGCGGAAGCCGGCGCCCCGCCGGAAGCCGAGCCTCTGCTGCGCGACGTGGCTCTCGATGCCGCTCAGGACCCGGAGGTTCGGCTACCCGCCATACGGGCCCTGGGCCGCTATCGCACCGAGAGCGCCCGCGAGGCCCTGATCCAGGTCGTGGACGTGCGCCGGAAGTTCCTCGGTTCGGACCAGATCGACGCCTCGCCGGCGCGGCTGGCGGCGCTGCGCGCGCTGGTCGCCTGGTGGCCGAACGACGGAGCGGTCCGGAAGATCGCCGAAGTCGCGGCCGGCTCATC
>Ga0055461_10000053_pt1 | contig 16920 bp, 20 predicted proteins | sample Joice_ThreeSqB_D_FD_57688 | JGI IMG/M metagenome (GOLD analysis project Ga0055461, IMG submission 57688) | Wetland microbial communities from San Francisco Bay, California, USA, that impact long-term carbon sequestration - Joice_ThreeSqB_D1 | ecosystem: Environmental > Aquatic > Marine >...
AGGTACTCCGCGATCTTCTCGGCCGTAGTGTTCGGAACGGGCAGGATGACGACATCGGACTCCGGGAAGGAGTACCGTCTGGAGGGGTGCGTGACCTCGATCTGAGCGTCCACCGCTTCCACCTGAAGGCGGGGGTTGGTTCCGGGCAGCAGTACCCTGTGATCGAGCGTTCCGATCAGCCGCTCCATGTCCCGCTTCAGGGCGATGAAGTCGTAGACGAGCGAGTCCCGGTCGAGGTCACCCGTCAGAGTCACCGACACCCGATAGTTGTGCCCGTGCAGGGGTTCACACCCCTCCGCGCCGAACGTGATGAAATGGGCGGCCGCAAAGACCAGTGCCTCCTTGCCGACCCTGACTCTGAACTCGGTCATCGGAACCTGCGCATGTCGATGTCTGACACTCCTTCCGCTCCTGCATCGTACGCTCCCCCGGACGCCCGCGCATCCCGTGTGGCCCTCGGGCTCTTGCCGCCCCGGCGCGCCGCAGGCCAGCTTGTCGGTGGGGGCACGCGCCTGCTGGCGGATGATCGGTGGATACGGAAGCGAGGTTGGATGCGCCTCTTCGTAGCGGTGAACTTCCCGGCCCGATTGCGTCAGAAGATTGCCCGGCTGTGTCGGCCGCTCCGGGAGGCGGGCGTTCCAGGACGCTGGATCGAGGCGGATCAGGCGCATCTCACCCTCAAGTTCATCGGGGAAGTGCCGGCCGTCGAAGTCGAGCCGATCTCGCTCGTCCTCCAGGAGGTTGCGGGGCGCTTTCGCCCGTTCGAGCTCAAGTTCGGGCCGATCGGGGCGTTTCCGTCGCCGCGCCGTCCACGCGTCGTCTGGCTCGGGGTGGAGCAGACTCCGGAGCTCCGGTTCGTCAAGGACGATCTCGAACGGCGTCTGGCGGAGCTCGGGATCGCTCGCGAGGAAAGGCCGTATCAGCCTCACGTGACTCTGGGGAGGAGTCCTGCCGAAGCCGAGGCGGGGGAGTTCCGACGACTCGAGGAGATCGCACGGTCCCTGCAGGTTTCGGACGTGTACCGGGTGACGCACCTGGACCTGATGAAGAGCCAGCTCGGGCCGACGGGAGCCGTGCACACCCGTTTGCTGGCGGCCCGCATGGGGCCTCGCGATTGAGCGGGGGACTCGCACGTCGGGGGAGGGGATGATCAAGAACTGTCTCGCGCGCATCGGCTGCCTGACCGTGGTCCTTCTGGTGGTCGGTGGCGGCTGGTGGTTTCGTGAGGACATCGCTGGCTGGTGGAATCGGCTGGAGATCACGTCTTCATCTCAGCCGAGCGAGGAGTTGGCGGCGCGAGCCTCCGAGAAGATGAAGAACCTCGCGCGGGGCAACGGGTCCGGCAGCCTGGATCTGACCCAGGCCGAGATCCAGAGCCTGCTCACCTATCGCGCCGGACCACTGCTGCCGTCCGGAATCAGTGATCCGATCGTCGAACTCGGTGACAGCACGGTCCTTCTCTCCGCCCGCGTGGACCCGAGGGAACTCGATGGACTGGCGTCGCCGGAGGTGGTCGAGCGCCTGTTCTCCGACTCGGCCAGGGTCGTCGTCGAGTTGTGGCCCGGCGTGGTGGCGGGCGTCGCCCGGGTGGAGGTCCTGGCAATGCAGGCGGGCTCGATCGTCGTGCCCTCGATGATGGTCCCGTGGATTCTGGGGAGCCTCCAAATGCCGGGCGTCGAGACGACCGGTGCCAGCTTGCTTGTTCCCACTCCCGGCCCGGTCGGACGTTTCGCCGTCGATGGCGGGCGGCTGGTCCTCGACCTGGCACCGCGTGCCGGGCTTTAGTGCCAGCGGGCCGGCCCACGTTGAGCGGGAGTTGAGTGACACGGTGATCTTCTTCGCGTATTGTGCGAAGCTGACCACCGGGCGGATGGTGCGTTTGGAACGCTCCGCGGAGCGGGAGGGTAGGTGTCGGACGGGTCCGAGAGGCAAGTCATTCGGCCTGGCGGCGAACAGCGATCAGTTAGCCAGCATTCCAACAGACAGGCGTATGGGAGCATGAGCAAGACGGCGAAGAGAGCGAAGCAGAAACAGGAAGTGGACAACGGCTCGGTCGGACGCTGGCTGTGGGAGTGGACGAAGTCCATCGCCGTAGCGTTTCTGCTGTTCATCCTCGTCCGGACGTTCGTCGTCGAGGCCTTTCAGATTCCGACCGGCTCGATGGAGCAGACTCTGCTCGTGGGTGATTTTCTGCTCGTGAACAAGATGGTCTACGGGGCGGAGCTGCCGGGTACGGGTGTCCGTCTCCCGGCGTTCGATCCACCGGCTCGCGGGGACATCGTCGTATTCTCCCCGCCGCCGGCTGCGCGGCAGGCCGCGAACACGAACTACGTGAAGCGAATCGTAGGTCTACCGGGAGACACGCTGCTCATGGTCGAGGGAGTCCTGTACCGCAACGGAGGCCAGGTAGCCGAGCCGTACGCGCGGCACACACGGCCCTACGAGGATCCGCGCAGCCCGCAGTTCGACTGGCAGCGCTCATACCTCGTGGACACAGGGCGCAGGCTGCACGAATACCGGCCTACGCGGGATAACTGGGGCCCGATCACAGTCCCTTCCGACAGCTTGTTCGTGATGGGCGACAACCGGGACAATTCGGAAGACTCGCGATACTGGGGCTTCGTGCCCAACGAGTCGGTCAAGGGGCGACCCTGGATCATCTATTTTTCCTACGACCGCAACAAGATCACCCCGTTTCCGTGGCTCACCGAGATCCGCTGGAGCCGTCTGTTCAACCCGATTCGATGACCCGAGCGGGCACGTCCGCCCGTCGGACGCGGTCGTCCGGACCACCCCTCGGAACGCGAGGAGAATGGCGCGCACGTTCGACGACACGGGAGGCGGTTCTCTCGACCTCTACCTGAGAGAAATCGCGGATCACCCGATCCTGGAGAGGGAGGACGAGGTGCGCCTCGCGCTGGCGATCCGGGAGGGTGACGAGCAGGCCCTCAACCGCCTGGTCGCAGCGAACCTCCGCTTCGTGGTGACCGTGGCGAAGCGGTATCGCAACCACGGCGTAGCGTTCGCCGACCTGGTGAACGAGGGCAACCTCGGACTCATGCGCGCGGCCCGGCGGTTCGACGAGACCAAGGGCGTCCGCTTCATCTCGTACGCCGTGTGGTGGATTCGCCAGGCGATGATGCAGGCGATCGCCGAGCAATCCCGCATCGTTCGCGTTCCGGTCGGCAGGATGGACGAGGCCAACAGGGTCGTCCGGGTTTCCCGCAGGCTGAGCCAGGAGCTGGGACGGCGGGCGACTCCCGAGGAAATGGGGCTCGAACTCGGCCTGTCGCCCGACGCGGTGCAGCGGGCGCTGGAAATGAAGAGCGGTTACGTGTCGCTCGACGCACCCGTGCCGGAGGCGGAAGACACTTCGATGCTGGAGCTCATTCCCGACCGCGAGGGGGAGGAGCCTGACGAAAGGACCCAGCGGGAGGCCCTGCGCGACGTGCTGGAGTCGAGCCTCACCCATCTTCCGGACCGCGAAGCCCGCATCCTGAAACTCTACTTCGGCCTGGACGGAGAAGAAGCGCATACCCTGGAGCAGATTGGCCAGAAGTTCGCGGTCAGCCGCGAGAGGATCCGTCAGATCAAGGACCGGGCGCTGGTCCGCCTGAGGCTGGGCTCGACAGGCCGGGTCCTGGAGTCGTTCCGCGACCGCTGAAGCGGCCGCGCAGCGTCTTGACACCTGCATACCCCCCCTTTAGCTTCCGGGGCTGCTAGCGGGATGATGAAGGCCGCTGCCGCCGCGTGCGGGGCGGCCCGCTTTTTCTCCCAGTATTCAGTGCGAACGAGTAAAGGCGCCTCCGACCTGAGCGCGAGGAGGCGATGCGGGCATGAAGACGTACTCGGTCAAAGCCGGCGAGATACAGCACGACTGGTACGTCGTGGATGCGACGGACCAGGTGCTCGGGCGCCTCGCGACTCGCGTGGCTTCCGTGTTGCGCGGAAAGCACAAGCCGACTTTCAGCACCCACCTCGACGTGGGCGACTACGTCGTCGTGGTGAACGCGCGGGACGTGCGGCTCACCGGACGGAAGGCGGAACAGAAGGAGTACTTCCGGCACAGCGGCTACATGGGCGGTGAGCGGATGATTCCGTTCGCGACCATGATGAAGACGCACCCCGAGCGGGTCATCGAGCGTGCGGTGAAGGGCATGCTTCCCAAGAACGCTCTGGGACGCCAGATGGCGCAGAAGTTGAAAGTGTACGCCGGCGCGGAGCATCCGCACGAGGCCCAGCGACCGCAGCCGCTGGACGTCTGACGGGCCGGGCCACCAAACACACGGAGGAAGATTGGCGGACAGCACGACATACCAGGCGGTCGGCCGACGGAAGTCGGCGGTCGCGCGCGTATGGCTCCGGCCGGGGGGGAGCTCCTGGAGCATCAACGGCCGTAGCATCGAGGACTACTTTCCGCTCGCACGGCACCGGGCCGCTGCCGGTAAGCCGTTCGAGGTGACGGGCATGGAGGGGCAGTTCAGCGTTCACGCCCGCGTGGCGGGCGGCGGGCCGTCCGGTCAGGCCGATGCGCTCCAGCTGGCGATCGCGCGCGCGATCCTCGAGGTGGACGCCGACATGCGCACGACGCTCCGTTCGCACGACCTTCTCACGCGCGATCCGAGGGTGGTCGAGCGAAAGAAGCCGGGCCGGCCCAAGGCCCGCAAGCGCTTCCAGTTCTCCAAGCGGTAGACAGGCCGCGGCGTAGCCGAACCCGAGCAGCGAGTTATCGATAGCATGTCAGAAGTCGGTCTGAAGGAATTGCTACAGGCGGGCGTCCACTTCGGTCACCAGACGCACCGCTGGAACCCGAAGATGCGCAGGTACATCTTCGCGGAGCGAGGCGGCATCTACCTGATCGATCTCAAGAAGACGCTGCGGGAGCTGAATCGGGCGCGTGAGATGGTCGGCAGCGTGGTGCGTGGTGGCGGGAACGTCCTCTTCGTGTGCACCAAGCCGCAGCTGAAAGGGCTCGTCAGGGCCGAGGCCGAGCGGGCCGGCGCATTCTACGTGACGGAGCGGTGGCTCGGCGGGCTGCTGACCAACTTCCAGACGATCAAGAAGAACGTCCGACGGCTCAAGGACCTGGAGCGCGGTGTCGAGGAAGGCGCGTTCGAGTTCTACACCAAGAAGGAGCGCCTGCTCCTGGACCGGGAGCGCGAGAAGCTCGATCGATACCTGTCCGGGATCAAGGACATGAATCGACTCCCCGGGCTGGTGTTCGTCGTCGACGCTACGAAAGAGGACATCGCGGTGCGCGAGGCGAACCGCCTCGGGATACCAGTGGTCGCTATCGCCGACACCAACGCGGACCCGGACAGGCTCACCATCGCGATCGCCGGGAACGATGATGCGATCCGCTCGGTATCGCTCATCACCGGTGCCATCGCGGACGAGATCCTGATCGCCCGCCGCGAGGCGCCGGATGCGGCCGGTGGGCGGGACGAGGGCAGCGCACTCACGTATTCGTCGGACGTAGGCGGCACGGAAGCAGCCGATGGCAAGCGGAAGAAGAGGCCGAAGCGCCGGCCGCGTCCGGAGTTGATCAAGCGTCGGCGGCACGCGTCGGATCCGGAGGCCGGGGAGACTGGTGACGAGGACTCCGAGGACGAAGCCAACGAGGAGATCACCGAAGCCGGCGTTTCCGGAGCGGATGGCGCGGGAGTACCGTCGGAAGAGGCCGCTGAGACGGAGGAGGTGGCGGTCACCGCGGAAGCGGCGGCGGGTGAAGACGGGGACGGAAGAGACCCCGGCTCACCCTGAGCGACGCGAAACGGTGGGCCACTTCGGTGGCCCATTTTTTTTGGCCGGGTGCGGAATGAAACAGGTGCCGGAACGGCACTCCTGGATAACGAATCGAAACGAAGAAGGGAAATAGGAGATGTCAACGATCACGGCGGGTGCGGTGAAGTCCTTGCGTGACCGGACGGGTGCGGGAATGATGGATTGCAAGAGGGCGCTGCTCGAGACGGGAGGCGACGAGGAACAGGCGATCGATCTTCTCCGTCAATGGGGGTCTGCCAAGGCGGCGAAGAGAGCCGAGCGCGAGATGTCCGAGGGCGTCGTGGCGATCGCGCAGGACGAGTCCGGTGCGGGGATGGTCGCGGTTTCGAGCGAGACGGACTTCGTAGCGCGCAACGACGACTTTCAGAGTTTCGCGACTCGCCTCGCGGAAGCGGTGCGCTCGGCCGATTTGCCGGACGGCGAGATCTTCGCGGGAGCGACGATCCTCGAGCGAGAGGGATTCGAGGATCTGGCCGGCGATCTCGCGTCCCTTCGCGCGACGATCGGCGAGAACCTGGAAGTGCAGAAGGCCGTGCGGGTGAGTGCGCCGGAGGCCGGGGAACTGGGTTCCTACCTGCATTTCGGCGGACGGATCGGGGTGCTGATCGAGCTCTCGGGCAGTTCGGCGGACTCGTCGGGCCTGGCGAAGGACCTGGCAATGCACGTGGCCGCGACGAACCCGATGGGGGTCTCGCCGGAGGACATCCCGGCGGAGGACAGGGAACGGGAGCGCGCCTTCCTGGTCGAGCAGGCGAAGGCGGAGGGCAAGCCGGAGCAGATCGCCGAGAAGATCGTCGAGGGCCGGATGCGGAAGTACTTCGAGGAGAACACGCTTCTGAAGCAGAGTTTCGTGAAGGATCCCGACACGAGGATCGAAGATCTCGTGGCCAGCCATGGCTCCGACGTGAGCGTTCGCCGATTCGTGCGCTTCGCGATCGGAGGTTAGAGAGGCACACGTGCCTGAGCTGAAATACCCCCGGGCCCTGGTCAAGCTCTCGGGCGAATCGCTGGCGGGTGACCAGGGCTTCGGAATAGAGCCCGAAGTCGTCGACCGCCTCGTGCTCGAGATCGAGAAGGTGTACGAAGCCGATGTGAGGCTCGGTCTGGTCGTCGGCGGTGGCAACATCGTGCGCGGGGCCGTCGCCAGCGCGCGGGGCATGGATCGTGTGTCGGCGGACTACATGGGCATGCTCGCCACAGTGATCAACGCGCTGGCCCTCCAGGACGCTCTCGAGAGGCACGGGATAGAGTCCCGGGTGATGACGGCGATCCGCATGGAGCAGCTGGCCGAGCCGTACATCCGCAGAAGGGCCCTGCGCCACCTCGAGAAGGGCCGGATCGTGATCTTCGCCGGTGGGACCGGGAACCCCTATTTCTCGACTGACACGGCGGCCGTGCTCAGGGCGATCGAGATGGAAGCCGATGTGATCCTCAAGGCAACGAAGGTGGACGGGGTCTATTCAGCGGATCCCGTGCACGAGCCGGATGCCAAGTTCCTTCCCGATCTGACCTACCGGGAGATCATCAACAAGGAGCTGGCCGTGATGGACTCGGCCGCCGTGTCGCTCTGTCGTGACAACGACCTGCCGGTGATCGTTCTGAACATCCGCAAGCCGGGGGCGATACTCGCGGCGCTCCGCGGCGAGAGGATTGGTACACTAGTCACCTGAAGGGGGAGATCAGATGCTCAGCCCGACGCTGAAGGAAGCCTCCCTGCAGATGGACCGGAACCTGGAGGCCATCTCGCACGAGTTCGCCGGCGTGCGCACCGGAAAGGCGACGCCGGTGCTCCTGGACACGGTTCAGGTGGACGCGTACGGATCCAAGATGCCGCTCAAGCAGACCGCCACCGTCACGGCCCCCGAGCCTCAGATGATCGTGGTCCAGCCCTGGGACACGAACCTGGTCGGCACGGTGGCGAAGGCGATCCAGTCGGCGGACCTGGGCCTCAACCCGTCCGTGGACGGAAACGTCATTCGCGTGAGCATTCCCCCGCTCAACGAGGAACGACGCCGCGAGATGGTGAAAGTCCTGCACAGGATGACCGAGGAGGGTCGAGTGGCCGTCCGCCACGCCAGGCACAAGGCCAAGGCCGAAATCGAGCGTCAGAAGAAGGACGGCGAGATCGGTGAGGATCGGATGCGCCGCGAGCTCGACGCGCTCGACGAGCTCACCGCCGGCCACATCTCCAAGCTCGACACGATGCTGGAACGCAAGGAGAAGGAAGTGATGGAAGTATGACGGCAACCAATGGTGCGGAAACGGAGACGGCGGGCGAGGAGGTCGTCGTGGCTCCGGACGTGGGCCTGCCGACCCGCCTGAACGTCCGACGCGCGTTCGAGGTCTACGTTCTGGGTCGGGACCGGACACTCGCTCCGGACGAGAAGGACCGTGCCGTGCCGGCCGGCGCCCCCACTCCGGTGACCGGGCGGGACGGCGGCGAGGCACCAGTGGTCGCCGCCGCCGCGGTCTCCGTTCCTCACGAGCTGAGCTTCGATCGAGGCGCGGGTACCTGGCGTCTTCGCCGAAGCCCGTCGAAGGAGGGAGCGCCGTCAGCCTGACGTCTGTTCGAGCTCCGGTCCGTCGGGATCTTCAGGACCGCCTGCGCGCGCATCTGTCGAGCCAGCCGGAGCTGATTCCGGCGGGATCCCGAGTGATCGTCGCCGTGTCGGGCGGACCGGACTCGACGGCCCTGCTCCACCTGCTCTCCCGCCTGGCCCCGGAACTCGACCTCCGGCTGGAAGTCGCGCACTTCGATCACGGCGTTCGGGCTTCCTCGTCGGCGGATGGCGAGAGGACCGGCGATCTTTCAGCTCGCCTCGGCCTGCCGTTTCATCTCGGAGCGCCGGATCGACCGTTGAATGTCGACCAGGCCAGCCTGCGTGACTCCCGGTACGGGTGGCTCGCGGCCATCACCCGCTCACGGAACGCCGACCGTCTCGCGGTCGGGCACAACGCGGACGACCAGGCCGAGACGGTGCTGTTCCGGGTGATGAGGGGGACCGACCTTCGGGGGTTGAGCGGGATCCCCGCGAGGCGCGAGGCTATCGTGAGGCCTCTTCTTCCGTTTTGTCGCCGGGAGCTCATCGAGTACCTGGAGATCCTGAGCGAGACCTGGATCGAGGATCCGTCCAACGCGGATCCACGTTGGGTGCGGGCTCGCCTGAGGGCCGACGTGCTGCCGGCGCTCGAGCTCGCGTGCCCAGGCGCCACCGCACGCCTCGTCAGCCTGGGGAGGGCGGCACAGGCGGCGACCGACCTGGTGGAAGGACTGGCGACACGCCTGCTGGGCGAATCCGTCCTCCCTTCCGCCCGCCCCGGCCGGGTCGAGCTGACGAGAGATCGCCTCCTCCGCGCTGGGACTGAGCTCCAGTCGCTGGCCCTCATCGTGCTCGCCCGGATGGCCGGCATCGCGCTGTCGGCGGGAGGAACCCGTGCGGGGGTGGAGTTTATCAGCGTGGGCCGCAGCGGTAGCCGCGTGGCGATCGGAGGAGGGCTCGAGGTGGCGAGAGAGTTCGACCGTATCGTCATCGGGGGCGGCGCGGCGTCGGCCACCGTATCCGAGCTCGAAGTGCATGAAGGCACGGGGGCGGGAGTAGTCAGGATCGGCGAACGGGAGCTGGCAGTTCGCTGGCGCCCGGCGGTGCCCGGGTCGCGGCCCCCGGGGCGGATTGCCGTTGCCGTGTCGCCGGGTCATTATCCCTTGATGTTCAGGGGTTGGCGACACGGGGACAGAATCCGACTCGCCGGCGGTACCCGGAAGCTCAAGAAGCTGTTCGGCGATCACAGGATCCCTGTCAGCGAGAGGGTCCGCGTTCCGGTACTCGCCGACCGCCTGGGAAACGTCCTGTGGGTCGAGGGACTCGCGACGGCCGAAGCCGATCGCGGGATTACGCGAGGAGTTTCTCTGGTGGAGTTCGACTTACGTGATGAATGACCAGGCGCGAGCTGGTGCGCCGTACCTGACCGAGGAAGGATTGAGGGCGCGCACCGGGGGCCGGGAGCTCAAGCGCGTCGTCTTCGGCGCAGAGGCCATCGACGTCCGCGTTCGGGAGATGGCGGCCGAGATTACGGAGCACTACGATCCGGCCGACGATGTTCTCGTGCTGGGCCTGCTGAAGGGCTCCTTCATATTTCTCAGCGACCTCGTCCGTCACATCGACCGACCCCTGCACCTGGATTTCATCGTGGCCTCCAGCTACGGCGCGGGTACCACGTCGTCGGGCGATGTGAAGCTCCTGTACGACCCCACCGCGCCGATCGAGGGCCGCCACATCATCCTGGTCGAGGACATCGTCGACAGCGGCAACACGATCAATCGGCTCGCACGGGCGCTCGAGTACCGCTCACCGGCCTCGATCGAGCTTTGCGCCCTTCTGCACAAGCACATCGCGGAAGACCTCGAGCTGGAGCCCCGCTGGGTGGGATTCGACGCACCGGAGGAGTTCCTGGTCGGCTACGGGCTTGACCACGCTGAAGATTTCCGACATCTCCCGTTCGTGGCCAGCATCTGAGCCGATCGCGGGAATCGCACAGGAAGGGCTGAAGTGGCGAAGACGAACCAGAACGACGGGAACAAGGACCAGAAGGCGGGGCGCTTCCTGAGGACGGCGTCCTTCTGGGCCCTCGTGATCCTGATCCCGCTGGCCATATTCCAGGTGATGGAGACGAGCCGGCAGCTGCAGAAGGAGCTCACCTACACCGAGTTTCGCGAGCAGCTGGATGGAGACAACATCAAGTCGGCGACGTTCACCGAGGGTCGGAAGATCGAGGGCGAGCTGAGGACCCCGATGCAGGTCGATGGACAGCCGATCGACCAGTTCCATACGCTGCTTCCGACCGAGGCCAGTCAGGATCTGATCGACCAGCTCGAGACGGCCGGTGTCGAGGTCAAGGCGGAGGAGACGGGAGCGAACTGGGTCAGCTACCTGATCTCGGTCCTCCCGTGGATCCTCATCATCGGCCTCTGGTTCTTCTTCTTCCGGCAGATGCAGGCGGGTGGGTCGCGCGCCTTCAGCTTCGGAAAATCAAAGGCCAAGCTCCTCACGGGAGACACGCCGCACGTCACTTTCGCCGACGTTGCCGGAGCCGACGAGGCGAAGGAGGACCTGAAAGAGATCATCGAGTTCCTCAAGGACCCTGCCAAGTTCAGAAGGCTGGGAGGGAGGCTCCCGAAGGGGGCTCTGCTCGTGGGCCCGCCGGGAACCGGGAAGACGCTTCTCGCCAGGGCAGTCGCGGGCGAGGCAGGCCGTCCCTTCTTCTCGATGAGCGGCTCGGACTTCGTGGAGATGTTCGTGGGCGTCGGTGCGAGTCGCGTTCGCGATCTGTTCGAGCAGGGAAAGACCCACGCCCCGTGCATCATCTTCATCGACGAGATCGATGCGGTGGGCAGGCACCGCGGCGCCGGGCTCGGGGGCGGGCACGACGAGCGGGAGCAGACCCTGAACCAGCTGCTCGTGGAGATGGACGGCTTCGAGTCCAACGAAGGGGTCATACTGCTCGCGGCGACGAACCGGCCCGACGTCCTCGATCCGGCGCTCCTCAGGCCGGGGAGATTCGACCGCCAGATCGTCGTCGACAGTCCCGACGTCAGGGGCAGGGAAGGGATCCTCCGCGTTCACACCAAGGAGATTCCGCTTTCCGAGGACGTGGAGCTGAAGGTCCTGGCCAAGGGAACGCCGGGCCTCTCCGGAGCGGATCTCGCCAACATCGTGAACGAGGCCGCTCTCCTTGCCGCCCGCAAGGACAAGGACCGGGTGTACATGGAGGACTTCGAGGTCGCCAAGGACAAGGTGATGCTGGGTGCCGAACGCCGCAGCCTGGTGATTTCCGAGGAGGAGCGACGGGTGACGGCGTACCACGAGGCCGGACACGCGGTCATCGCGCGGCGGGTTCCCGGGCTGGATCCACTCCACAAGGTGACGATCGTGCCGCGTGGCCGGGCCCTCGGCGTCACCGCGTCCCTGCCGGAAGAGGACCGCCACAACTACACGAAGGGCTGGCTCGAGGGCCAGCTGGTGATGCTGTTCGGCGGCCGCGTGGCCGAGGAGATGGTGTTCGGCCCCGCGAAGATCACCACCGGAGCCGGAAACGACATCGAGCGCGCAACAATGATCGCGAGGCGGATGGTCACGCAGTTCGGCATGTCGGATGCGCTGGGGCCGATCGCCGTGGGCGAGCAGGAGCACGAGATCTTCCTCGGTCGAGAGTTCAGCCAGCGACGCGAGGTATCGGACAAGACGGCCGAGCTCGTGGACGCTGAAATCAAGCGCATTCTGGATGACGCCTACTCGAATGCGGAGCGGGTGTTGAACGAGAGCCGCGACCTGCTGGGCGCCATCGCGGAGGCCCTTCTGGAGCGCGAGACGCTTGACCTGGACGACGTCCGCATCCTCGAGGAAGGCGGCAAGCTGCCGCCCCTCAAGAGTCCCCACCCCATCGCCGAGCCGGCAACGCCACCCGCCGCGCCGGTTCGCCGACCGGATGAATCTCCCCTCGAGGATGCAGGGGGCGAACCTTCACCGGCGCTGGCCTGAACCGGGTGATGGCGGGCCCGGGCGGAGCGGTCCTGAGTCCAGAGACCTGGTCGGTGTGCGGCCGCGAGATTCGCGCCGATCGGCCCGTCGTACTGGGTGTGCTCAATCTCACTCCCGATTCCTTCTCGGATGGCGGGAGCCTCGCCGGACCCGAGGAGGCGCTCGCTCGCGCAGAACAGATGCGGTCGGAGGGGGCGGACCTGATCGACGTCGGCGGCGAGTCGACCCGACCGGGCGCGAGGGCGGTCGCTCCGGAGCAGGAATGGGAGCGGATCCGGGCGGTCGTGCGAGGACTCGCGAAGCGCGGGATCCCGGTGTCGATCGATACGACGAAGGCGGTGGTCGCTGAACGCGCGGTGGACTGCGGAGCGGCTGTCCTGAACGACGTGTCCGGTCTGCGCAACGACCCCGATCTGGCCGGCGTCGCGGCTCGCGCCGGGGCGGGACTGATCCTGATGCACATGCGAGGAACGCCCCGCACGATGCAGCGAGACGTGGAATACGCGGACCTCCTCGGAGAGGTGAAGGAGTCGCTGCGGCGGTCGATGGCGGTTGCCGTCGAGCGCGGCTGTCACGAGGGCCAGCTCGTGATCGACCCCGGGATCGGGTTCGGAAAGTCGGCGCAGGGCAGCCTCGAGCTGATCGCGGGGATCGGCCGGTTGCTCGACCTGGGCCGGCCCGTACTGGTGGGACCGTCTCGAAAGTCGTTCATCGGCAGGGTTCTCGACGTGTCCGTCGAGCAGCGGCTCGAAGGGACCATCGCGGCCTGTGTGACGGCGTTCGAGCGGGGGGCGCGTCTCTTCCGGGTGCACGACGTTCGGCCGGTCCGGCGCGCTCTCGATCTCGCGTGGGCCGTCCGGATGGCGGGCGGGCGAGCCGGTTGATATGAGCTCCGTCTTCGACTACCTCGGCTTCCTGCTGGAACAATTCGCCTGGAAGGACCTCGCGGAGATTCTGGTCGTCGCGTGGCTGGTCTACCGCATCCTGCTCATGTACACGGGGACGCGAGCATTTCAGGTGCTCCTCGGCTTCGTGTTCCTCGTCTCGGTGTACGTCCTGTCCCAGGCCGCCGGACTGAGGCTGATCCCGTACATCCTGTCCCAGGTCTTCACGTACGGTGCGTTCGCGTTGATCGTGATCTTCCAGCAGGAGATCAGGACGGCCCTCGCCCGACTCGGCCGATCGCGGCTGTTCCAGGTGTTCGCCCGGAGAGAGCAGCAGGAAGTCGTCGAAGAGATCGTTCGAGCGGCGGACCGCCTGGCCAAGGCGAAGATAGGCGGCATCATAGCCGTCGAGCGCCAGGTCGATCTGGCGAATCACGTCGATCACGGCACCCCGATCAACGCACAGGTCACGGCCGAGCTGCTGACCACCGTCTTCACGCCGTATTCGCCCCTGCACGACGGTGCGGTGATCGTGCGCAGGGACCAGATCGCTTATGCCGGCTCGGTCATCCTGCGTCTCTCGGAGTCCCCGACCCTGGATCGGTCGCTCGGGACCCGCCACCGCGCGGCGCTGGGGCTGTCAGAGGAGACGGACGCGCTGGTGGTGGTCGTTTCCGAGGAGACGGGGCAGATCTCCCTGGCGCACCGCGGGGTCCTGTTCCGCGGCCTGAAGCCGGACGATCTCGCGTCCCGCCTCGCGGCGGGCGGCGAGGAGGAGATCTCCCCCGCCGCGTCGGCGAGGCTCCAGACCCTGGACCCGGTGGAGAGGTCGGGGGTAGTGGCGGCAGGAAGCGATACGGGGGTCTGAATCGCGTTGACGCGGCCTCGGAACCCCGGTAAACTACCATTTCTCGAGCGGAAGAGCTGCTTCGTCCACGGAAAACGGAGACGGTCGGGTGCAAGACACCAGCTATGAGCTGCTGACGATCTTCCGGGACGGGGGATTCATGATGATCCCTCTCGTCCTGTGTTCCCTGGTGGCGCTCGGGGTGATCCTCGCCAAGGGATGGACCCTTCTCGTCGCCCACGTCGATTCCCAGAAGCTCCTCAAGCACATAGAAGAGCTCGGCACGACCGGACGCCTCGACGAAGCCATGCAGACGGCTCGCGAGACCCGGGGACCCGTGGCCGCCATCCTCGTGTCAGGCCTGACGCGCGTCAAGGACGAGCAGACGGGCAAGGACATCGAGAAGGCCATTTCGACGACGGGCAGCATCGAGCTCGACTTTCTGGAGCGCGGGATGAACGTCCTCGCGACCATCGCGAACGTGGCTCCGATGCTGGGCTTCCTGGGAACGGTGATCGGGATGATCGCGGCCTTCGCGGCGATCGAGGCGGCGGGCCAGGTGGAGCCGGCGCTGGTGGCCTCCGGCATCAAGGTCGCCCTCATCACGACCGCTGCCGGGCTGGCCATAGCGATCCCCGTGAACATCTTCTACAACTGGTTCGTGAGTCGCATCGACACGCTGATCATGGACATGGAGAAGGGGGCCCAGGCGGTTCTGGACCTCATCTGGAACGCCGAGGCTCGGAAGCGCGCGGAGGCGCGCTGAGCGGGCGGGCACAGTGGCATACACGCTGTGAAGCGAGGTTGATGGAAACATGCCGATTCTGAATCGCAAGGCGCGGGTGTCTGACGAGATTCCGACAGCCTCGATGGCGGACATCGCCTTCCTGCTGCTCGTGTTCTTTCTCACCACGACGGTGTTCAACGAGGAGAAGGGCCTGCCGATCGTGCTCCCGGAGCAGTCGGAGGAGCAGGATGTATCGGCCAAGAACCTGATCTTCTTCATCGTGCGACCCGATGGCTCGGTGGTCGTCAAGCGCGGCGAGAGCGAACAGGAGCAGGTCGTTCAGTACCGGCAGGTCGAGATCATCCTGAGGCAGGAGCTGGCGCAGAACCCCAACCTGATCGCGGCGGTCAAGACCGACCCGAACGCGGCGTACCGGCACATGGTCAACGTGCTGGACGAGGTCAAGAAGGCGGGAGCCGAACGGATCTCGCTCCAGATCCTGGAGGAATAGGGCATGGCGGCGAAAAAGGGATTCGAGCGTAAGTCGGGTGCGAGCAGCGACATCCCGTCTTCGTCGATGGCGGACATCGCGTTCCTGCTGTTGATCTTCTTCATGGTGTCGACCGTGTTCCGCAAGGAGAAGAAGCGGAACATCGAGTGGACGACCGCCGAGGCGACGGAGAAGATCGACGAGAAGCGGAAGAACATCCTGCACATCTGGGTCGAGGCGGACGGAACGGTCTACATGAACGACCAGATCATTCCGTACGAGAACATCGCGGATGTAGTGCGTCCGATCTACGCCGAGAACCGGGAACTGGTGGTGGCGATCCGTGGCGACAGGGACGTGCCGTACAGCCAGATCAACACGATCACGGAGCAGCTCCAGGCGTCGGGTGCCGTCCGTGTGACTTTTGCGACGCGAGTCGAGCAGCGGGTCCAGAGGGCCAGGAGGTAGTCCCGTGAATCCTCATGATGAGCAGAAGATCACGAGCCGGGACGAGGTTCGGAAGGCAAGGGAAGCGAAGCGCGCGAGCGCGGCCGCCTTCCTCCCCGCCAACGACCGCTTCAAGCAGAGCTACGCTTCCCTCACGTACCTCTGCGTGATCGTCGCCACCGTGGCGCATTTCGCGATCTTCGAGTTCTTCCCGAAGCTGGAGGCGGCGGATCTCGGCGTGGTGAGCGACGAGCTTTCGGCCATCGAGCTTCCGCCCGAGGTGAAGATCCCTCCGCCTCCCGAGCAAATCGCCCGTCCGGCGACGCCCCGGGTGGCGGCTGCCGAGGTGAGTGAAGACATCACGATCGCGCCGACGACGTTCGAAGACAACCCGGTCGAGAACCTCCCGCCGCCGCCGCCGGGCCAGGACCCGTCCGCCACTCCGTCCTACATCGCGCGCGACGTGGAGCCGCGGCTGATGAACGGCAGGGAGATCCGGCAGCTCCTGGAGCGACTGTATCCCCCGATGCTGAAGGAAGCGGGAATCGGGGGCCGGGTCCTGCTGTGGGTGTTCGTGGATGAGCGGGGGCGCGCCTCGAGGTCGCAGGTCAACACGTCCAGCGGCTATCCGGCTCTGGACAAGGCGGCGGAACAGATCGTGGAGCAGATGGAGTTTTCCCCGGCGATGAACCGCGACAAGCCGGTCGGAGTGTGGATCGCGCAGCCGATCGACTTCAGCGTCACGAAATAGGGCACGGTCTCGCCTTCCGTGAGGCGTTGAGCCGCTCGCCCTCCGGCGAGCGGCTCTTTGCATTCACGGGCGGCCGGAGGCCCGCCACGGCGAATCCGTTGCCCGTCCCCGCGGCCTGCGGTACACTCTCCGCCGTGAACGAACAGCAGATCCGCGAAAGGGCGCTCGAGGTTCGGGAAGCCATCGCGCGCGCGGCCGCTCGATCGGGCCGTTCGCCGAGCGATGTGACCGTGCTTCCGATCACCAAGGGACACCCGGTGGCGGTCGTGCGGGGAGTCGCTGCCGCCGGCTTCGGGGCGGTGGGCGAGAACCGCGTGGCGGAGGTCGAGGCCAAACAGGCGGAGCTCGGTAAGGCGGGGCTCCGATGGCACATGGTAGGCCACCTGCAGCGCAACAAGGCTGGTCGAGCCGTTCGCGTGTTCGACGTGGTGGAGTCCGTCGATTCGGTCCGGCT
>Ga0055461_10000058_pt1 | contig 16400 bp, 12 predicted proteins | sample Joice_ThreeSqB_D_FD_57688 | JGI IMG/M metagenome (GOLD analysis project Ga0055461, IMG submission 57688) | Wetland microbial communities from San Francisco Bay, California, USA, that impact long-term carbon sequestration - Joice_ThreeSqB_D1 | ecosystem: Environmental > Aquatic > Marine >...
ACCTTCCTTGAAACGGATTTGCATCGTTGCCCATTACGCATATGGAGCGATCACCGGGGAACGAACCGGGCATTTCGGCGGGGTAGAACGCCAGGTCAGCCTTCTCGCGCCGTGGTTGGTTTCGCGTGGGTACGGCGTCAGCCTTCTGACCTGGGATGAGGGCCCGTCCGGCGATGAGGACATCAAAGGGATACGGGTAATCAAGATGTGCCGCAGAGATGCCGGAGTACAGGGGATCCGGTTTTTCCACCCGCGCTGGACGAGCCTTTACGGAGCGATGCGCAGAGCAAATGCGGATCTGTACTATCAGAATTGTGCGGAATACGTGACAGGGCAGGTTGCCCTATGGTGCAGGGCGAATGGGCGCCGTTTCGTCTATTCGGTCGCGAGCGACCCGGATTGTGACCCGTCGCTGCCGAAAATGGCGACCCTGAGAGAGAGAGTGCTCTACCGGTGCGGGTTGCGCCGCGCCGATCGCGTGATCGTCCAGACGCGGAAGCAGCTGATGATGATGAGGGACGGATTCGACGTGGACGCCCAGGTTCTTCCCATGGCGTGTCCGGAGCCCCCGGAAACGCGAATGAAGGCGATCGTCGATACGGGATCCGGAATATTCCGCGTCCTCTGGGTTGGTCGGATCTCGAAGGTAAAGAGGCCGGAGATGGTCCTCGATATAGCACGGATGATTCCCGATGTGTCTTTCGATATCGTCGGCGCTCCCGACCAGGAAGACGAGTACTCCCGGTGTCTCTACCAGACGGCGCAGAAACTTCCGAACGTGACGTTTCACGGACGGCTACCGAGGGAACGTATGCCCGACATGTTTCAATCGGCGTCCCTTCTCTGCTGCACCTCGTCATGGGAGGGATTTCCCAATACCTTTCTCGAGGCATGGAGCTGCGGGGTGCCTGTCGTATCGACGGTCGATCCGGATGATCTTATCGCAACGAAGGGGTTGGGCGCGGTTGTGGTGGATCCGGCCTCGGCCCGGTCCGCAATCGAGAAATTCAGACGTGATGTGGGGTTCAGGAAATCGATTTCGGAGAATGCATGTAGATACTACTCGGAAAATCATACCCTTGGAACCGTGATGCCGAAATACGAAAGAACGTTCATCGATGTCGCTCGAAAAAGGACACGGAAATGACGTTCCATATGTTGCGGTGGTGACGGATGGTGAGGACGGTTCGGAAACAACGGGGGGGCGGGAATAGACGGCCGCTGCGCGTTCTCCTGGTGATCAGCAATCTCGAATACGGAGGCGCACAGCGTCAGGTCGTAGAGCTGGCCAACAACGCGGATCCGTCGGCGCTATCCGTCAGTATCTGTTCACTCTCCGATTACGTGCCTCTGGCGGAATTCCTCAAGGCTCCGGATAGGCAGCTTCACATCATACCCAAGGGGAACAAGTTCGACGTCACTGTAATCCCGCGCCTTGCCAAGCTCATCCGGAGACTCGATATTGAAATCGTCCACAGCTTTCTCTTCGATTCCGACATCGCCTCGCGACTCGCTGGGCGCTTTGCCGGGGCGATCGTCATCGGGTCCGAGAGGAACACGGATTACACGTTGAAGCCCCGTCAACACGTAGCCTACCGTCTGACCCACGGGCTCGTGGATCGGATCGTGGCGAATTCTCGCGCTGGCGCGAAGTTCAACGGGCGCCTCCTGGGTTACGACGCCTCGATGTACCGTGTGGTGCACAACGGGGTGGACACTGGCCGCTTTTCGCCAGGGGACGGGGGAAGCGTCAAGAGTGAACTTGGAATAGAGAGAGGGGAGAAAGTCGTCGGCATGTTCGCAAGCTTCAAGGCCCAGAAGAACCATCCTCTTTTTTTCCGTGCGGCCCGCATCATACAAGAGAAGATCCCGGAGACGCGCTACCTGCTCGTTGGAGATATGCTCCACGCCGGGATGCACGGGTCGGACAGGTACCATGCGCAGATGGAGAGACTTGTGGACGAATTGGGGATTCGCAGCCGATGCCTCTTCCTCGGAAATCGGGCCGACGTCAGCAGGTTGTACCGCGCGTGCGATGTCACCGTTCTTCCATCGCTATTCGAAGGAACTCCCAATGTGCTTCTCGAGTCCATGGCCTGCGGCGTGCCGGTCGTAGCGACGGACGTTTCCGACAATGCTTATGTGGTCAAGAATGGAGAAACGGGTTATCTGGTTTCCGTGGGTGACGATGCGGCCTTGGCGGAGAGTGTGCTCCGCATTCTTCGGGACGACGATCTCAGGGAAAAGATGTCCCGCGGGTCTTACGACAGAATCGAGACGGAGTTTTCTCTGAAGAGATTGGTGGACAAGATGCTTCTGGTTTACAGGGAAGTCTACGACGAAACCGCGAGATCCCATTGAGGCGGCCGTGGCCTTCCGCGGGATCGTTCCTTGTACCTGCCTGCGCGGAAGAGAACGCACGAATGGGACGATGAGACCGTGCAATCGCTGAAATGGTTCTTTGATCGGCTTCGGACGATGTCGCCGGGTGAGATCGCCTGGCGTCTGAGGTCCGAGATGCGGGACGGCGTCGATCGCGTACGGATCCCGATGGGATTTGTTCCGAAAATCCGGGATGGACGTCATCCATCATGGAGTGCATCCCCTGGCTTCAGCACGTCCAGCCTCCTTCCAGGATCCTGGATGGCCGGCCCGCCGGATCCCCTCGTCTCCCGATGGACGGAGCGCCTTCGAAGCCGGGCGGACGCCGTTGCGGAAAACCGTCTGAGTTTCTTCAACCTGGAAAAGGTTTTTATCGGGGACCCGATTGACTGGAACAGGGAGCACGAATGCGGGAAGCCTTCCCCCCTTCGGTTCTCCAAGAGGATCGACTACCGGGATTACCGGGTGACGGGAGACGCGAAGGTCGTCTGGGAACTTAACCGGCATCACCATCTCGTCGTGCTCGGGAGGGCATACCGCGCGTTCGGGGATCCGCGATACGCGGAGGCAGTTTACCGGCAGGTCGCGTCCTGGATCGACTCGAATCCTTTCGGATACGGTATGAACTGGCGGAGCCCCCTTGAATTGGGGATCCGCATCATCAACTGGGTATGGGCGCTCGATCTCGTCCGCGACCATGGAGATCGTCCGGACGGATTCGACGAAAGGGTCCGGGAGACGATCTGGCGGCATCTGTGGGAGATCACCAGGAAATATTCGCGGGGGTCCTCGGCGAACAATCATCTCATCGGGGAGGCGGCAGGGGTCTTCATCGGGTCGGCTTATTTCACGGATCTCCCCGGGGTAGGCAGGTGGAAGGAAGAGAGCCATGCGATCCTGTCCCGGGAGATCATCCAACAAACCTACCCGGACGGCTGCACCCGGGAACAGGCGATCGGGTATCACTTGTTCGTTCTCCAGTTTTTCCTTGTCGCGGGAATCGTCGGGAAAAAGGTCGGGATGGGGTTTTCAGATCGATATTGGGACAGGTTCTCGAAGATGCTCGAATTCGCCGCAACTCTCTCCGAGGGAGGGCCGCTTCCGCTGTTCGGGGATTGCGACGACGGCTATGTCCTGGATCTTGACGGGGGAGGGACCGACGTTCGAGAGTTGCTGTCTGCCGGGGCGGTGCTCTTCGAGCGCCCCGATTTCAAGCCCACGGCCGCCGAATCCGGGGAAACGGCATATTGGCTTCTGGGTTCCGACGCGGTGCACCGATTGAATGCGCTTTCGCCGCGCCAGGAGGATCACCGGATTCTATCGAAGGCATTTCCCGAATCCGGACTCTATCTTCTGCAATCAGGAAGCCGCGGAGGGGAGGATCGGATCAGCGTGCTCTTCGACTGCGCCGAGCTGGGATACGGCTCCATCGCCGCTCATGGGCACGCGGATGCATTGAGCTTCTCCCTTCGCGTCGGCGGGCGCGACGTCTTCCTTGACCCCGGGACGTTCGATTATTTCACCTACCCGGAATGGCGGAGATATTTCCGGAGCACCGCGGCGCACAACACGGCCGAGATCGATGGGGAAGATCAATCGACGATGCTCGGTCCCTTTCTATGGGGGGATCGGGCGGTATCTAAATGCACGCGATTCGACACGAAAGGATCCGGCGGGATCGTATGCGGCGAGCACGACGGGTACGCAAGGTTGCCTGGCCCGGCCCGTCATTCCCGGACAATCGAGTTGGAGGAGGGATCCGGCGTTTTGAACGTGATCGACGAGATTCATAGCGACGGTGAACACGATGTCCGCGTTTTCTTCCACGCGGCCGAAGATTGCACCGTGGCCATGAGTGGGGTATCGACCGTTCGGATCGGAACGGGTTCCTCCGTCGTCACGCTCGATATCGATCCCGCACTGACGGCGACTCTGACGTCCGGGAGCGAGTCCCCGATCTCCGGATGGGTAAGCCGCGGGTACCATCGCAAGGTACCATCGACGACCATCATAGCTTTCGGGAAGACTCGTGGGCATACGCGATTCCGCTTCAAGCTTCGGGTCGCCCGGAAGGAACCCGGAATCGGCCTCTGATGCGCCCCTGCTGGATTTCAATATTGTCGGTTTTCGGTCAGGATTGGCAGGCCTCACCAGGCGATATATGGTAAGATGCTGGAAATAATAGTGTTTCATATGGCATTTCTTTTGCGCACCTTTGGGTATCTGAAGCCGGGGGCGGAGATGGCAGCATACAGAAACTGGAGGGTGGCGGCATGACGAGGGGAAGGTTTCCACGGAATATCTCTTCAGGAGTTCTTGCCTTTCTCCTCTTGTTCCCGGTATCGGGTTCCGTCTCGTTCGGATGGAGTCCCCCCGTTGGGATCCCGGCCCCGCCGTGGCCCGCCGATCTGGACGTTCCGCGACCCGCGTTGCCGAATCCATGGGCAAGCGAGCAGGCCGGATGGTATTTCATCTCACCCTCCGGGTGTTCCGATGCCGGGCGCGCTTATGGGTACCCCGGCGCACCGCGCTGCACACTTCCCTCATCGCCGGCCGCCGGGTCGAAGATCGTGTTGGACGGAACGATTACAGGGAATTTAGACGTCACTTTCTCGGGGACCTCCGGAAGCCCTGTCTGGGTGATGGGGTACAGCGCGGGATCCCCGCCCACTGCCACCGGGGTATGGTCCGTCAGTGGCTCGTACAAGATTCTTGATGGCATCAGATTCACAAATGCACTTCAAGACGGGAACCTGGACTTTTATGGAAGTAATAACCTTATCCGCGATCTCTCGTTCGTTAACACGTACTCCGCGACCAACGGTGCCGTGGTTGAAGGTGGGGGAACGAACAACGTCATGTATCGATGCACCATCTCCCAGTCCGGGGACTGGCAACATGCCGGGAGTGACATAGACCGTCACGGGGTAAAGGTAATATCGGGCGCAAACGGGGTCTGGTATGTGAACTCCACCTTCTACCACATCCAGGGGGACGGGATACAGGTGGGAGATCAAAACGACGCGCCATCGGCAATCAACAAGGTTTACATCGGTGGAAACAGGGCGTATGAGAACCTTCAATCCTGCTTCTGGACGAAGAATGCCACGGACGTCATCATGTCGGAAAATATCTGCAGCGGTATTACATTCTCTCCTGGTGGTGACGGGCAAGGGTTGGGCGGGCAGTACGATCCGAAATATGTCTGGTTTTTGAACAACACCGTTTACAACACGAAAGCCGGCATTAAGGTGTCGGGAGCGAGCAGTGGGGGGGGCGGGCCGTGGTACATGATCGGCAACAAGGTGTACGCGGTGCAGTCGGATGATTGCAACAACTATAATATCGGCGCGCTCGCTTTCAGGAACAGCGGTGGAATAACGATGCTGTTCAACACCGTTCACGACGTCGACATGTTTGTCGCGATACCGGTTGGTTCCGGGGTGACGGTAAAAGACAACATATTTTCATCGAAGCGCACCGGCCCCGGATGCACCGCGCTTGACGTAAATGTCGCATTTACCCATGACTATAACCTGTTCTCCGCAGCGGGATACGATCCGGGGAATGAAGCGAACAAGGTTACCGGCGACCCGCGGTTCATCAATGCCGGGGCGGCGAATTTCGCCCTCCAGTCGAATTCCCCGGCGATCAACGCCGCGAATCCGGCCGAGGAGGCGGCTTTTGGCGCGTTCCAAGCGAGGTATGGATTCAGTATCAAGAAGGATTACGCCGGCACAGTGCGTCCGCAGGGGACCCGGTGGGATATCGGGGCAACCGAATACTCCGGTGGATCCCCGGCCGCGCGAGATCCGAACCCCCCGTCGAACCTCCAGGTGCATTAATCGAATCAGCATCCGTTGCGGCAGGATGTTTTCCGGGTAGTACGTTCGTTGTTCCCATTTTATAATCGCTGCTCCTCAAACCCGGCCTGGTGTATTTTACGTACTGGAGTCAAGTGGATACCCCTCTGAAAGAAAAAGGCAACGGCGGAAATGCCCCGGATTTCACGGGCCGTGAGCGTATGATCCGGAACATCCTGTCGAGCTGGGGCGGGCACATGGTGTTCGTCGTAGCCGGATTCGTGATGCCCCGGATGATCGACCGGCACGTCGGTCAGGTCTCCCTTGGAATCTGGGATTTCTCCTGGTCCCTGGTCAGCTATTTCGGGCTGGCGAGCTTGGGAGTCGGGTCCTCCGTCAACCGGTATGTCGCAAAGCTGAGAGCCGAGGGAAACCGGGAAGGGTTGGACGAAGCCGTTTCCTCTGTGGTTTGCGTCCAGGTCGTCGTCGCAGCCGTCGTCGGGCTCATGACCGTCGCAGCCGTCTGGTTTCTGCCACACTTCTTCAAAAAAATTCAGGGAGCGAACCTGTACGAATTGCGGTGGGTCATCGCCCTCCTGGGGGCCAGTCTTGCCGTCCAACAGATGTTCGATGCCTTCCGTGGAGTAATGACGGGTTGCCACCGATGGGATCTCCACAACGCGATCAGCGCAATTTCCTACGGGATCACCGTCATCCTCATGATCCTCGTTCTTTCCATGGGCCATGGGCTTCGATCCATGGCGGCGGTGTACCTTGCCACAGGAATCGCGACGGAAATCTACCGGTACCTTGCCGTACGGAGGATCTGCCCGGAACTGGATTTGCGTTATGAGAAAGCCACCTGGAAACAGGGAAAGGAGATGCTGTCTTTCGGCATAAAAACAGTCGTGGTCTGGCTGCCCCCCCTGATCATCATACAAGGGAGCAGCCTCCTCATCGCAAGATATCTCGGTCCCGCCTTGCTCGCGGTGTTTTCTCGGCCCATGGGGCTCATCCGGAGCGGCCAGACGTTCATCAACAAGTACGCGCTCGTGTTGACCCCGACGGCCGGTTCCTTGCAGGGTGCCGGACTTCAAGGAGAAATACAGGACCTGGTGATTCGGACGACACGTTATAGCGTTGCACTGACACTCCCCATGGTTCTCTTCCTCTCGATCTTGGGGGATCCCATCATGCAGGTGTGGATGGGACCGAGATACGATGCGGGACGAATCATGGCCATCCTCGCGGTCGGTAGTTTTCTTCTCATGTCCCAGCAGTCGGTCATCACCATACTTGTGGGCTTGAACTTGCACGGGCCCATCGGGCTCGTGAAAATCGCCTTGTCGATCGTGACGATGGGAATCGGGGTGCTTGCACTTGGCGTTACCGGATGGTCCCTTGCGGGGGCAGCTATTCTCGTTTCGGTCTATACGACGGCAAACGGAATCGCGATCCTCCTGTATGCATGCCGGAAGTTCGACATCCCCTTCGGGAGGTATTTCCGGAAATCCTTTCTCGGTCCCATGGCGGCGGGAGTGCCTTACGGGGTCGCCCTCCTCGTGGTGAACGTCACATGCCGCCGCACACCGCTCATCGCTCTTGGGGCGGGTTGCACCGTCAGTCTGCTCGTCCTGGGGCCGATCTACTGGAAATATTTCTTTCCCGCTGAAATACGGGGCATATTCCACCGCATCCCTGGATTCAGCGGGCTGGCGAAGGCGATTGGCATCGACTGAGTACTTACCCCGATGCGAATAGAATTAGTGAAAGATTACGATGGAATGAATATCGTTGCCTCCATTGTGCGGTATCGGGACATCGATGAGAATTTCATAAAGCAATGGGCTGGCCTTGAAAGCCGCGCGAAGAATGCGAATGCATTTTTATCGCCGAATTTCATAATTCCAGCCGTTAAGCACCTCACGCCAGGGATGAAGCCCCTGTTTTTAGTCGTCAACAAGAAGGTGGGAAATGTATATACGATGATCGGAATGGGGGTTTTCGTGTTTTCCCTTGGTACGATTAAGTTTCCGCTTCCGCATTTAAAGGCGTACAGGACACCGCATTCATATCTTGGCGGCCTTCTGATAGATGATGCATACATGAAAATATTCTTGGACGCGATATTTGATTATCTTAATAGCACGAGATACCTTTTTGGTATTGAGATTGTTGATCAAAGCATGGACACGGAATTCGAGAAGCATATGGAGAGCTCGTGTGTGAATAATGATATGGAATGGTTCATGGAAAACAGTAAACAACGGGCCATATTAATACCAAAGAAGGTAGGTGAAGAATATATACGCACGAATTATTCGAAAAACAGATTAAAAGCCTTGAAAAGAAAATATAACCATTTATTAAAATATGGGGAAGTACGTTGGGACATAGTAGTTGGCAGCCAGGTCGATGGCGTGGTTATCGATCGATTTCTGAAACTAGAGAACATGGGATGGAAAGGAAAGGGTGGAACCTCGCTCTTATCGAAACCTGGCAATGAAAAATTCTTTCGTGAAATGATCGGGAACTTCTCAAGAGAGGAACGCGTGTATTTCACGGAACTCAGCGTTAATGGTCAGGTGATATCCTCCACTTCAAACCTGATGTCTTCCCAAGCGGGATTTGCCTTTAAAATTGGGTGGGATAGCAATTACGCGCAGGCGGGACCAGGGATATTGAATGAGTTTGAGTTTATTAAAAATGTCGAAAGATTGTTTCACGATCTTGAATACATAGATAGCGGGGCGGGAGAAGGATCTTATATGGACGAGTTATGGCCGGACCGCATTAGGCTCGTGTCGGGGATTTACGCTTCTAAATGTTTCGCCAAGCCCATGATGAAGGTTGTTAATTTAGCCCGCAGATTGAAAAAGAGTCTTCCGGCATTTGCGTAACTATAAATCGGGGTTGCATTACAGGCTATGCTGAAAAAAACCGGTAAATATTTTCGCGATTTTATTCGATGGGGCTCTGGACATGGAAGGCCCCGATGGGAGATCGCATACGCAATACTCCTGAACGATGAAATTAATAACTATGTAAGAAGATTGCAAATTGAAATAATCAATCGATTCGGCATTAATCCAGGGTATAAGGCATGCCCGCACATAACTCTCAAACTTGGATTTGAGGTTTCGGATCTGGGCCCATTCCTTCTTTATTTCGACAAACTTGTCGGTGAGATAAAGCCATTTGAGATTGAAATTCGTGGGATTGATTATTTTGAAGAAGGAATAATATTTTTGAATATTGATCATAATCGGCAACTGGAAATTCTGCGGAAGAAAATAATAAATGATTTATCCTCCGCCTATGGAATTATTCCTTCTGGTATTGAAGATGACCGGTATCGTTTTCATGTGACTTTGGCGCGAGACTTAAAGAAGAAAGATATGATGTTTGCGCGCAAGGAGTTTGCAGATACCGAAATTGAATTCAAATTAAAAATAAAATATTTGGGATTATTGTGCTATATAGACGATGTATGGCTTACATATAAACAATCTGCATTGTAAACACCAATAAAAATCGCGATATTCGAGAAAATGAAGCATCGGAGTCGCTGTCCACTGCCCCCGACATATGAATACGCAAGAAAAATACCGAAACATTAAAGGATAAAGCAGGTGTCGGCTGAAATCGTTAAACAGAAACATGATGGTTCTGACATTCCAGGTCGAATAAAGCATAGACGGCAATTTTTTTTCGGGCCGGAAGGGCACAATGAATTTGCGGATTGGAACAAGATCGCAATCAACGACAGGGACTATCTGGCGGTTCATCCGGATCTGGAACTATCTCAATCAGGGAATCAGGACAGATCCATAATATTGATCGGTTATCTTCTGGATCCGGACAACCCCCGCGCAAGCAACGCCGAAATCGTGGAAGGCATGGTCAGGGGATGCGATACGTTTGAAAAAATAATCGAAAAAACCAACGATTATGGCGGCAGGTGGATACTGATCGCAAACATTGGCCCGGACAGCATAATGTTCAACGATGCGGCCGGATTGCGGCAAATCTATTACGCGTCTTCAGTTCAGGCCGGAAAAACATGGTGCGCATCGGAACCTGGGCAGATCGCGGAAAAATTGAAACTGTCCATGGACGACGAAGCATTTGAGTTCATGAAATTTCGCGAGTTCGAAGATAATTATGATAGTTTCAAGGTGTACTGGTGGCCGGGCAATACATCTTTGTATAAGGAAATAAAGCACTTATTGCCGAATCATTATCTGGATCTACGCACCGGGTTACCTCACAGGTTTTGGCCGAAAGCCGATCTGGAAAATGTATCGATGCGGGACGCGTTATCTATCAGTTCGGAATTGTTTCGAGGGTTGGTGGATTGCGCATATAGAAGATACGAATTGGCGTTGTCCTTGACATCCGGCTGGGACAGTCGCTTGATGCTGGCAGCCAGCAAGGAAATAGTACATGACCTTTATTGCTATACATTGGAATATCCAGGGTTGAAGGAAAACAAGATGGATGTTGTGATCCCATCGAAATTGCTTAAGAAATTTTCTTTAACTCATCATTTGATAAGTTACCCGGAACTCATTGATGAAGAATTCAAATGTATTTTCAGGATAAACAATCCATCAGTCAATAAAGCGTATTGCGCGGATGTCCAGGCCCTGTATGACAATATACCGAAAAATCGTGTCTGTATAACGGGAGACGTGGCTGAAATTGTTAAATGCCAGTACCGGATTTCAGGAAGAAATAGTAATAATATTTCCGCGCATGATTTGGCGAAATTTGCAAAGATGGGGACGCATCCGTTTGCAATAAAAGCGTTTGAAGAGTGGTTGTCTATGCTGGACGCCAAAAGTATTCACGTGTTGGACATGTTCAGTTGGGAGCAATTCGTAGGCAGGTTGCAGGCGCAAAACCAATCCGAGTGCGATATTGTATTCGATACGTTCGCTCCATACAATTGCAGAAAACTACTATCGACGATATTGTCATTGGAAGAAAAATACAGAAAGCCGCCGTTACATATGTTTCATAGAAAAGTGATAAAGAATCTATGGAAGGATACCTTATCCGAACCGATTAACCCTCCTGAAAATATGAACATAAAATACGTATTACAGAATATTTTAACAAAATTCCATCTATACCAGATCATACCTGAATCGGCGATGTTGATCGCAAAGCGAGTTATTAAAAGGATATCCTGAAGGATTCCGTCATGAGTATTATAAAAAGCATAAAGAAGAATATATATAGGACTGCCTCGCAGTATATGAGTCATGCGAGATTAATTGAAGGGAAAATAAATAATTCCAATCAATCGATAAGATGTCTATTTATTGAGAATTCGAATTACATGAGTTATGTTTCAGAAAAGATTTTTGAGGGTAAGTCGCGAATTCTGAATCATTCCAGGGTCTATCTTCCTTCGGTCAATAAAATAATCCGGGACCTAATGGACGAATTCGATTTGTGCGTAGCAATCGTCCCCAAAAGATACGATTCATCGTTGAATGATCTTCTGGATTTTCGATCTGATGAATATGTCTCTCAAGTAATCGATATTGCCGGCACCATGGATGATGTTAAGAAACGGTTCCATCAGAAGAAACGTCAATTGTCTAATAAAATCGACGTGAAATCCGGCTTTAGTTACAAAGTGTCGAAAGACTTGGACGATTTCAGTATGTTTTATAATGAGATGTTTCTGCCTTTGATTACCAGAAAATATGGCGACAATTCGGACATCGAACCATACGAGGATATGAAGATTCTATTTCAAAAAGGTTTTCTTGTGCTGGTTTCACACGACAATAAATATGTGTCGGGCGCTTTATGTATTGTGGAAAATAATTCGCTGGTATTCAGGAGATCTGGAGTTTTGCATGGCGATGATGAATATATAAAGCTTGGGGCGCAAAACGCACTTTATTTATTCAATATATATCACGCTAAAGATCTTGACCTGAAATCGGTTGACACGATGAAAAGCATGGCGGTATTGAACGACGGCGTTTTTCGGACAAAGCGTGAATGGGGAGCAACCGTATATCCTGACAGTGAATCGAAATCCCGGATGTATTTATTTATTCCAAGGTATTCCGATAGAGCGATTTCTTTTTTTGAAAGCAATCCGATGATCGTTCATGCAAATGGGGGGCTTTGCGGATTGGTCGGACACAGGGGCGACCGCAATCATGTCGAGGATATCGAAGCCGATTTGAAAAAGAAATATTTTTCGCCCGGGCTCAATGGTTTGCTTGTAATCACACCCGATTCGAGAAATCCGATACACATACCTTTCGTTCATTAGCATCGATTCGAAGGACAACCGGCTCGATCGGAAGGAGATGAACTTGGGCAACGTGCCGAGGGGGGAGGGGATGATTGAATGCGGCCGGTTGCCTGCGATATTTCCAATTGCCCCCCGGACCCATATTCCTCTCTGGCGACGTCTTCCGATCGTTCACATGATTGCACTTCTCACGCTTATCGTTCCGCCGGCGTCGGCGACGGGCGCCACCATCTTTGCGGATGCCGGCATTCCGGGCGACTGCATCGGGACATATGAACCGAAAGCCAGGGCCTGCGGCGACGGAAGCGCTGTTGCGTATAGTACGCTGAGCGGCGCCGTCGGTGCCGCCCATGCCGGCGATACCGTTCTGCTGCGGGGCGGAACCTTCCATGAGAAGCTGTCCCCCCTCCGTTCCGGTGCACCCGACAACACCATTTCCTTCAAGGGTTATCCCGGCGAGACCGCCACGCTCCGCGGCGTTATGGAGCCGGCGATTTTTCTGATGAACAGGTCGTACCTGGTCATCGAGGGACTGACCGTCACGGACGTCCTTGGGTGGGGGAGAATCGATACATCGCACAACATTGTTTTCCGGAACAACCGGTTTTCCGGCGCGATCGCCCATGGGACCACAGGGGGACTGAAGTTCGTGAAGAGCCATTCCAATATTGTCATTAACAACACGTTTGACGAGGGAAACGACAGCCTCGTGCTTCAGGAATCCGACCGGAATCTCGTTGCGGGCAACACATTCACCAAAGCGCGGCACAGCCTTCTGAGCCTACGCTGCGGAAATTTCAACGTGATCCGTGGAAACCGCTTCGAGAACCCCGATCAGAAGTCGGCCGAGATTTACGATTGTGAAGGTACGAGCGATGCTCCGGTGAAACTTGAAGCGACCCGACATAATCTATTCGAGGGGAACACGTTCGCGTATACACGTGCATCCAGCCGGGATCACCGGTACAACGGGATCCAATACGCCGGCCAGAATGGCATTGTCAGGGGAAACGTTTTTTACGAGAATCAGGGGGGGGCGCTGAAATTCCAGGTATATTCGGACGAGGCGCTTTACAACAACGGCAATCGTGTGTTCAATAATACCTTCTATGGCAACAGGTGCTATGGAATGAGTGCATCCTCCGCTTTCGAACGCGGTCGATATTTCGGCAACATCGTCAAGAACAACATCTTCTACAAGAACACCGGTTGCGGCGGAGAGGCGGACCAGACCTCGATCGGGAATACGACAGCCGTGAAGCTCGAGAACAACGCGATCCTCAAGGTGTCGCCGCTATTCGCGGACGAGGCGCGACACGATTTCCACTTGACGGCTGGCAGTCCGATGATCGACGCGGGCGCGTTCCTCACACGTACCGTCGATGCCGGGAGGGGTACAGTCATGACCGTGGAGGACGTGGGATATTTTTTCGACGGGTTCGGCATTCCCGGCGAGGCCGGGGACGTGATCCGGTTGGAAGGGGAGTCGTCCACGGCACGAATCGTACGGATCGATTACGCGAATCGAGCGCTCACGCTGGATAAGGTGGCAACCTGGACCCGGGGGCAGAAATTGCATCTGAAGTATTCAGGGGTTGCGCCGGACATGGGAGCGTTCGAGTTTCAGTGAACCGGATATTCGATTCCATGTGTTTCAAAATACAAGTACGGGGTTACGCCGGTATGGGAGCAAGGTCTGCCAGCAGGGATCTTCGGGGATTCGTTCTTCTGCTGCTGTTGCTGTCTCCGATTTCGTGGATTTCCTGCAGCAGCGGAGGGGGTGGAGGAAGTCCTTCGGTTCCCGCCAATCCTTCGAAGGTGTTGAGTTGGGATGCGCCGACGCAATTCGCCGACGGAGGGGCGTTGAACCCGGCGACAGACCTGTTGTCTTACGAGATTTATATCAACGAGACGGGCAATTTCCTTCTGACCGATACGCCCACGAAGTCAGTGGATACAATTGGACGGGTAGTGACTACGTACGACCTTGGGCAGATCGTTCCCCGCCTGGAGACCGGAACAACCTATTTTCTTGTGATGCGTACCGTGGAAAAGAACGGGGGCAGGTCGGGCTTCTCGGATCCCCCGGTCCGGTTTACGTATTGACCCCCTGCGGGTTACCTGAAGATCGTCCGGAATCTCCATTGGAACCCCAAGGCGAGGAGTCCTGTCCCGAACAGGAGAATCGTCCCCGGCTCCAGGGGAGCGTTGCGGCGCGAACCTCGAGTCGGCAGGAGGTCCGGCAGCATCGGAGAACCGGCAGTCTCCGTGGCTCCGGCACTCGCGAGGCCCCTTGATTCCTGCTGGTGATTTTCGTTCATCGGGGCCACGGATTGCGAAGACGTCGGTAACGGGAGCAGCGAAACAATCGCCAGGCAGAGGATGATGAGGAAGAGGATTGACTTCATAGTGCCTGTAATAAGAGCAACAACTGTGCCGTAATAATAACCTTGCGCAATGTTCTGTAACTATTTGATATGGAATGAGTATTTTTCTTGAGGGATTTTGGGGTGGAATTTGATGGGAAGATTTTTACCGTTTACGGGATATATTATGCGCCGGGAATAGAACATCTGGCCACAATCGGGAAGAGGGTGGAATCTCTAATGCGTATGGAAGCTAAGTAATGAAACGGTATGTTATTTCAGTTGTCGCCGGCGCCCGGCCGAATTTTATGAAAATCGCTCCCATCATCCGCGCGCTCCGTGCGAACGCGGAGGCGGCCCGCCGATCCGGCATCGACCTGCGGATTTCTCTCGTCCATACCGGGCAGCACTACGACGAGAACATGTCCGAGGTCTTTTTCCGGGAACTGGAAATCCCCACGCCTGACAGCCACCTCGAGGTGGGCTCGGGGTCCCACGCCGAGCAGACGGCGCGGATCATGGTGGCTTTCGAAAAGTACGTCCTCCGGGAGAAGCCCGACTGGGTCATCGTCGTGGGAGACGTGAACTCGACCATCGGGTGCGCCTTGCCCGCGAAAAAGCTTGGGGTCAAGGTGGCACACGTGGAGGCCGGACTGCGGTCCTTCGACATGTCGATGCCGGAGGAGGTCAACCGGAAACTCACGGACGCGATCAGCGACCTGCTCTTCGTCACGGAGGAGTCCGGGGTCCGGAACCTGCGGGCGGAAGGGGTACCCACGGAGAAGATCGTCGTGGTGGGGAACGTGATGATCGACACCCTTCTGAGAAATCGGGAGAAAATCGAGGGATCGGATTTTGTTCCATCGTCTTCCGTCAAGGCGTTCCGCGAAAGGTTTGACCGGTATGCCGTGCTGACTCTCCATCGTCCGTCGAACGTGGATGGCAGGGAGTCATTGACGCCGATCTGGAAGGTTTTGTCGGAAATCGGGCGGCGGATCCCGATCCTTTTTCCCGTGCATCCGAGAACCAGGGAGAAGATCCGCGAATTCGGTCTGGGAGAAGAAGGGATCACCCTGATCGATCCCATCGGGTCCCTCGACATGGTGTACGCAGTGAAGGGGGCGGCGTTGGTGTTGACGGACTCGGGCGGACTGCAGGAGGAAACGACCGTCCTTGGCATTCCCTGCATCACCATTCGAGAGAATACGGAGCGGCCCGTGACCGTCACGATGGGAACAAATTACCTGACGGGGACCGACCCCGACCGGATTCTCTCCGCCGCGAACGAGATCCTCACGGGGAACGCGAAGAAGGGCGCCATCCCCCCGTTTTGGGACGGGAAGGCCGCGGTCCGAATCGCCGACGTATTCCTGGGATTGCTTGACGAAGTACCCGCCATGTGAACGGCGGGAGGCGAACAGCTGCCTTCCGTGTTCCCAAAGGGTATTGACCTGGACGGTCGGAACAATTAGCATGTAGCGACTCGCCGGGGTGCTCGCTCCTGAAGGAGCGGGCTGAGAACACACCCGTTGAACCTGATCCGGATAATGCCGGCGCAGGAAG
>Ga0055461_10000059_pt1 | contig 16328 bp, 9 predicted proteins | sample Joice_ThreeSqB_D_FD_57688 | JGI IMG/M metagenome (GOLD analysis project Ga0055461, IMG submission 57688) | Wetland microbial communities from San Francisco Bay, California, USA, that impact long-term carbon sequestration - Joice_ThreeSqB_D1 | ecosystem: Environmental > Aquatic > Marine >...
GTGACGACTCCCATCACCGACATGGGCGCGATCACCCCGATCCTGTTCCAGGGCGCCGTGCCCGTGTACGCGGACGTGGAGTGGGACACGCTCAACATCTCGGCTGACACCATCAGGCCCCGGATTACCGAAAGGACGCGAGCGATCATCGTCACGCACCTGTTCGGCAACCCGTGCGACATGGATCCGATCATGGCGCTCGCGGCCGAGCACGACCTGCCGGTGCTCGAGGACACGGCGCAGGCATATCTGGCCACTTACAAGGGACGCCTGGTCGGCACGTTCGGCGATATCGCCGCCTTCAGTTTCCAGCAGGGAAAGCACATGACCACGGGCGAGGGCGGCATGATCATCTCCTCGGACCCGGAGCTGGCTCGCCGGGCCCGCGTGTGGGCCGACAAGGGATGGAACTACGATCCGAAGGCCCCCGATCACGAGTTCATGGGCCTCAACTACCGGATGACGGAACTTCAGGGAGCGGTCGGACTCGCGCAGCTGCAGAAGCTGCCAGGCATGGTCGAGGCGCGCGTCGCCTCGGTCGGGTTGCTCCTCGACCGGATCGAGGACATTCCGGGGGTGAAGATCGCGCGCGTTCACCCCGAGGCTGCAGCTACGTGGTGGCGAGTTCCCCTCCTCATCGACGTTGACGAGATCGGAGTGACGCCGGCGGAGATCGAGGCGGGACTCAAGCGCGTGAAGATCTGGGCGAAGGCGGGCTACATCAGTCGCCCGGCCTTCCACTGCGCCCAGTTCACCGAAAAGAGGACCTTCCGGGACACCTGGTGGCCCTACAGCGCGCACACCGCTCCGCTTCCACCGGAGACACTCGAGGAATACCCGGGCTGCCGCGATGCGCTACGGCGTGTCCTCGTCATTCCGTGGACCGAGAAGCATGAGGAGGAGCACGCGATCTACGTGGCCGACCAGATCCGGGCGGTCGTCGAGTCGAAGAGGGCCGCGAGCGTGTCGGGAGGTCTGGAGACGTGAACAGTCCACGAAAGGTCGCAATCGTCGGCTGCGGAGCCATCTCCCGCGCACACGCTACGGCGATCGAAGCTCTGCCTCAGGTGGAGCTCGTGGCGCTCGTGGACACGGATCCGGCGGCACTGGCGAAAGCGGAAAGCGAGCTGGGTGCTCCTGGGTTCGCAACGGTCGCCGATCTGATCGCCGCCGGAGGCGCCGACGCCGCGTGCATCTGCACGCCTCCGGCCCTTCACAACGGGATTGCCGAAGTACTGCTCGCTGCGGGGTTGGACGTGCTGTGCGAAAAGCCGCTCTCCGTCTCGGCGGCCGTCGCACAGGCAATGATCGCGAGCGCGGCCGACGTCAATCGGGCTCTTTCCGTGTCGGACAAGTTCCGGCACGTGGGGGACCTCATCGAAGCCGGCGAGCGACTGCGGTTGGGAGAGATCGGGTCGCCAATCCACTTCGCGGTGTGCTTCTGCGCACCCGTCGGCGTGAGGGATCGCTGGCCCTCCGATGCAGCGCTTTCAGGTGGCGGAGTGCTGATGGACAACGGGCCACATGCCTTCGATGTGCTGAGCCACGTGCTGGACGCGCCGATCGAGGATCTCGCGGCCGTCTTCGCGAAACCCTCGCTCGCGCCGCCTGTCGAAGACACTGCCCTGCTGCATTTCCGCACGGAGAGCGGCAGTACGGGCCGGATAGAGCTGTCTTGGGTCTACTTCACGAAAGATCTCGACTATCTCGTCATCCAGGGTACGGAGGGCACGATTCGGATCGGCTGGACGGGCGGACAGTTGAGGCACCATGGCGAGCGTGAATGGATGCCATTCGGGTCGGGTTACGACAAGGGGGCCGCGTTCCGGGGTGTGTGGGAGGCGTTCCTGAGCAGCGGACCCGTGGCAGGCAACTCGCGCGAGGGTGCGGCCGCGCTGGAGTGGATCGAGACAGCATACGACTCGGCGCGATGAAGGATCCTGATCCCCGACCGGGTGTCCCCGATCAACCGGGCGGCGCCAATGCTCGAAGGAGTTGGAGCGGCATCTGGCTCCTTCTGGCGTCGGTCATCGTCGCGATCCTCATTTCGGAACTGCTGATACGAACTCTGTTCCCCCAGGAACTTACGCCGTTGGGAGGGTGGGCCAGTTGTTGCGGAGACTTCTTCGAGCCGGATCCGCAATATGGCTGGATGGCGCGCCCGGGGTACCGCGGAGAGTATGTACACGACACGCAAGTCGCGATCAACTCTCTGGGTCTGAGAGATCACGAATATGGTCCCAAGCGAAACGACGAAATCAGGATACTCTCGCTGGGCGATTCCTTCGCGTTCGGCTTTGGAGTAGAACTGGAGGAAGACTATGCTAAGATGTTGGAAAATATGCTTCGTAAGCGCTTCCCAACAGTCGAGATATCGGTGATCAATGGCGGGTTGGCCGCATACAACTCACACCACGTGATAATGGAGTTCGATCGCCTTCAACCTCTCCTTGATCCTGATTTCGTCATTGCGGCCTTCGTCGCGGGAAACGACGTGGCAGACAACCCTGTCTTCGACGAGCAACTCGAACAGTGGCTGCAGTCGCCGGTCGGCTTCCTGGGACGACATAGTCACCTGTTCAGACTGATCCTGCGGTCCACTTTTGCGCCCAGGTACTTCGCGGCCAATCGAAGCAAGAAGAACATAGAGTACACGAACGGCCTCTTGGACGATCTGGACGCCGACGTGCATCGGGCGAACCTCCCGCTTGCGATCCTGATCATCCCGGCACGCCACCAGGTACGCCCGTCCGTCAACCCTGGCACAGCGCTCTTGGATCGACTCGGAGCGCAAGGCTATATCCTCAGGCAGAACAACATGGTCCGAGAGCACCTTGAAACCACAGGTGTTCCGTACGTCGACACGTACCCGGCACTGGCAGAGCGCGACAGCATCGACGCGGTGTTCTTCGACGATGACCCTCATACCAACGCACTTGGGTACCGAATTATCGCTGAAGCCACCTACGAGGCGATTCTCCCGACAATCGAAAAGCTGGTAGAAGAGCGCACCGCAGTGTCACCGTAGGCGTTTGGTTCCGGCTGAGGTGCAGGGCTCAACGCGAAGCAGGCGCGCCGTCCGCGAGCTCCGGACAGGTCAGTTTGCCGAGAGCCCAGGGCGTGAGCAGGTCGCTGCAGGCAATGCGGTCGAACAGGATCCTGCTTACAAGCTCGTGGCCGCGACTCCGGTAATGGACGTCGTCCCAGAAGTAGCTGCCGATCTGGCTGCAGTCGCCTTCCAGCCGGGCCACGAAGTCTCCCTCCAGGTCCACTACCTCGACGCCTCGATTCATCAGGCGACCGACCACGTCAGAGTTGTTGCCGGCAATCCCGTCACACACCTGGGATCTGCTTGGTGCCACGAATACGATTGCAGCGACGCGGCCCGAATCCGACGCGAGCGGAAGATCCGCCAGCATAGTCAACAGGGCGTCTATGTTGCTCGATACCACGTTGAGCGTGTCGTACGGGGGAACGATGTTCTCGGGTATCGTCCAGAGCCGATTGATAGCTCCTGGCAATATCCCCCGTACGTCATACCGCCCATTGAGGTGGTTGACCGACAGCCGCAGGAGGTCCCAAAGAGCCGAGCGGGGTCTCTGCATTGGATAAGCGTAGTTGCCCGGTGCGATCAGCTGGAGGGGGGGACGTTCCCAGTCGTTCGGAATCGTGTAGAACATCAGGACGTCGGCCCGCACGGCATTGCTCAAGTCGCGACCGCGTCGAGCCATCTGTGTGACCGAGTAGCCATTGACGCCGCCGTTCAGCACCTCGACCGAGGGCAGAGCGTCCCTCAGCATCGATTCCAGCCGAGTCGTGAAGAGGTCGGCGTGCTCCGTCCTGCTGCCACCGTACGTGACCGAATTTCCAAGTACGAGGATCTGAGGCTTTCCCTCGAGCTGCCGGGAGGGATCGGTTTCCCTGAGTCCCAAGTCGTTGATGAAGACAGTCACACCGAGCCTGCTGGCCTCCTGATTCGGTCTGGGCTCGTAGCCCCACTCGCTGTTCGATTGATAGAGGACGGGAGAAGTCATACCCAACAGACGCAGCAGGACCTCCGATGCCAGAAGCGCGATTAGAAGCGAGCCGGCGAGGAGCGCCACATTCGCCTTCTTGGAGGTCCGGCTGTGGATCACCATGTCGCTCCCTTCCCGTGCCCGCCAAGAATCTGACGGTGGTTGCTGAAAGGTAAAGCGGTCTGCATGAAGCGGTAAGTCCACGGCGGACAGGGGGTCTACTCCAACGTGGTTGGCGGGTGCTCCTCCGGAAAGACCAGCGCAACCTTCACTCCCGGCCCCTCATAGCTCATATCAACCCGGAAGCGCGCCGAGAGAGCCGGGATCAGATCGGCCCCGGGCGCTCGCCCGAAAGTCCGGCTCTCGTAGATCCACATTCGATCCCCGCTCACTGCGAGACGCTCCAACAGCTCGTCGAGCGAGTCCGAGTCGACACCCGGTGTTGGGTGGAGCGGATACACCAGGGTGGGAAGGCCGACGTCGTAGTACGAGAAGACGCTCGATACGTAGGGGACGGTCACGAGCACCATGTCTCCGGGCTCCGCGTGCATGCGAATGTGCTCGACGGCGTCTCTGTGATCCTCCTTGAAGTACCTCTCGTTCCGGTAGTAGTTGGACAGCGCCGTCACGAAGACGACAGCGACTACGGCCGCTGCAATCCTCCTCACGCTCACTCTGAAGCTCGTGACTCCCGCTGAGAGAACCACGATGAATGGTGGAAAGGCCAAGATAGCGTAGCGGACATTGTAGGGGTGTTCTGTAGCCAGTGCGCCGATGGCGGCAAAACCGAGAGCCGACACAGCCCAAAGAGACAGGGCAAGGAGTGCGGCCCGATGCTCTCTGGCGAGCCGGGCGATTCCGCAGACCACCAGACCACCGAACAGCAACGCCACGGGAACGATCCACGGCAGGGCCCTTCGCACGAATTCCGCGGCATCCGGTTGGTGCAATTCGGTGGTCGACGGGCCGAGAGAATAGCCAGCACTGAAGGCGTAGGCCGTGTAGGCAAGATCCTGGAGACTGAAGACCCTCTCGGGGGCTGAAGCTCTCGGTGGCAGGCCAATCAAGCTCACGACGCCGGGCACCGCAAACAGCGCCACGATCGCGAAGCGCTTCATCCATACCGTGCGGTGGACGGGATCGGAAAGGAGAGCATACGTGAAGAGAAAGCCGATGAACGCCAGCCCGACAGTCTGGCACAGGAAGACCGAGGCCGTCGTTACGGCAAACAGGATGACTCGAAACCGAGTGGGTTCGCTCCTGAGCTTCTCGAGGAGGTACAGCGATGCGAGGGCTAGAAACAGCAACATGGAATACGGTCTGGCATCCTGGCTGTACCAGACATGAAACGGCGACAGGGCCAGGAATGCGGCCGCATAAGCGGCCTCGGTCTTCCCGATCCAGCGTCGGGTGACATCATGAAGCAGAGGAATCGATGCGACGGCGAACATGACCGAAGGAAGTCGCAGTATGAACTCGCTGCGGCCAATGTGCAGGAAACCATGAACGACCAGATAGTAGAGGGGAGGGATGTTCGAGTTTGCCGCCGTCCGCGCGATTACATCGTGGAGGGACCCCGACGAGCTCACGAAGGTCACTGCCTCGTCCACCCACAGGCTCTGGGCGCCGAGAAGGAGCAGCCGCAGAGCTAGCGCCATACTCGTGGTGGCGGCCACTGTCAGCAGCAGACGCAACCGGTCTCGGGGAACCGAGGACTGGCTGCCCTGCTGCTGAGACGAGGCGTCATTCAATTGGCGACGCCCTTCGAAGCGCTTGATTGGCTGGATGGCGGTACCTTGGCCAGTATCAAGTAGTTGGCGAATTCGTGCACCAGGGAATACTCGCTCACCAGCTGTGGACTCGCTTCGGATTTTTCGATCAGCAGGTAGGTCGCAACAGACTCCCCGAAATGACCCTCGTCATCGTAGATCGCGTTCCTGGCGGTGAACAGACGCAGCACCCGCGGCTTCTTGAATCCCATGATCTCATTCGCGCCCACGTTCTCCGATATGTACCCGTAGATTCCCAGCATTTCTGGAGTGTAAGACTCGTTCGTGTCCTCACTGACGGAGCGGTACACGATGTGACCGACGCTGACGACCGTGAACATGATCAGGTAGCCGGCCAGCAGCGGCTTTGCTCTGCGTCCCTGCCCGCAGCGAACCAGGATATACCTGACACCCTTCAGCCAGAAGAACACCAAGAATGGTGCGACTGGAAATATGAAACGGATGCCTTGCCTTGCTGGCCAGATCAGGAGAATCAGCAGGTTGGCTGCGACGTAGACCAGCATGTAGAGGTGCTTTTTCCAATTGTGCATCATGCCCGCCAGAATCGGCACCATCGCCGCAACCATCGATATGCCGGTGATGTTCTTGAGCGTGAGAAGCTCCCCGATCAAGCCCATGTAGTAGACGGCATTGGAGGCGAACGACTGCAAGGAGGCGCTGAACAGTTCCTCGTAGTGGTTTCCCCCGCCCTGGGGAAACACCTGGCTCGAGGCGGCGAATAGTACAGCAAACACGAAGTAGGGGATGATCAAGCTGATCTTGCCCGGTCGTGGCTGTTGCTGGAAGAGCTGATATGTCAGGAGCGTAGGGAGCAGGGAGATTCCAATGTCTCGAGTGAAGTACGAGTAGAATATCAAGACTCCGAGCAGGCACTGACCGAGGTAACCGGTCCTTCGTCGCTGCATCAGCAGCAGGCTGGAGAGACTGAAGAACAGGAACGGTAGGTCGGCGAATATTCGATCCGTATAGTAGATGAATCGGGAATGAAACCCGATCATGATCGTGATGAAGAAGGCGTAGAACACGTCCTGGAAGCCATCCCTGAACAGGTAGAAGATGACGGGTACGGACAGGACGAAGAAGAGGGAACAGAACACCTTCAGCACGATGAAGTTGAGACCGAGGTAATGGTAGACGGGCGCCAGGAGGAGAGGGAGGCCGCTCGGGTACAGGTAGGGGCCCATGAGCTTTGACGAGTTGTCCATTGAGTACTTGTTCGCGACGAACAGTTGCTCGAGAGTCCCATCCAGGATCGACCTCGCCTGCTCAATGTACAGGGCGAAGTCACCTCCCCAGTCATGGCCCGCGTGTATGGATACGAGGCAGAGCAGGCCGGCAGTCAGTGTTATCAACCAGAGATCCACACTCGCCCCCTGGTGAGTTGGCCACCATGGCGCCGAGACTGCAGTGGACTGCTCTTTCTCAGACGTAGCGGTCCCCCGCCCTTCCTGGAAGGAGTTAATGCGGTTGCCGCTCCAGCCCCCCGGTGAGTCGAGTGTCACCATCTTCGCCCAGGTTTGGATCCCCACGCGGTCGTGGACGGAAACCGGAATCCGAGGCGGTAAGGTAGCGCTCGCAGGCCACCGTTGACGAGCGGGTAGGGCAAGCGCTGGATTGGGGACGCTCGGCCTTTATCGCAGAGTCAGGCCCCTACTGGACCGTGACTGTGATATAGTCACTGGCTGCTATGACACCGTCGCTGGCCGTCAACCGCAGGACATAGGTGCCTGGTTCGGAGAATCGAACTCGCGGGCGAAGGGTGGCCGCCGCCATCGGAGTCACGGAGGTGTCGTCCACGTCCACGTATCGACCCACCCCTGCCGACCCGTAGTTGCCGACGCCCCACATGAGGTTGGGTGCACCCGAGAGACCCAGAGTATTGAGGTTGGCCCGCTGGTAGATCGGTACCCCGTCGAGCCACAGCGTGATCTCACCGTCCTGGAAGCCCGTCTTCAGGTAGGCGACGAGCTGGAACCAGCGTCCCTTGGGTACCTGTACTCCCGGACGCGTGATCTGGGCGTTGTGCCAGTCGTGAATGACGATCGCATCGTCCCCGCCCTCGAAGGTGGACTGCTTGACGGCGACCACCCAGGTCGGATCGTAGGGCGAAGCCTCTTCCTTGAACTGGAAGATGTTCACATAGTGGTCGGCCAAGTCCGCCACGACGTAGTCGGTCGGCCAATAGTACCACGCTGAGTAGTAGGCGGAAGACTGATCAAACCTCCAGCGAAGGAGTTTGGCCGAGTAATTCATCGGCGGGGTCAGCGCCGGGTCGTTGTACGCCCTCCAAGTGAACCTCCCGGAGTGTCCCCTCTGGGATGTGACGTAGCCGCCCCCCGAGTGATCGGCTCCGCCGTCGCCCGTCCATTCTGAGACATCTCCCGTCTCGAACGACGCCTCGAACATCCTCTCGGCAAAGCTGACGCTGCCCGGTCCCTCGATCTTGGACCAGAAGAGGAAGCGCGAGTCCACATCCGGAGAACTCTCGACCGTGGCGTCCAGCCTGAGCTCCTGTCCGACGGATACGACGGTGTCGGAACCGGCATCCACGCGGATCGAGGACGTATCGGCCTCCGCGGTTACCGTAACAGAGGCCGACACGACCACACCACCGCTGGCAGCAGTCACGGTTGCGAAACCGTCTCTGAGACCGATCACCCAGCCCGTGGCATCGACATCGGCGACACTCCGATCCGAGCTGTCCCACTGGACGGCCCGGTCCAGCGCGTTGCCACCCGCGTCCCTCGGGATCGCCGAGAACTGGCCGGTCTGATCGATGCCGAGACTCATCGAGCCAGGCGTGAGATCGACCGAGGCCACCGGAGCCTCCTCGATGCTGACAGAGGCAGTGTCGGCCAGACCGTCACGACTGGCCACGACCTGGAACTGGCCCGGGGATGTCCCGGCAGCGTACAGACCGGCCTGGCTCACGCTTCCGCCAGAGGCAGCCCACTCGACGGTACCACCGATTACGTCACCCGCGCCGTCGACCAGAACGGCTGAGAACTGCACCGTCTCACCCAGAAGCACAGTCGCGTTTGCCGGTGTCACGACGATGGATGTGGCCTCCGGCGGCGGCTCCGCGGATACTTCGACAATCGCTGTGTCTGAGACTCCCTGATTCGCCGATGCGATGACCCTGTAGGAGCCGGTTTCCAGGCCCGCCACGTAGGTTCCTTCGGCACTGATTACCCCACCTTCGCCTTGCCACTCGATCAACGCGGGAACGTGCCGCCCCCTGTCGTCCCACACCGATGCGTAAAACTGCACGGAGTCGCTCGGAGCAATCACGACGTTCGAAGGCTCAACATCGATTGTCAGCGCGCCAGCTGCCGAATCGTCCATGACCTCTACGGTAGCCGTATCGGCGAGGGCCTTTCCCTTCAGTTTTCCGTTCTTGCGGTTGGCAATGATCCTGTAGTGGCCCCTGGCATTCGCGGCGAAGAACACTCCGTCGTCGCTGATCGTCCCACCCGAGGCCTGCCATTCCACCGTATCCTGGACGATCGAGCCAAGTCCGTTGCGAAATTCGGCCCGAAAAGCGATCGAAGTGCCCGGCTCGAGCGATACATCACTCGGCACTATGGAGAGGACCAGCGGTTCCAGAGTCGGATCTTGAGTCGGTTCACCGGGACCGGCTATGGTTGGCACCCCTGTACAGGCGACCAGCACGCCGATCGCAACACACGCCGCTACCATGCTCAGATTCTGCCGCAGTTCCGAACCGGCCGTCGTGTACATCTTCCGACTCCCGCTGCCGAGAAATGCCTGACTGTTCCCGGCGACTTCCGCTGCATACTGCACACCGTCGACATATTCCGTACCAAGTGGTTTATTTCAAACAACTTGACGCAACTGGCTGGCCCTTCATCGGTCCGATTCAACCGGAACTTCGTTCCCACAGAGGAAAATAGTGCTCCATGGCGTCGCCCGGGCCGCATTGATCCCGCCACGCGACAGCCCGGTGCGCTGGGCCAGTGCGAGCCCGTCCTCATCTTATCCCGTGCCACCACTCAAGTCACCTCCGATGCAGGCAGCGATCCCATGATACGGGGCGTGAGGCCCTGAAGGTAGAACACGCGACGCGACGAGGTGATCCGGATTCCAGCAGAACTTGGTGATCTTGCGCAAGGAGGACGAGGTGCTGATGGCCGGGTTCTAGTGTCGTTCCTGAGGAACTACCAGCCGATACCCTGATAAGCCATCGGGTAGCCTCGAGCATCGAACATGCCGACGAGGTCCACAACCTCCCGGCCCACGAGAGGCTCAGATCTGAGTGCCTCGCGGCACCGCTCGTCATCGTGACCGACGACAATCGTCCGGGCGTGACGCAGCAGGTCGTCCATGCTGTCCACCATGATATCAGAAAGGTGCGGAAGGTGGTTCTCGACATACTCCCGGTTTGCTCCGGCTACCTTCGCGAGGCTCACCAGGCCATCGAAGATCCGGACATCAAAGCCCTTTCCGATCAGCCGCTCAGCCAACTCCACGAGCGGACTCTCGCGCAAGTCGTCAGTGCCCTTCTTGAAGCTCAGACCGACGAGGCCGACCTCGCGGTGCCCGATCTGGACGATCATGCGAAGGGCTCGATCGATATGCTCCTGATTGCTCTTCAGCAACGAGTTGAGCATGGGTAGCTCCAGGTCAAGCCGTCGGGCAGCGTGGGTGAGGGCTCGCAGGTCCTTTCCCAGGCAGGAACCTCCGAAAGCGAAGCCAGGACGAAGGTACTTTTCCGAGATGTTGAGCTTGTGATCCTGGCAGAAGATCTCCATGACCACCCGGCCGTCCACGCCTACCGCCTTGCTCACCGTAGCCAGCTCGTTGGCGAAGTTGATCTTCACCGCATGCCACGCGTTGTCGCCGTACTTCACGGTCTCTGCAACCTCGAGCGAGGTGGAGATGATGGGAGCCTCTGCTGCCGGATAGATGCTTCGAAGCGCAGCTTCACTCTCGGTGTCGGTCGCTCCGATGACGATCTTGCCGGGCTGGTTGAAATCCGCTATGCCGCTGCCCTCGCGCAGGAATTCCGGGTGATAACAGACTCCGAATTCCTTTGAAACGGTCTTGCGGCTGTGTTCCGAGATGCTCGGTATCACGACATCTCTCGTCGTGCCGGGAATGGTCGTGCACCGAACGACCGCCACGTAACGCCCCGACTTCTCCCGGATGGCCAGGCCTATCTGTTCGCTCACGCGCCGCAGATACTGCAGGTCGATACTGCCATTAGCCTGACTCGGCGTGCCTACGCAGACCCAGGCCATCTCCGTCTCCCGCACGGCTTGCTTCCAGTCGGATGTCGCTCGCACCCGACCCGCGCTCACCATCGCGGACATCAGGGGCCCGATGTCGGCTTCGATGATCGGGGAGAGCCCGCGGTTGATTAGATCAACTTTGGCATCGCTGATGTCCACCCCGATGACATTGTGCCCGCGGTCCGCGAGACAGGCCACCGATACCGCCCCGACGTATCCAAGGCCAAAGACTGCAATGTCCATTCAGATGCCTCTCCGCCAATCAGCCGCAGCGCTCGGACAAACAGCGCGCCGAGGAACCTCTGCCAGATACTAACCGAGACGCGTAGCACACGCCTCTTGAGCGCCGTGTCCTACTCTGCCGAAATCCGAACGAGTCGCTTCAACGCCGCCGATTCGTGCCAGACAGACTCTGGTAAGACATCCGAGCCGGAACGCACGAGACGCGACGCCCCGGCCACGAACACTTCCTTGAGATCATCGTCCGGCTGAAGCCGAAGGATGCAGACCGGTGCGTCCGTGGTCCATCCCTCGTGGACCTGGCGTGTCACCGCGGCACCGTCTGTTACGCAGACGTGATCGCGGTACCCGTCCCCAGACACTTCGATGATGTGAAGCCCGTCACTCGAATCGCTCGAGACCACCCGGGCATCCAAGTCCTGGTCGCCCGGGGCAATGACCGTGACGAGCGAATACGGCGCATGGCGCTCAACGCCGCATGTCACGACCGGTATCCTCTCTCGGCGCCCGTAGTGCAACTCAGCGATCCGTTCACCAATCTGCGTCTCGAGGTCATCGTTTGACGAGCCTTCCTGCGGATCGACGAACAGGAGCTGCAGGACGCTGCCATTCTTCTCAATTCTGACGCCCTGTTTCTTTCGGACCCATTCCACCCCGGCCGATGGGGCAATGTGAAACCGTTGCTCTCCCCGGTGATATCCCGCTCCCTCGAGCCTATCCACGATGAGCCAGTAGTGGTGGTGCATCGCCACGATTGTGCGGGCGTGGCGGACGGGTTCGGGCAGTCGCATGTAGCCGTCGTGATGTCCCGACATCACGACGCACTCGGAAGAAGTCGCCCAGATCCGCAGGCGGGGTTCGGGTGCCGACCAGATCTCTCCCCTTTCAGCGAGTATTCCCTGGTCCTTACCGTCGACAGTGAGGGTGTTGTGCGCTGCGGTCTCTCGCAGTGGCGTTTCCACTGCGTTCGGAATCGCTCGGCCGAGATCTCCTGGCCCGATCCCGTCTGCGCCCGGGTCTATGAGCAACGGCACGCCCCGAACCGCAATGGTCAGTCCCAGGGCATCCGCGTGGGCGTGCTTCCGGTTCGCGCTGTAACCGAGTGGGCCACAGTCCCAGAGCAGAACGTCAGTCCCATGCGCGGACACGGATCTCGAAACGTAGTAGCCTCCAGCCGGGAACGCCTTCGCTGCATTCGTCGCTTCTTGGGCACTCTCCTCGGCCCCGACCGCGCGGTGTTCGAGAGGCCCCAGCGCCCACCAGGTGTGATCCGACAACCATGAACCGGCCGATGGTACTGTTCCGATCTGATGGGCCCTGCAAATCAGGGGAGCATTGAAGCGCAAGTAAGTGTCCTCCGCCCATGAATCACCGACCAGCGGGAAGTCTCCGCGCCCGTTATCGATCCACGTCTCGAATTCCCCCATTCTCTCGACTACGGCGTGCAGCTCACCGGCTTGGACCAGATCGTTCCTCATCGCGATCAACCACAGCTCGGCAAGTTCGCCAGCGATGATCTTGTGGTACATGGTCGATCGCTCGGCATGCACGCCATCGGGACCAACCTGCTTCCCGAGCTCGCGACGCAGGATCCTCCAACCTTTGCTGCGCCATCGTCGAGCGCCGCGAAATTCGGGAAACAGCTCCCCGCAGAGAGCAAGGGCCTTGGCCTCGAGCAGAACGTGGTTTCCCGGGCTGTGATACTCGAGAGTCTGGTAGAGGTATTCCGAGAGACGTCCCAGCACGCGCAGGAAGTTGCTCTGATCATCCGCCGACCAGAGCGCGCACGGCAGGAACAGGAAATAGGCCCACACCCAGGCGTTGACTCGAAATGCCACCTCGAAAGGTGTGTCCCACGCCAGCTTCCCGAGTCTCCCTCCATTGGCCCGGATCCATGCCGATGAGAGCTCCACGAACGTGTTCGCGTAGCGCTCCTCTCCCGTGTACCAAAAGGCAAACCCCAAGGTCGCGAACCACGAGTGGCGATTCAGGTCGCACGTCCAGTCGCCGTCGCCCCGCGGCGCCGCGTGCCAATCGATAGGGTCCAGAATCACGGGCGGTTGGCCCCGAAAGGTGAATCGCCGGGCACATAGCTCATCAGCCTCAGCAATCGTGCGATCGCGACACACCGGAGGCACGCGCTCCGCGATTCGATTCACATCGGTCGGGTCAAAGTGCCAGCCCGGTGACTCTCGAGACAGGAAGTGATCTCGCAGAGAATCCGGGTCCGTTTGGTCTCGATTGGGCAAGTCCAGGCTCGACCCGGACTTCGATACCCGAAAGACGGCGTCCACGAGCTTCTTGCGAGCACTCCACGACAGTCGTCGTGGCAGGTACATTCGATCCTGAGATGCGACCTTTCTGGCCGCCCACAGAGCCCAGTGAGTGACGTTCGGCATCCCGGACTATTCCCTCACCCGCTCCGGCGCCCGCTGTCTGCGTCTCCACCTCACCAGGGCTCTCGCCAGGTCCCGGGTGACGCGTGCGATATGCCTGAGATCGGACGGCCGAACGACCAGGGCGTCGCGAAGCGTACATGCCTCCAGCACGCAGAACAAACGCAGAAACAGGATGGCCGCAATCCAGTAGGACACGGTTGCGGCGATACCGGCGCCTACAATGCCCAGCCGACCCAGCAGCATGACGTTGAGCACCACGTCGGTCACCGCAGCTGCAGTGAATATCGGCACTCCGATTTGGGGTCTTCCACTCGCGTTGGCGTAGCTCCAGGTCACGCTGACTGACGTCCAGGCCACAGTTCCCACAAGAAGCCAGCGAAAGGCTGCCACAGCCTCCCTGAAATCCTCGCCGAACAGCAAGACGACCAGCGGCTCGGAGAAGATGCCGAGGACTGCCGCGACCAGGAGACCAAAGAAGACGCTCACCCGGAGAATTCGGGGAGCCTGCCCCGCACGAATCCTGCCCGAAGCGAATGCCGGGAACAGGATTGTCGCCAGCTCCCGGGACAGTCTCGAGACGATCTCGGCAAGGGCAACCGCCACTGAGTACAGGCCCAATCCGGACGCACCGAGAAACCCCGCCACGAGGAAGAAATCCAGTTTGCCGACCGCAAATTCGGCTAGTTCGCTTAAATATGTCCGGATCCCGAACGACAGTGAACGCCGTAGGAATGGACGAGAAAAGCCTCGCGGCGAGAGGGTCGCTCCTTCCGGCAACCGCGACCGCACCACTCGTTGGAACAGAACGAAGCAAGCGAACTGACCGATGACGACCGCGATGATCAGCCGATTCACCGAAATATCGCCGAACGGGTAGATGGCAGCCAGCGCAATCAGCGGCACCGACAACGCGAGTGTGCCGTTCAGCTTCGCCAGTGTGTAATCGCCGGTCGTGAGAAGGTACTGGCGTTGAAATACGATCATCGAGTAGACCGGCACCGACAGCGATGCCGCAACTGCTGCAGATCCGCCGAGCATGGAAACGGACCTGATGCCCCAATTGTGTCCGGCCAGGAAGTAGAGAACCGCCGCGCTGCCTCCCAGCACGAACGAGAGCACAAAGGCGTTCGACATGAAGTGCTTCAAATCTGTGGAAGTTCGGGAGGCGTGGAACATCTGTCCCGAGCCAATCCCAACGCTCGAGAACGCGCACAAAGCCGAGACAGTGGTCATGAACAGGCTGAAGGTGCCCTTGCCTTCGACACCCAGGACCCGGGCGATTACGACGCTGGATGCAAAGAGGGCCGCGAGCCCCAGGTAGGACACGCCGAGTGCAGTCGTGATCCGCTTGCCCAGTCCCTTAACCGCGCCCAATCATCCAACCCTCCCTGTTGCTCCGATCCCGTCCCGTGAGAGATTCAGGCCGATCACGGCCCCCATGGTTCCGAAGAAGATCAGGTTGACGGTCGGCTCGTGCGCCACGACAAACTGCGCTTGGATGAAATAGACCATCGCGAAAGCCAGTACCCAGGCGGCACCCTCCCGGCCCCAGTGAACTGCCGCTGCCGCTCGAGCCTTCCGGTAGATCAGGATCAACCCCGCTCCGTAGAGCGCGAGACCGACGCCACCCAGCTCCACGAGCACATCGAACACCGTGTTATGGACGACCGGTCGACTGTCTTTCCACTTTGCACTGCCGGCATAGGCCTCGACTTCTGTCTCGAATTCGTCGAATCCGTATCCGAAGAGAGGCCTTCTAGCGGCCATGCGCGACGCGGCCTGCCACAGATCCAGTCGGTAGGTAACCGTGCCGGAATCCTCGACCCTCTCTGTGGCCACCTTGCTCGGAAAAGCGATGAAAGTGGATGCCGTTAACGCGACGACGACGACACCAGCGACGACCCGACTCCTCGTTGTTGCGAAGGCCGCTGAGTACTCTGACGGTCGCAGCAACAGATACGCGGAGGCGGCTATGGTCGCGAGCCAAGCGGCCCTTGTATAGGTGAAGAGAATGGCAACCAGACACAGCAGCGCCCCTCCGATCGCAGCCGCCCGATTCCTCGTCAAATTTGCACGCAGAACGAAGAGCAGGAGGCAGTAGATCAAGCTCAGGACGAGTCCGTTCCACTCGAATTGCAGTAGCGAACCGCCCGAACGAAACGAGCCATATGTCTGGTTCAACGCCGGGTCTGCGATCCAACGAGGCAGCACGAACTGGTACAAGCTCAGCCGTTCGAGGACGGACACCACGCCCAGGTAGCCACCCAGAATGAAGAGGGAACTGAACAGCCCACGTATCTCTCTGTCAGAGAAGGACGCGCCGCGCAGCAGAACGAGCATGAAGAACGGGATGCCGAACTGCCTCATGTACTTGTTGAAGGCGACCTGTGTCATGAAACCACCGAGCGCCGACCGCAGCAGCCCGTAGACCACGAACGCCCCGAGGACCAGCGTCAGGCCATCGCGAAGGCGGACCCTGCTCCTGGGAAGCCGAAAGGCGCCGATGCTGAACGCGACGATCAGCATCGCATAGTTGTCGGGGCGCTCGAGGGGCGAGGACCAGCCGACAGCGTACTTGACGGAGTACAGGGCCACTGACGCGATGTAGACTCCGAACGCCGTGCCAATGTT
>Ga0055461_10000071_pt1 | contig 15561 bp, 10 predicted proteins | sample Joice_ThreeSqB_D_FD_57688 | JGI IMG/M metagenome (GOLD analysis project Ga0055461, IMG submission 57688) | Wetland microbial communities from San Francisco Bay, California, USA, that impact long-term carbon sequestration - Joice_ThreeSqB_D1 | ecosystem: Environmental > Aquatic > Marine >...
CGGCACTGTCAGCGAGGTTTCGGCGACATTCGTCGCGAGTACGATGCGCCGACCGGAGCCCGACGGCTTGAAGACCGCGTCCTGCTCCTCGGTGGACAAGCGCGCGAAGAGCGGCAGGATCTCCGTGGCGGTTCCGGCCACGGACGATCGCCCGGCAGCGCCAATTCGGTGCTTGCGCAGCGCCTCCGCGGCCTCACGGATTTCGCGTTCTCCTGGCAGGAACACCAATACATCGCCACGGCCTGCGCCTGCGCACTCGTCGACAGCGTCGACCAGCGCGTCCATCAGCGTCCGGTCGTCGGCGTCATCCGCATCCGCCACGGGCCGATAACGGATCTCCACGGGATATAGCCGCCCTGACACCTCGATCACCGGTGCCGGCTCCTCCGGCGAGCCGAAGTGACGGGCGAAGCGCTCCGCGTCGATCGTCGCCGACGTGATGATGAGCTTGAGGTCCGGCCGGCGCGGCAGCAACTGCCTCAGGTATCCGAGAAGGAAATCGATGTTGAGCGAGCGTTCGTGCGCTTCGTCGATGATCAGCGTGTCGTACTGAGTAAGCAGCGGATCGGCCTGCGACTCAGCGAGCAAAATGCCGTCCGTCATCAGCTTGATCCAGGTGCCCGGACGCGTCTGGTCGGTAAACCGGACCTTGAAGCCGACCACTTCGCCCAGCGGGGTAGCCAGTTCCTGCGCAATACGCCGCGCGATGCTCGATGCGGCGATGCGGCGCGGCTGGGTGTGCCCGATCAGGCGGTTCGACCCCCTGCCAATTTGCAGGCAGATCTTCGGCAGCTGTGTTGTCTTGCCCGAGCCTGTTTCGCCGCTGACGATTAGGACCTGGTGCGCAGCAATGGCGCGCGCGATGTCCTCGCGCCGGGCCGAGACCGGCAGTTCCTCGGGAAAGGTGATGGCCGGCAGCGGCGCGCGAACCCGAGGCCCCGCTGTTCGGGGCGGGCTGGGCGGTTTGGGCTGCATCGGCTCGCATCGAACCCCGGGGGTGCTAACGCGTCATCGGAGTCTCGGTGGATGGATTGGCCTCGGGGCGCGAGGCGGATGTCCGCGCAAAAGTATACTTTCGTTGATGAACGAAGCAGCCTTGCCGCAGCCGCTCGCCCGAGTCTCCGACCAGGTGCAGTTCATTACGTGGCTGCGCCAGGTTGCCCCATACGTACACGCCCATCGCGGACGAACCTTTGTCGTCGCCTTTTCCGGCAGCCTGATCGCGTCGGGCCAGCTGAGCGCGCTGGTGCAGGACATCTCGCTGCTGAGTGCAATGGGTATCCGTATCGTGCTCGTGCACGGCTCGCGCCCGCAGGTCCAGGCTCAGCTTGCACTCAAGGGGTTTTCTTCGCAGTTCCACAATGGCGTGCGCATCACGGACGCGGCCGCACTCGAGTGTGCCAAGGAAGCGGCGGGAGAAATCCGTCTGGACATCGAGGCTGCCTTTTCGCAGGGTCTTCCGTCGACGCCGATGGCGCACTCCAAGGTGCGGGTCGTCAGCGGCAACTTCGTGACCGCGCGACCGATGGGCATCATCGACGGCACCGACCTGCAACTGACTGGCGTGGTGCGCAAGGTTGATAGCGACGCGCTGCGGTTCGTGCTCGCCAATGGCGGACTGGTACTGATGTCGCCCCTCGGCTTTTCGCCCACTGGCGAGGCGTTCAACCTGACGATGGAAGACGTGGCCTGCAGCGTCGCCACCGCGCTGAAGGCCGACAAGCTGGTCTTGTTGACCGAAACTGCCGGGATCAATGGCAAGGATGGCCGGCTGATCAGTGAACTTTCGGTTGAGGACGCCGAGAAGATGCTGATCACCGGTGAGGTCACGGGCGACGCGGCGTTCAACCTGAAGTACGCGATCAAAGCCTGCCGCGGCGGTGTGGCGCGCGCCCACATCCTGCCGCATGCGCTGGACGGCGGCGTGCTGGTCGAGCTCTTCACCCACGACGGCGTGGGAACGATGGTCGCCCCGGAAAACCTCGAGAAGATGCGCGACGCGAGCGCTGACGACGTCGGCGGAATCATCAAGCTGCTTGAACCGCTCGAGGCTGACGGGACGCTCGTCAAGCGGCCGCGCGAGCTGATCGAACGCGAGATCGACCGGTTTACCGTGCTGGAGCACGACGGCTTCATCTTCGGCTGTGCGGCGCTCTATCCGTTTCCCAGGGAACGCACGGGAGAACTCGCCTGCCTGACCGTACACCCGCAATACCAGGGCTACGGCGACGGCGAACGTCTGATGAAGCGCGTCGAGGCCAAGGCAAAGGTTGCCGGGATCGATCGCCTGTTCGTGCTGACCACTCGCACTGCCCACTTCTTCATCAAGCGCGGCTTTAGGGTCGCTGGCGTGGATGACCTGCCGCGGGCGCGGCAAAACATGTACAACTGGCAGCGCCGCTCGCAGGTGTTGCTGAAGACTCTCTAGGGAGAACGCCTCATGGCGCGCATGGTTCAGTGCGTGAAACTCGGCCGACAGGCCGAGGGACTCGACTTCCCACCGGTTCCCGGTGAACTCGGCAAACGGATTTGGGAAAACGTCTCGAAGGAAGCTTGGGCCGGTTGGCTGAAGCATCAAACGATGCTGGTGAACGAGAACCGCCTCAATCTCGCAGATGCCCGGGCGCGCAAGTACCTGCTGACGCAGATGGAGAAGCACTTCTTCGGTGAAGGAGCCGATCAGGCCTCCGGCTATGTGCCACCCTCGAGCTAGAGCGGCGTCGTATCGCCCCCTCTCAAGCCGTCAGGGCCGCGGCGACCGCGGCAGGTGGAACATGATCGCCGTATCGAACGGAGACCACGTGGCAGTGCGCACGCCGGCCGACGCGAGAACGCGCCGGGTCCACTCGTTGCACGTGTACCAGAAGGTATATCGGGGCACCGCTTCGTAAAACGCATCGCTTCCGAAATAGCCGGGGGCGTCCAGCTGCTTCACTGTTCCGTCCGCATTGCGCACGAAGGATGCGCGAATGGCGGCCACCAGCCGTTCGTATTCTGCAGCTGACACGCGAACCCGCCGCGCGGCGTAGGCCTGCGGCGATTCGACGTACTCGACATGCATGACCCCTTCGCCGAGCCCGCTTACGGCCGCTAGCGCCGTGCTCGGACGAAGGTCGGCCCAGGTCGGCGTCGTCAGCATGAAGCCCCGGTCACCCCAGCCAAAGGCGATCCACGGGGTTGGCACGGTCAGCTCGCGCATTTGATTCGGCGGAAATTCGGTACTCCACTCGATCACCCTGGTTCGGGTCGGAACGACGATATCCGCATGGACTCCGTTGGTCCGCACGAAGATCGGTATGCCGTCGGTGCTTTCGACAAATTCGGCGTTGCGGGGCCACGCGCCTAGCAACAGCGCCGCCAGCAAGTACAGCGCAAGCGACAGCAACAGGAGACCGATCGCAACGCCCGTGGCGCGCAGCAACTGCCTCACGGACGGCGCGTTTCCCTTACGCCATCGGCCGCGCCGAGCAGCAGAATGTCGGCGCCGCGCGCAGCGAACAGCCCACAGCTGACAACGCCGACGATGCGCTCGATCCGCACCTCGAGCCCGACCGGATCGTCGATCATCAGTTCGTGCAAATCGAGGATGACGTTGCCGTTGTCCGTAATAAAGCTGCCGCGAGGCCGCGGGTGCGCTCCGAGCTTTCTCAGCTCTCGCATCACGTAGGCGGAGGCCATCGGAATGACTTCCACCGGCAGAGGAAAACGTCCAAGGCGGTGCACCAGCTTGCTGCCGTCGGCAATGCAGACAAAGGTCCGAGCCACCGCGGCGACGATCTTTTCGCGCGTCAGTGCCCCGCCGCCTCCCTTGATCATCGAGAAACCAGCGTCGATCTCGTCGGCACCGTCGACATACACGGCAATGTCTTCGACATCGTTCAGATCGACCACCCGGATCCCGCAGTCCTGCAGGCGGCGCGTAGATCGCTCGGAACTCGACACCGCGGCCGGAACGTCGACGCGCGCGGCCGCCAGGGCGTCGATGAAGAAGTCGACTGTCGAGCCGGTACCGACCCCGAGAATCTGACCGGGCGCCACGAATTTCACTGCCGCGGTCGCAACCGCTCGCTTCAGTTCGTCCTGATTCATCACGATGCCGTTTCGATCCGCCACAAAGCGTAGCAGCGCGCGCGGCACCGCCACCGCAAGCAGAATTCCGGTCAGCGGATAGAGGGACTAGTGCGTCGCCGGCCGAACCGGTGAGCGGACGATCCAGAACGGACGGGGGCGAATTTCGCAGTAGCTGCGCATCGCACTGTCGGCAAAGCGCGCTACGCGTGGGCGCAGTGCGAGGTTGGTCGTCACCAGCTGCGGGGAATTGTCTTCGCTTTCGACGATAAAACCGTGGCCAAAGGGCTTGAGCACCACGTTGCCATTGATGCGCACGTGCCGCGAGCCGACAGTGACAATGCCGCGCTGGTAACTGCTGTGCACCAGGCAGCCGCTGACGAAGCTTTCGGCCGCATCGCCATTGTTATGCCAGTGCAACGGATAGCGCCCGGGGCGGTTGAACTGGCCCATGCGCCGGAACTCGACGCCGGAAAAGCGACCTATAGCGCGACGGCCAGGAATTCCGGGCTGCATGGAGCCCGCAATCATGCAGTAGCCGCCGAGGCTCGCGCGCTCCGACTCGGCGCAGCCCTCGACGACGATGTTTCGTTCGAGCAGGACAGCCTTGGCAAGCGACCCCGGCAGCACGTGCTGCAGCGATGCGTGCTGTCCGTGGTGGCGGTGCGCGACCGCGCGGTCAAGAGTCAGCGTAAGGCAATCGGGGCCGACCTCGCGAATGGTCCGCTCTTCGACCAACGAATGATCGTGCCCCGAGGCGACGGCAACGCGTTCGCCGACTCGCCAGTCGACCGGCTGCGCCATACGGACCGTAGCGTGACCCGGCGCCGCGGTCGCACCGAGCGCCACCCACGAAATGCGCTGCTCGCCGTGCAAATCGATCGTTCCGCCGTTCAGCGCGGCCAGGAACTTGGTGCCCAGCAGTGGATGCGCAGGGACATGGTCGCCGACGCACAACGTGATCGTCAGCCGTTGCCGGAACGGTCGCTCGAGGTCACCCGCCGCAAGCCGCCCCTCACCGTGGACCAGGATCCATCCAGCACGGATTTTTGTTTCGCGGGCCGACAGCAACAGCGTGCCTTCGACATCGAGGCTGGCAACGTCGATGTCCTGGTCGAGGATTACGGTGCGCCCGCGCTCGATTCGTACCGGCGCGCCGGCGACCGGGATACTGCCGCCCCAGGTACTCGGCTCCGACCAGCGCTGCGCACCGTCTGGAAAGACGTCGGCTGGGACAGGCGGTGCTCCCGCGGCCTGGAATTCGAGGTAACCCATCGGTTGACGGCTGCTTCGATGTAGACGCCGAACGCGACCAACACTGCGCCGAGCGGAAAACAAAGGGTACGGCAGCGACGCTACGCGTCAATCGCGCTGCCTGCATCCAGATGGATGAACCAGCTTCGTTTCACTGACGGGTTAGTGAATTCCTGCTTTCGGCAGTGCAAATGAACATTCTAGCGCCGTGGCGGCGGCAGATCGGTGCACGCACCCTCTGCCACTTCAGCCGCCATGCCAACCGACTCGCCCAGCGTCGGGTGCGGGTGGATGGTGCGACCGATGTCAACGGCGTCGGCGCCCATTTCGATTGCCAGGGCCACCTCGCTGATCAGGTCACCTGCGTGCGTCCCGACGATGCCCCCGCCGACGACGCGGTGGGTCTCCTCGTCGAACAGCAATTTCGTGAAGCCCTCGTCACGGCCGTTGGCGATCGCACGGCCCGATGCCGTCCACGGAAACATGCCCTTCTTCACCTTGACGCCCTGATTCTTGGCTTCGTCCTCGGTAATTCCGACCCAGGCCACCTCCGGGTCGGTGTAGGCGACAGACGGAATGACTCGCGCGTCGAAGTAGGCCTTGTGCCCCGCGATGACTTCCGCCGCGACGTGGCCCTCATGCACCGCCTTGTGCGCCAGCATCGGCTGACCGACGATGTCACCGATCGCAAAGATGTGCGGAACATTGGTGCGCAGCTGGCTGTCGACCGGGATGTAGCCCCGCGCATCCACATTGAGGCCGGCGCGCTCAGCGCCGATCTTTCGTCCGTTCGGAGATCGGCCGACCGACTGCAGTATCAGGTCGTAACGCTGCGCGTCGGCCGGTGCGGCTTCTCCTTCAAATCCGACCCACAGCCCGTCCGGCTTGGCTTCAACTGCCACGGTCTTGGTCTTGAGCATGACCTTGTCGAAGCGAGCCGCATTCAGCTTTTGCCAGACCTTGACGAGATCGCGATCCGCGCCCTGCATCAGACCGTCGAGCATCTCGACGACATCGACCCGCGCGCCCAGGGTCGAATACACGGTCGCCATTTCCAGACCAATGATGCCGCCGCCAATCACCAGCATCTTCTTCGGCACCGCCGGAAGTGTCAGGGCACCGGTCGAGTCGACCACGCGCGGATCGTCCGGGATGAAAGGCAGTCGCACGGCGGCGGAGCCTGCTGCAACAATGGCGTTGGCAAAGCGCACGACCTGCTTGGCCCCGGTCTTTTCCTGACCATCGCCAGTCGTCAGCTCCACTTCGAGGTGATTCGGTCCGACGAAACTTCCATAGCCCCGCACGACCGTTACCTTGCGCATCTTGGCCATTGCAGCGAGACCACCGGTCAGCTTGCCGACGACCTTGTTCTTATGGGCGCGCAATTTGTCGATGTCAAGCTTGGGCGTGCCGAACTTCACGCCGAGGTCGGCGAAGTGTGCGGCTTCGTCCATCACGGCCGCCACGTGCAGTAGCGCCTTGGACGGAATGCAACCCACGTTGAGGCAAACACCGCCAAGCGCGGCGTAGCGCTCGACCAGCGCGACCTTCTGGCCCAGGTCGGCGGCGCGGAAGGCCGCCGAATAGCCACCCGGGCCCGCACCGAGCACGAGGACGTCACACTCCAGGTCTGCGGCGCCCGCATATGCGCCTACGGCCGCTGCCGCGGTGCTCGGTGGGACAGGCGCCGGCTTCGGCGCGGCTGCCGGCGTCGGCGACTTCTGCTCGGCGGCGACCGCGGCCGTGGACTCTAGCCTCAGGATAAGACTGCCCTGCGAAACCTTGTCACCGAGCTTCAAGCGAAGTTCCTTGACGACACCCGCCGCCGACGAAGGAATCTCCATCGACGCCTTGTCGCTTTCGACCGTGATCAGCGACTGTTCACTGGCCACCGTATCGCCCGGCTTCACCAGCACCTCGATCACCTCGACATCCTTGAAATCGCCGATATCGGGCACCACGACGTCGATCAGCTGGCTCATGTTTCCTCGCTGCCGCCGGTGGCGGCCTGAATACTGAACACCCGGGCCGGCAAGGCCGAACTCTTGTCGAACTCGGCACCTGCCTTGACACCCAGTTCGGCAATGCGGCTGGCCGAGCCTGAGCGGTCGTACGTGGCATACATTGCGCCAAGTGCGAAATTCCGACCCGAACCGATGCCCCAGAAGCGGTCGAAACTGAACACTTCGCGGTACGAATAGACGCCGTAGATGCCGCTCGCATTGGCGATCAACGCAGTGATCTGTGACGACTCATACGGGTCCCCCTCGTCTTCCTTCGGATTGAGGAAGAACTGCGTCTTGAGCACCGGATGGAGGCGCTGGAACGTGTTGAAGATTTCCTGCCGACTGCCCAATTGGACGTCCTCGCCAAGATGCTGCAGCGCCTGCGCAAATACGGCAAAGTGGGCCGTGCTTCCCGCCAGTCCGATATAGGAATCGCGCACCTTGAAGATCTTCTCGTTGATTTCGTAACCGTGCGGGAGGCGCGTCTCGCCGAAAGTGACGAGCGCGTCCGAAGCAATTGCGATCTCGTCTTTCTTCTTTACGACGACGATAGTGGTCATGCCGGCGGCGTTCTGAAAAACAACGATCCTCGAGACGGACTACAGAAGTACGCGGCGGAAATCGGCGAGGATCTGGGCCAGCATGGCGTTGAAGCGCGCGGCGCCGGCACCGTCGACAACGCGGTGATCCCACGAGAGCGACAGCGGCAGGATGAACCGCGGGACGAACTGCTTACCGTCCCATACTGGCTTCATCGCCGAGCGGCAGACACCTAGGATCGCAACCTCCGGCGCGTTGATGATCGGCGTGAACGACGTGCCACCGATCCCTCCGAGAGAGGAGATCGAGAACGTGCCGCCCTGCATGTCCGCCGGGCCGAGCTTGCCGTCGCGTGCCTTGGCAGCGAGCGCAGATGTTTCCTGCGCGATCTCGAACACGCCTTTCTTGTCGGCATCCTTTACGACCGGCACGACCAGGCCCTGGGGAGTATCTGCCGCAAAGCCGATGTGCCAGTAGTTCTTGCGGATGATCGCACCACCCTCTGGATCAATCGAACTGTTGAAGTCCGGGAACTTCTTCAGCACTGCAACGCTGGCCTTGATCAGGAATGCGAGCATCGTCAGTTTCGGCGTGTCCTTGCTCTTCGCGTTCTCGTTGTTCAACTGGACCCGGAATGCCTCCAGATCCGTGATGTCCGCGTCCTCGTGGTTGGTGACGTGCGGGATCATCATCCAGTTACGCGACAACGCCGGCCCGGAAATCCTGCGGATCCGCGACATTTCGACGCGCTCGATCGGGCCGAACTTCGCGAAGTCAATGACCGGCCAGGCCGGCAGATTGAGTCCGATTCCGGCGCCCGGCGTGGCTGCTGGCACAGCCGCTGGACGCATGCCGCCGGCCATCACGCCCTTGACGTGTTCACGCACGTCCTCGACCGTGATACGGCCCTTGGCACCGCTGCCACGCACGTGCGAGAGATCAACGCCCAGCTCGCGCGCGAACTTGCGCACGGACGGCGACGCGTGAGGCTTCTCTCCGGGCGACGGTCCCAGATCGATGGGCTGTGGCCGCGCGCCCATCTCGGTTGCAAATGCGGTGGTCTTCGTCGCCGGCTCGGCGGACTGGGGCGTGGCGGCAGCGGACGCCGGCGCTGCAGAAGGCGGGGCGGGCGCGGTCTCACCGGCCGTGCCGCTCAAGAGCGCGACGGGCGTGCCCTGCGATACCTTGTCCCCGAGTTTGACCTTCAGTTCCTTGACGACACCGGCGGCAGACGACGGAATCTCCATCGACGCTTTGTCGCTTTCCACGGTGATCAGCGACTGCTCCTTTGTCACCGCGTCCCCCGGCTTGACCAGGACCTCGATCACTTCGACGTCCTTGAAGTCGCCGATATCGGGCACGGAAACCATCGTGTCGCCACCGCCTGCGGCAGCAGGAGCCGTCGCCGCGGAGGCCGGCGCTGCGGCGGGCTTGCCTGCGGGCGCAGGAGTCTTCGACGCCGCTGGAGCCGACGCCGCGGCGGGCACGCCGGCCGCGTCGAGCAGCAGGATCAGCGAGCCCTCGGACACTTTGTCTCCAAGCTTGACTTTCAATTCCTTGACGACACCGGCGGCTGACGACGGAATCTCCATCGATGCCTTGTCGCTCTCAACGGTGACGAGGGATTGTTCCCGCGTCACCGTGTCTCCAGCCTTCACCAGCACCTCGATCACCTCGACATCCTTGAAATCGCCGATGTCGGGTACCTGAACTTCAACGATCTGGCCCATTTAGTCGGCCCTTTCGTGAGTGGTCTCGTAGCGCTCGGTAAAGCGCGGGATCGTCGTCACCGGCTAGCGGCCCGCGACTGATGTTGAATCGACGGCCTAAAGCGTCGCGGGGTTGCGCTTGTTCGGATCGATGCCGTACTTCTTGATCGCTTCCGCCACTTTGGCTGCCGGTACCACGCCTTCCTCGGCCAACGCGCGCAGCGCTGCGATGACGACGTAATGCCGATCGACCTCGAAGAACTCCCGCAACTTGGCGCGCGTGTCGGAGCGGCCGAAGCCATCGGTGCCGAGCACGCGATAGTCGCGGCCGCGAGGGACCCAGGGCCGGATCTGGTCCGCGTACAGCCGCATGTAATCCGTCGTGGCGACAATCGGACCCACGGTCTTCTCCAGTTGCTGGGTCACGTAGGCCTTGCGCTGCTTTTCCGTCGGATGCAGCAGATTCCAGCGTTCGGCATCAATGCCGTCGCGGCGCAGCTCGGTGAAGCTGGTAACGCTCCAGACATCGCCTGAAACGCCCCAGTCCTTCTCCAGCAACTCGGCCGCAGCCATCGCTTCGCGAAGAATGGTGCCACTGCCGAGCAGTTGCACACGCGGAATCGTCGCCCCCATGCCACTGCCGGCCGGCCCCTCGCGCAGCCTGTACATACCGCGCAGGATGCCCTCCTCCTGGCCCTTCTTCAGGCCAGGGTGCGGGTAGTTCTCGTTCATCAAGGTGATGTAGAACCAGACGTTCTCCTGGTCCTGCACCATCCGCTTGAGGCCGTTCTGGAATATGACCGCAACCTCGTGTGCGAATGTCGGGTCGTAGCTGACGCAGTTCGGAATGGTCGCGCTCATCAGGTGCGAGTGCCCGTCCTGGTGCTGCAGCCCCTCACCGTTCAGCGTCGTGCGTCCCGAAGTCGCACCGAGCAGGAAACCGCGCGCCTGCATGTCACCTGCGGCCCATGCGAGGTCACCGACGCGCTGGAAGCCGAACATCGAATAGAAGATGTAAAACGGCACCATGATGCGGTTGTTCGTCGAGTACGACGTCGCCGCAGCGATCCACGAACTCATGGCCCCGGCCTCGTTGATGCCTTCTTCGAGGATCTGGCCCTGCTTGTCCTCGCGGTAGTACATCACCTGGTCGCGATCGACCGGCTCGTAGAGCTGGCCTTGCGACGAGTAGATACCGAGCTGACGGAACATGCCTTCCATGCCGAAGGTCCGCGCCTCGTCCGGGATGATGGGCACCACACGCGGGCCGATTGCCTTGTCACGAACCAGCTGATTCAACGACCGGACGAACGCCTGGGTCGTCGAGATTTCGCGGCCTTCTGCAGTCGGTTCCAGTACGGGTGCAAAGGCGTCCAGCGGCGGCGCGGTGAGCTTCTCGTCCGCGGTACGCCGCCGCTGCGGCAGGTAACCGTTCAGCACACGCCGGCGCTCGTGCAGGTACTTCATCTCCGGCGAGTTTTCGTCCGGTTTGAAGAACGGCACTTCGTCCAGTTTGTCGTCGGGGACCGGAATGGCGAAGCGGTCGCGGAACTCGCGAATAGCCGCGGTATCGAGTTTCTTCAGCTGGTGAGTCGGATTCTTGCCTTCGCCGACCTTGCCCATGCCATAGCCCTTCACCGTCTTGGCAAGGATGACCGTTGGCTGCCCGGTGGTCTTCGTCGCCGCCGCAAACGCGGCGTAGATCTTGTGCGGATCATGGCCGCCGCGATTCAGGCGCCAGATGTCGTCATCGGTCATCCGCGAAACCATCTCAAGCAGCTTCGGATCCTTGCCGAAGAAATGCTTGCGCACGAACGCGCCGTCGTTGGCCTTGTAGTTCTGGTACTCGCCGTCGACCGTTTCCTCCATCACGCGCAGCAGGCGACCCTCGTGGTCGCGCGCCAGCAATGGATCCCAGTACGAGCCCCAGATGACCTTGATGACATTCCAGCCGTCGCCGCGGAACCCTCCTTCGAGTTCCTGGATGATCTTGCCGTTGCCGCGCACCGGTCCGTCGAGCCGCTGCAGGTTGCAGTTGACAACGAAGATCAGGTTGTCGAGCCTCTCCCGCGAGGCCAGCCCTATCGCGCCGAGCGACTCTGGTTCGTCCATCTCGCCATCACCGCAGAAGACCCAGACCTTGCGCCCTTCAGTATTAGCGATGCCGCGCGCGTGAAGGTATTTCAGGAAACGCGCCTGGTAGATGGCCTGGATCGGGCCGAGCCCCATTGAGACGGTCGGAAACTGCCAGAACTCCGGCATCAGCTTCGGATGTGGATAGGATGTGACGCCCTTTCCGTCGACGTCACGGCGGAAGTTGCCGAGTTGTTCCTCGGTCAGACGCCCTTCGAGGAAGGCTCTGGCGTAGACACCGGGAGCGCAGTGCCCCTGGAAATAGATCAGGTCGCCACCGAATTCCGCGTTCGCGGCGCGCCAGAAGTGATTGAACCCGACTTCCATCAGCGTGTTGACCGAGGCATAGCTCGCGATGTGCCCGCCCAGGTCGCCTTCGCCACGGTTGGCGCGCACGACCATCGCCATAGCATTCCAGCGCATGTAGGAGCGAATGCGCTCCTCGAGCACCGGGTCGCCTGGCGAGTGCTCCTCGAGGTTTGGTGGAATCGTGTTGATGTACGCGGTGTTGGCCGAGTACGGAATGTGCGCGCCGGATCGGCGTGCCTTGTCGATCAGTGCTTCGAGGAGGAAGTGGGCGCGCTGCGCCCCCTCGCGTTCCAGCACCGTCTCGAGCGCATCGAGCCACTCCTGGGTTTCGAGTGTGTCGGGATCATTCGCGGCTTGCGGAATGGCTGACATGGTTGTCTCCTGAGCGATGAGGCGGTCTGAGAATCGACCGGTGGTCCCGCGGCATGGGCGCGACCTTTTTCGTAGGAATCACGATAGCAGCTTCTTGGCGGACTTTCAAATTATGATACTCGATTTCACTATACGGTATACGACTCCTGAATATTGATCGCGATTCGACCGGCAGACGGCCCCGATAATATGCGCGACGAGCACAGATAAGCGCATCAATCTGCGCCCTCGCCCGTGCATTCCGCCAAAAAACCGCCGCCGTCCCCGCTTCCGCCTGATGCGGTGCAGCTCGCGTTCGATCGAATGGCACGCGCCCAGTCGCGGCGCCTGGAATTCGCCCGCTTCGCGCCTCTCCTAGCGATCGCCCTGGTCGTCGCCCTTATAGCCGGCATCGCCTATCTGATCGTCAATGAGGACCGCGCGCTCCAGCGCGATGCGCTGTACCGGGACACCGACACGCTCGCACAATCGCTGTCGCTGCGCCTGCAGGCAATCAGTGAAGCCACTAACACGCTCGCCCGCGATGCGTCCGGCGCCGATCGTTCCGAGCGCCGCTTCCTGACTGCCGCCCGCGATGCGATGGTGGCGAAGCCTGAAGTCGTGCACATTGCGTTGGTCGATAGCGCGGCCCGCGTCGTCTGGTCAGTGGCATCGCCCGGCCCGCTTGGCGAATCGGTCCGCCCTCCCAACAGGCAACTGACCGCGGAGCGCATCGTCGCAACAATAGACAACGCGCGCGCGGCGCATTCCTCGTTCTTCTCGCCCGCCTACGACGATCCGTCGGCCTCGTCGGGGCCCGACAACGGTGGCGCGTTCACTGACCTGGTCGCGCCTGTATTCGTGGACGACGGCTACCTCGGAGCGGTTATCGCGCGAGTCTCGTTGCCTGAACTGTTGCGTCGATCGGTCGGACCCGACGTCGCACTGCGATACCGGGTCAGCCTGCTGACCGAGGCCGGCGATGCGCTCGCATCGACCACCGCAAGCGCAACGCCGGAAGACGCCCTGGTCTACGTCGTGCCGGTCTATCTGCTGCCCGATGGCGTCATGCTCGAAACCTCGGCATTCCGGGTGCGCTCGCCGCTGCTCGGCAGCGGGCTCGCCTGGGTTGTCGCCGGACTGACGATCGCGGTGCTGATTACTCTGTTGGCCCTCGTGCGGCGCGATGCGCGGCAGGCAAGGGTCGAACGCGCACTTCGGGCTGAAACTGCGTTCCGACGCGCGATGGAGGATTCGCTCGCAACCGGTCTTGCGGTCATTGATCGCCTTGGCGTGCTGCGGCACGTCAATGCCGCGTTCTGCCAGATGACCGGCTGGGACGAGACTGATCTTGTCAGCCGCAGCGCACCGTTTCCCTATTGGCCGCCCGGCCAGTTCGTCGAGCACCAGTCCTCCCTCAAGGCCCTGCTTCAGGGCGAGGCACCCTCCAGCGGCTTTGAACTGAAGGTACTGCGACGCGATGGCACGCTGTTCGACGCGCGCATATACGGTTCGCCGCTTCTCTCCGACGATGGCGAGCAGCTCGGATGGATGATCGCGATGGCGGACATCACCGAGCCGAAGCGAATCAGCGAGCAGCTGGCGGCCGCACATGAAAGATTCACGATGGTGTTGCAGTCCCTTGACGACGCCGTCTCTGTAGTCGCACATGGGACGCCGAACAATGCCATGGGCGAGTTGCTCTTCGCCAATCGCGGCTATCGAACACTCTTCGGGGGCGACGCCGCCGGACATCGGCGCCTGCAGGAAGCGCTGGCCGCGCAGGCCGGCGCGAAAGCCGGCGAGGCATACGACCCGATCCTGAAGCGCTGGTTCGACGTGCGCACCCGCGAGATCCGATGGGTCGACGGTCGTGACGTCAGGTTGCAGATCACAACCGATATCAGCGACCGCAAGGCGACCGAGGAGATAGTGCGCCAGCAGCAGGAGAAGGTCGCGCTGACCTCGCGGCTGATGACGATGGGCGAGATGGCTTCGTCGCTGGCGCACGAGTTGAACCAGCCGCTGACCGCGATCAGCAACTACAGCCTGGGAACGGTCTCACGCCTGCGCGGCGGCAACGTCACCGCGGCCGATCTGCTCCCGGCGCTGGAAAAGACTGCGGGCCAGGCGCAGCGCGCCGGCAACATCATCCGGCGCATCCGAGAATTCGTGAAGCGGGCCGAACCGCGCCGCCGCCCCACGCTGGCGACGCGCATCGTCGAGGACGCGATCGGTTTTGCAGAGATTGAAGCTGCGAAGAAGCAGATTGCGATACGCACGCAGGTTCCGCCTGACCTGCCGCCGCTCAACGTCGATCCGATCCTGATCGAGCAGCTACTGCTGAACCTTTTGAAGAATGCGATCGATGCGATGGCCAACGCGAGCACGCGCCGCATCGACGTCCTGGTAAGGCGACTTGACGAGATGGCGGAGTTCTCCGTCATTGATCACGGTTCGGGCATCCCGGCCGAGAACCGCGAAAGTCTGTTCGAGCCCTTCTTCAGCACGAAGTCCGAAGGCATGGGCATGGGACTCAACATCTGCCGATCGATTGTCGAATTCCACAAGGGGCGACTGGTTCTCGAAGAAAACCCGGACGGCGGATCCATCTTCCGCTTCACCCTGCCGCTTGCGATAGCCGCTGCGGTCGACGAGAATGCGCGCCACCCCGAGCTGAAGTGATCAACATGGAAACTGAAGAAGTCCTTGGCGTCGTTTACGTGATCGATGACGACGACGCGGTGCGTGACTCGTTGCAGTGGCTGCTGGAGGCAAGCCGTTATCGCGTCATCGGCTACGACAGCGCGGAGAAGTTCCTCGACAGGCACGACCCGGAGGCGATCGCAGTGGCGATCATCGACGTTCGCATGCCCGGAATGAGCGGGCTGCAACTTCAGGACGAACTGATCGTTCGCAACGTCGCCTACCCGATCATCTTCATCACCGGCCACGGCGACGTGCCGATGGCGGTGTCGACGATGAAGAAAGGCGCCGTCGACTTCATCGAGAAGCCCTTCGACCAGGTCGCACTGAAAGGCCTCGTGGAGCGCATGCTTGGCGAGGCGCGGGTGCGTGCTGCGGAGAACGAGAACCGCAAGCTGAGCGAGGCGTTGATGGCCAAGTTGACCACACGCGAACAACAGGTACTCGAACGCATTGTCGCCGGGCGGCTGAACAAGCAGATTGCA
>Ga0055461_10000073_pt1 | contig 15390 bp, 15 predicted proteins | sample Joice_ThreeSqB_D_FD_57688 | JGI IMG/M metagenome (GOLD analysis project Ga0055461, IMG submission 57688) | Wetland microbial communities from San Francisco Bay, California, USA, that impact long-term carbon sequestration - Joice_ThreeSqB_D1 | ecosystem: Environmental > Aquatic > Marine >...
CCGCGTGGAGACTGGGCACGCGGCGCGACACCGTCCTGCGGCAGATCGCGGAGGCCTTTCCGGAGCGACCTCCCGAATGGGTCACGGCGACCGCGAGCGCCTGCTACCGGCACTTCGGCCGTGAGATCGCGGCCATCGCGCGAATCGGCCGTCTCGGCGGTGAGCCGCTGGTGTCCGGAATGCAGGACGGCCGGGTGGCGGTGGATCTCCATAGCGAGGTGACGGGCGGCGGCGGGGCGATCATCGTGACCGGGCACATCGGCAACTGGGAAGCGGCCGGGGCGTTCCTCGCGGCGGCCGGCCTTCCCATGGCCGCCGTGGTGAAACGACAGCGGAATCCGGCCTTCAACGAGCGATTGGTGGCGACACGGCGACGATCCGGGATCGAGCCGATCTACATGCAGGACGCTCACGCCCGGATCCCCCGGGCGCTGAGCGAGGGAAAGACGGTCGCCCTGGTCGCCGACCAGGATGCGGGTGAGAGGGGAGTGTTCGTGCCGTTTCTGGGTCGCGCCGCATCGACGTTCAGGGGTCCGGCGAGGCTCGCGCTGGCGCAGGACGTTCCGCTATTCTTCGGTGCCGCGTTGCGCCTCGGAGCGGGCTACAGCGCGGTGCTGGAGAGAATCGAGCCACCCGGGACGGGCGAGGGCGCCGAGCTCGAGTTCACCCGACGCTGGGTGTCACGGCTGGAAGTCCACGTCCGGCGGCACCCGGAGCAGTATTTCTGGTTCCACCGGCGGTGGAAGACGCGGCCTCCGGGAACGACGGCCGCGACCTGACGGTACATAGCGAACGGGAGACCCGCGCCTTCGCACGACCGCGCGGGTCGGTCGGACATCGAAAGGAGAGGTGCGCGACGTGATCTACGTCTCGCTGCCAGTACATAACGAGGAGCACACCATCGGTGTGCTGATGTGGAAGATCCGCAAGGTCTTCACGGATCTGGACCGCGATTTCCGGATCCTGGTCGTGGACGACGCGTCGACCGATGGCACGGCCGAGGTGCTCGAGCCGTATCGGCGCGTCCTGCCGCTTACCGTGTTTCGGAACGAAACGCGGCGAGGGTACGCTGCGTCGCTCGAGAAGCTGATCGGTGAGGCCGTCGACCTGTCCCGTTACCCCAAGCGGGACGCGCTGCTGGTGATGCAGGCCGATTTCACGGACGGCCCGGAGATGATCCCGGAGATGCTCCGGAGATTCCAGGGTGGGGCGGACCTCGTGGCGGGCAGGACGGTGGACATCCAGGACGCGCCACGCGCGGTCCGGTTCGCGCGGTTCGGGGCCGGTTTGATCGTGAAGCCGCGCGGCGCCGCCGCCGAGGTGGAGGACCCCTTCTGCGGGTTCCGTCTGTACCGTCTGATAACTCTGAAGCGCGCTCTCAAGGATGTGCCCGAAGGTGGCAGGCTGCTGCGTCACGAGGGCTGGGCGTCCAGCCTCGAGCTGTTGAGCGCGGTGACGCCGCACCTGCGCAGCGCGGCGCAGGTGGACATCCCCACCGATTATTCCCGCCGCTACCGCCGCAGCCGGTTCCGCGCCGCCGCGACGCTGTGGGCTCTGATGCGGGCCTCCCGCGATCCCCGGCTCCGCCGGGACCCGGCCGAGGGCCGGGCGTGACCCCGGTCCGCCTTTCCCGTCACCTCCTGCCGTTTCTGGCCCTGCTCGCGGTGGGCCCACGACCGGCCGGCGCGCAGGCGACCGGCCCGGGCGAGGACATCGTGCAGCCGTGGCGATTTCCAGTCGGGGAGCGGATGGAATTCTCGGTGAGCTGGGGACGGGTCCGGCTCGGGGAAGGGTCGCTCGAGGTCGAGGCGATCGACTCGATCGGCGGGCAGGAAGGCTACCGGGTCGCCCTGGAGATGTGGGGCGGGCCTCCCTTCTACCGGGTGCAGGACCGGCAGGTCAGCTGGATCCGTCCCGACCCGCTGGGCTCGCTGCGGTTCGAACAGAGCCTGAGCGAAGGCAGCTACAAGCGTGACACCAGGTACTCGTTCGACTTCGACCGGATGACCTACGATCGTGAGGACCTCGTCGACGACGAGTGGCGTGCCAACGGCAAGGAGTCGGACGTCCCGCTTCTCGGAGGGGCCCTGGACGATCTCTCCTTCATCTACTTCGCCCGGCTGCTTCCGCTGGAGGTCGGTGAGCGGTACGAGTTCGACCGCTACTTCAAGGAAGCCGGGAATCCGGTCGTCATCGAAGTGCTGCGCCGGGAGGAGATCCGCGTGCCGGCCGGGACCTTCCAGACGATCGTGGTGCGGCCGATCATAAGGACCGGTGGGGCCTTCGGCGACGGCGGGGAAGCCGAGCTCTACCTGACCGATGACGAACACCGGGCGATCGTGCGCCTCAAGACCAGCATGGCCGTCGGGTCCGGGAACATGTTCCTCACGCGTTACGAACCAGGGGAGGGCGCGCTGATCCCCGTCGCCGCGCCGCTCAGCCCGGCGTCGTCCGGTCCGTCGAGCGCCGCGGGAGACCGGCGTTGAGCGCGGCGGGCGGTCCTCCCGATCGGCGGGACGAGGTGCGGCGGGTGCCCGTGGCGGACCGGCCCAACAAGGTGTCATCCGGAGACTTCGCCACCCCTCCGCCGGCCGCGGGCGCTGCGCCATTCGGACAGTTCTACGACTCGCTTCCTCACATACTGGCCGCCGATTCGCTGCGTGCCGTTGCGCGCGGCATCGCCTCCTCGGTCCGGAGGGATCGCGCGGTCGTGTGGATGCTGGGCGGCCACGTGGTGAAGACCGGCCTGTCGCTCGTGCTGATCGACCTGATGGAGCGCGGGTGCGTCACGCACCTCGCGGTCAACGGAGCCACGGTGATTCACGACTACGAGACGTGCCGGTGGGGCGGAACCTCGGAAGACGTGGAGGCGGGCCTGGCCGATGGGACGTTCGGCATGGCGCTGGAGACCGGGCGCGACATGAACCTGGCGATCCGGAGCGGACGGGACCAGGGCATCGGGCTGGGCGCGGCGCTCGCTTCCGACCTCCAGCGTCGTGAGGACAACGCCCACCCGGAGCTGTCGCTGATCCTGGCCTGCCGAAGGCTGGGCGTACCGCTGACCGTGCACGTCGCCGTCGGAGCGGACATCATTCACCAGCACCCGGAGGCGGACGGGGCGGCGATCGGCGAGACGTCCTACGCCGATTTCCTGACTCTCGTGGAGTCGTTGGGCGGGCTGGATGACGGAGGGGCAGTGGTGAACGTCGGATCCGCCGTCATCCTGCCCGAGGTGTTCCTGAAGGCGCTCACGATCCGGCGAAACCTCGACGCGGGCGCCCCGCGAGGCTTCATGACCGCGGACTTCGACATGATCCGGCAGTACCGCCCCCGCGTGAACGTCGTCGAGCGGCCCACGCGCAGGAGTGGTGGAAAGGGCCACCAGATCACGGGGCATCACGAGATCATGGTACCTCTGCTCGCCTGGGCCATCGGTGAGGAACTGTCCCGGTGACCGGCGCAATCTCCATGCGAGAAGGGCGGTTTCGAAGATCCGGGAGGCGCTTTGCGGCGCCATCCGACCCCGGGTATATTGACCGGGCGAGTCCCGGGGCCGAGCGGTTCGAAGGGAGAACCGTCGACGCCGGGAGGGATTGAATCGAGGAGGAGGATCATTGTCACGCGGAAGACAAAAACAGACGACGTTGGATCTGGCTCGTGATGAGCTGTTCAGTCATATTCAGCGATGTGGCGTGCTGGACGCGGAGGACTCGGAGCGCCAGGAGTGGATGACGGACACCGTCGAGTACCTGCGTGAACGGTATCCGGCGCTTTCGGATGGGGAAGTGAAAGAGCTCGAAGCGATCGGGCACAGATATTGTCAGCCGGCGATACCGTTCGGTTCGCCCGCAGGGGACAACCCCGAGGCCACCGACTGAGGCAAGACGAGGTCGGCACAACCTGAACCTGCCGCTACAGCGACCGGAAACGGTCTCCCGCGCTCGCTTCGACGCCTGGATGCGAGCGAGACCTGATTGGGCACCGGGCGGGCTCTCGCGAGCCGCCTGGAACGGGTCCCCCTCCCCGACGATTCCCGCCTGATGGGATCACTGTTCGCCGCGAGGATCGCTCTCCTGCTCGGCCTCGTGGCCGCGAACGGCTTCTTCGTGGCCGCAGAGTTCGCGCTCGTGGCGTCCAGGCATCGGGCGGAGGAGCAGCCGGGAGAGGACCCGCTGCGGGCCGACCCGGGCATTCGGAGAGCGCGCAGGTCTCTCGGGCGACCGATATCGGGAGCGCAGCTGGGGATCGCTCTCAGCACGCTCGGCGTGGGCTGGTTCGGCGTCACCTGGCTGGCTCCGGGAATCCAGACGGCCCTCGATTCCACGGGGCTGCCGAGTGGAGTCGGTCTGACGGTCGGCGTGGTCGTGGCCCTGGCGGTCGTCGGGGGGCTCCACCTGATTCTCGGCGAGCTGGTCCCTCGAGCTCTCGGGCTGAGTCGGGCGCACCGCATCGCCGGGATCGTCGCGCGGCCCCTGAACCTGTTCACGGCCGTGATGTCGCCCTTCCTCTGGGTGCTCAACGCGCTGGCCGAACCGGTGGTGAGTCGGAGCGGGGATCTGACCGGCGGCTACGGGCAGGTCCACGGTCCCGCGGAAATCGAGGCCCTGCTTCGCCACAGCCGGGCCGAGGGCGTGGTGGAAGAGGACGAGGAGGAGATGATCCACGGGGTCTTCGAGCTCACGCGGACCGTGGCGCGCGAGGTCATGACACCGCGGCCGGACATCGTGGCTTTCCCGGAGAGCGCCTCGCTCGACGAGGTACTGGACAAGGCGGAGGAGTCCGGTTTCTCGAGGTTCCCGGTGTACCGGGAGTCGATCGATGATGTGACCGGCGTGGTGCTGATCAAGGACCTGCTGCGCTGGCTGAGGGCCTCGCCGGAGGAGGAGTTCGCGCTGACCGCCGTGATGCGCGAGCCGTTCTTCATCCCGGATACGAAGCCGGTGGATGATCTGCTGGCCGAGTTCCGCAGTCAGAAGCTCCACCTGGCCGTGATCGTGGACGAATTCGGCGGTACGGACGGGGTCGTGACCCTGGAGGACCTGGTCGAGGAGATCGTAGGCGACATCTTCGACGAGCACGACGTGGCGCAGCAGGAGATCGTCGTTCTCGGCGTCGGTCGCGCGCGGATCGACGGCGGAGCCGATCCCGCGGACCTGATCGAGCAGTTCGGACTCGGTGAGGTGGCGGAAGCGGACGAGTACGACACGGTGGCCGGTTACGTGATCGGCAAGCTCGGCCGAATCCCCGAGGTGGGACAGACGGTGCGGCTCGGTCGCGCCAGGCTCGAGGTGGTGGAGACGACCGAGCAGCGGGTAACCAGCCTGGAACTTCGGGTGGTCGGGCCGGTCAAGGACGGAGAGGTGCCGGAGGAAGGTGCCGCACCGACGCCGGAAGCGTGATCGATCGGATGGAGAGGGCGATGGGCAAGTTGAGTCGGCGGAAGTTCATCCGGGAGGCGGGAGCCGTTGCGGGAGCGACGGCGATCGTCCCGGCCGTGCTCGGCCACGACCTGGCGACGGCGAAGCCGTCCCGCAGTGGGGCGGGCCCCCTGATCCTGGACGGCGCGGCCACCGAACCGACCGTCGTGTCCAGCGAGAACGGACTGCGGGCAACCGAAACGGCCCTGGCGGCCATCGGGGATGGGCTGGGGACCCTGGAGGGAGTCGTGAGCGGCGTGAACCGGGTCGAGGAGGATCCGGAGGACCGCACGGTGGGATACGGAGGGCTACCGAACGCGCTCGGGGTCGTGCAGCTGGACAGCCAGGTCTACCACGGACCGACCCGGGGCGTCGGCGCCGTGGCTGCACTCGAGGGCTTCGTCCACCCGTCGCGCGTGGCGCTCGCCGTGATGCGGTTCACGGATCACGTGCTGCTCGTCGGTCGCGGGGCGGCCCGCTTCGCTTCCGAGATGGGCTTCGAAGAGACGGACCTGCTCACCCCGGAGTCGCGGGAAGAGTGGTTGCGGTGGAGGGCGAGCCTGTCCGACGAGGACGACTACCTGAGTCCGGAGGAGAGCGGCGAGCCGGTCCGGAGCTTCTCAGACCCCTCCGGCGCGGTGTCGCCCCCCTCGGGAGAGGCGGTCGGGGCGCTCGATTCGTACGATGGGGTCCGTCCGATGGGCACGATTCACTGCTCCGCCGTCGATGCGGCAGGTGACCTTTCGGCGGTGACCACGACGAGCGGCCTGTTCTTCAAGGTCCCGGGGAGGGTGGGCGACAGCCCGCTGCCCGGGTGCGGCTGTTACTGCGACAACGATGTCGGGGCCGCCGGGTCCACCGGCCGTGGGGAGGCGGTGATCAAGACGGTGGGCTCTCACCTCATCGTCGAGGAAATGCGCCGCGGGGCGCACCCGACGGACGCCTGCCTGACGGCCCTGCGACGGGTCGTGGACTGGACGGTCGAGGGCAGACTGCTGGACGAGACGGGGCGTCCGAACTTCAACGTGAACTATTACGCCGTGAACAAGCGTGGCGAGACGGGCGGGGCCGCCATCTGGTCCGGCCGCCGGCACGCAGTGAACGACAGTCGGGACAATCGGTTGGTGGACAGCGCTTACCTCTTCGAGCGAGCGTAGGAAACCATGGGTGGTTCCCGGTTCTGGAGTGCCGAGGAGTACGACCGTCAGGCCCAGCGCCTGTACGAGGCGGGCGACTACGACGGTGCACTGGAGACGCTGCGGCGCGGCGCCGCGCTGTACCCGGACGCGACCGAACTTCTGGTCTCCATCGGGTATACCTATCTGGCCAGGGAGGAGTACGTGTGGGCCGGCCGGGCGTTCGGACAGGTCCTGGAGCTGGAGCCCGACCACGAAGATGCTCTCGTGGGCCTCGGCGAGAGCCGGCTGAAGCTGGGGGAACGGGCCCGCGGCTTTCAGTGCTTCGAGAGGGTGCTGGACCTGGGCTTCGGCGCGGATCTCGACCTGATGCTGTCGATCGGGCGGGCGCTGTTCCGGGAGGGGTTGTGGGAGCAGTCCGAGCGGTTCTTCCGGCGGGCGGTGGCGGCGGATGAGGAGAGCGGGGACGCGGCGGCGGACCTCGCGTACGCGATGCACCGGCAGGGGGACGGAGTCGAGGCCCGGATGTGGCTCGAGCGGTGTCTCGTGCTCGACCCGGACAACCACGACGCCCGGGCGCTCCTGGCCAACCTGTTCTACGAGGGGGGCGAGCCGGAGGAAGCGCTCGAGCACCTGGATCGCATCCCGCTGGAAGACCTGTGGGACCCGGTGAGCGTGTGGAGGCTCGTCGAGCTCGTCAGGGCCTACCGCCAGATGACTGACGGCGCCCGCGAGCTGGATCCGTACCTCACACGCCTCGACCAGCTGTTCGTGGACCCGACGCCCGAAGAACGGATCCTGCTCGAAGTCGAGATGGAGGCCGCCGGTCTGCAGGCGCCGTCCGCCGGCGCCCGGGATCAGCTGGACCTGTTCGGCGGCGACGCCGAGCCGGCCCCCGGGGCGCAGAGGATGGACTGGACCGGGATCGTGCGAGCGATGTGCGAGAGCTCCGCGAATCCCGGACAGTCGATCGAGGAGTTCATGCGGGAAACGGCCCGCCGGGTTCGGGACATGACGGGAATCGAGATCCCGGACGACGATCCGGAGGCCTTTCTCAAGGCATCGGCCCGGGCCGGCGTGCTGCACATCGATCGCTAGACCCGCTGTAGCGAGGGGAGGAGAAGGAAGGCGGAGATGACTGATCAAATGCGGGGACTCCTGGCGCGGAGGCTCGAGGAAGAGGGCATGCCGTCGGAGATCCCGATCTCGGTCGCCGAGCTGCATCGACGGCTGCTGCCGTATCCGCTGTGCAGGGATCGCCTGGGCTTCGCGAGCAAGGCGGAGTACGACATCGGCTTCTTGAACCTGCTCGTGGACGACGAGAGCCTGCACGTCCCCGAGCGCGCCCTGCGGGACGCCGTCCGCACGGAGCTGGGCTCCCCGGAACCCGGACTGGCGCTCCTGCAGCGGTTCGCGGCTTCGGAAGTCCGGCTTCGAACGACGCGACGCGCCAGGGCGGAGGCGCCGGCTGAAGAGGCAACCGACGCGGCGGAAGAGGAAGCCGGGCAGGAGCCTCCAGAGACCGGACCTCCGATCGCGAGCCTCGAGACGGGCCGCTCGCGGAGGGATCACCTTCCGGGGCTGGACGATCCGCTTCTCGTGCCGCAGGACGAGTCGGCCGACGCCCTCGGGCGGACGCCGCCGCCCGCCGTCGCAACTCGTGAGAGCGGCGTTTCGAAGGCCGGCGACCGGCCCGGAGGACGGTGCCGGGCGTGCAGGGAGGCACTTCCCGACCGTACGGGGGTCAGATTCTGCCCGCGCTGCGGAGCCGACCAGGAACGCTGGCCGTGTCCGTCGTGCGGAGGGGAAGTGGAACGGGGGTGGAGTTACTGCGCGCTGTGCGGTAAAATGCTGCCCTCATAGAGAAGAGCTGAGCGCCGCATTCGGGCGCTTTGGCAGAAGAGTCTCAAGGCTGCACACAGGAGTCATCGATGATGGTCGAGAAGAAGATCTGGGGGCTTTCCCTGGTCGCGCTGGTGGCGATGGGGCTGTCCGCATGTGGTGGTGACGCGAACGCGAACGCTGACGCCGCGGACGATGCGGCAGCGCAGGCCGTGGCCGCTCAGACGGTGGACGACGAGGCCGCGACGGAAGTTGCCGAGATGGACGTCAAGGAGCAGGAGCTTCCCGACGGAGTGACGGAAGCGATGGTCGAAGAGGGCAAGGGCATCTACCACGGGGCCGGAATCTGCATGTCCTGCCACGGTCCCGACGGTGCGGGGATCCCGAATCTCGGCGCGAACCTCACGGACAGCGAGTGGCTGCACTCGGATGGGAGCTACGAGGCGATCGTGGCGACGATCATGAAGGGCGTCACGGCCCAGGAGTCCACGTCGGGGGTCCCGATGCCGGCCAAGGGCGGGACCGCGATCACGGACGATCAGGTGCGAGCCGTTGCCGCTTACGTCTGGACGTTGAGCAAGTAGCGAACCGGCCCGGCCGGTCGCAGAGTCGTAACGCGAGGCCGGCGCCCTTCGGGGTCGCCGGCCTCTTTCTTCCACAGCACCCTCGAGCGGAGGAATGTGCGGAGATGATCCGCGGATGATTCGCATCGCCCTGATTCCGGGCGACGGAGTGGGCCCCGAGGTCGTGCGCGAGGCGGAGCGCGTCCTGTCCGCATGCGTCGACGCGGGACTGGCCAGGCTGTCCACCGAGTCCTTTCCGCACGGGGCGGACCACTACCTGGCCACTGGAGAGACGCTCTCGGAGCGCAGCTTCGAGCGCCTGCGAGATGAATTCGACGCCATTCTGCTCGGGGCCGTCGGCGACCCCAGGGTGCCGGATGGCAGGCATGCCCGGGACATCCTGCTCGGGCTCCGGATGCGCTTGGACCTGTTCATCAACTTCCGACCGGCCCGTCTGCGTTTGCCGGAGCTCTCCCCGCTACGATCGGCGGACCGCAGACCGATCGACTTCGTGATCTTCCGCGAGAACACCGAAGGTCTGTATACGGGCGCCGGACGGGTGGAATCGGCCGGCGAGCCGAACGAACGGGCGGTCAGCGAAGCCATCGCGACGCGCCCGGGCGTGGAGAGGATCGTGCGGGCCGCGTTCGAGCACGCCCGATCCGAGGGACTGCACCGCGTGACGCTGGGCGACAAGGCGAACGCGGTGCCGCACGTGTACGGCCTGTGGCGCCGGGTGTTCACGGAGGTGTCGCAGGACTACCCGGGGATCGAGGCGGACATGCAGTACGTGGACGCTCTGGCTATGCAGCTGGTGCGCTCGCCCGATCGATTCCAGGTCATTGTGACGTCCAACCTGTTGGGCGACATTCTGTCGGATCTCGCCGCCGAGATCGTCGGCGGAATGGGCCTCGCGCCGTCGGCCAACCTGAACCCCGGCCGTCACGCGCTCTACGAGCCGGTCCATGGGAGTGCGCCGGACATCGCCGGCAGCGGGACCGCCAACCCGATGGCCGCCATTCTGAGCGCGGCGTTGCTGTTGAGGAACGCCGGAGCCGCGGAGGCCGCGGATCGGATCGACAAGGCGGTTGACGAGGCGCTGCGGAGCGGGATCCGCACGCCGGATGTAGGGGGTGAGAGCACGACCGCGCAGGTGGGCGGCTGGATCGCGGACCGAGTCGAAAGGGGCTGAAACAAAATGGGAACGAAGGGGACGGACCGGGAAATCGTATTCCTCGCCGCCGCGCGCACGCCGTTCGGCACCTTCGGGGGAAGCCTGAAGGACCTCTCGGCGACCGAGCTCGGCGTCCTGGCGTCGCGCGCGGTGGTCGAGCGTGCGGGGGTAGACCCATCGGAGTACGGCCAGGTGTTCATCGGGAACGTGATCCAGACGTCGGCCGATGCGGTGTATCTGGGACGCCACGTGGGCCTGAACGCGGGGCTGCCGGTCGAGGTGCCCGCGATGACCCTGAACCGCCTGTGCGGATCGGGCTTCCAGGCCGTGATCGACGGGGCCGAGGACATTCTGTACTCGGGCTCACGCGTCTGCCTGACCGGAGGCACCGAGTCGATGAGCCTGGCCCCCCACGTCGTGCGAGGAGCACGCTGGGGTCTGCGGCTCGGACCCGCGGTTCCCTTCGAGGACGCCCTGTGGGAGACGCTGATGGACACGTACTGCGGATTCTCGATGGCGCAGACGGCCGAGAACCTCGCCGAGGAATACGACATCAGCCGCGAGGAGGTCGACGCCTATGCCGCCTTGAGCCAGGCGCGCGCCAAGGCGGCCTGGGACGGCGGGAAGTTCGACGAGGAGGTCATCCCCGTCACTCAGGAGAAGCGGGGCAAGGAGACTGAATTCAGGATCGATGAGCACATGCGACCGGACACGACGGTCGAGGCCCTGGCGTCGCTCCGTCCCTACTTCAAGAAGGACGGGCTCGTCACGGCGGGCAACGCCAGCGGGATCGGAGACGGGGCGGCGGCCCTGGTGATCGCCGATTCCGAGTTCGCGTCCGCCCACGGCCTCGCCTCGATGGGGAGCCTCGTCTCGTGGGCCGCCGTGGGCGTTCCGCCGCGGATCATGGGCATCGGGCCCGCGCCGGCCGCGCGAAAGGCGCTCGAGATCGCCGGGCTGACGCTCGAGGACATCGATGTGATCGAGGTCAACGAGGCTTTCGCACCGCAGTACGTGGCCGTGGAAAGAGAGCTGGGCCTGGACCGCGAGCGCGTGAACGTCAACGGCGGCGCGATCGCGATCACGCACCCGCTGGGAGCCACCGGGGCCCGGATCACGACGCACTTGCTCTACGAGCTCAAGCGGAGGGGGGGAGGCCTGGGCCTCGGATCGGCGTGCATCGGAGGGGGACAGGGCATCGCCGTGATCGTGAAGGTGGAAGGCTAGAGTCCCCGCAGTACCCCACGGCGTCGCGCGAACGATTCCGGCCGCCTCGAAAGGCGGCCGAGAGGCGGGCACATCGCCCCCCGGCCGTGTATGTTACAGGTCGCACCACGGGCGGAACTTCCGCTCGCCGGACTGGCGCCAGCCCGTCCAATCTTATTCTCGGGACCATGGAGCTTCCCATGGACGTCATTCTCGCTTTGATCGCCATCGGTGGCGCTGCGGCGCTGTCCACGAGCCTCCGGATCCTGCGCGAATACGAGCGCGCCGTCGTGTTCCGGCTCGGCCGCGTTCGTCCGGTTCGAGGACCGGGACTCATCTTCCTCGTGCCGTTCGGTGTCGAGCGGATGGTCCGCGTGGGACTTCGGATCATCGCCATGGACATTCCCCCGCAGGACGTGATCACGCGGGACAACGTGTCCGTGAAGGTGAACGCGGTGCTCTACTTCAAGGTGCGCGACCCGTCCCGCGCAGTGCTGGAGATCGAGGACTACCTGTTCGCCACGTCGCAGCTCGCACAGACGACGCTGCGTTCGGTGATCGGACAGGCGGAGCTCGACGAACTGCTGGCCGAGCGCGAGAAGTTCAATCACATCCTGCAGCGGATCATCGACGAGGGCACGGACGTGTGGGGCATCGACGTGACCGGCGTGGAGGTCAAGGACGTGGACCTGCCGCAGGAGATGAAGCGCGCGATGGCCCGGCAGGCCGAAGCCGAGCGCGAGCGCCGCGCGAAGGTCATCAACGCCGAAGGAGAGCTGCAGGCGGCCTCCCGCCTCAAGGACGCGGCCCGTCTCCTCAGCCTGGAGCCGGCCTCCCTGCAGCTCCGATTCCTGCAGACGGCGTCGGAAATCGCGGCCGAGAACAACTCGACGACCCTGTTCCCGCTCCCCGTGGATCTGTTCACGCCGTTCAAGAAGTTGATCGAGCAGCGGGTGGAGTTGAGCGCCGAGGAGAAGGAAGAGATCGCGGCGCTCGAAGCGCGCGCCCACAAGGCGGTGGCCGAGGCCACGGGCCTGAGCATGCCCTCCCGCATCTCCGAGTCCGAAGCACCGGGGCTGCTGGGCGAGGGAGAGGCCGACACGGGTCTCCCGAACGCCGAAAGGAAGGCGGTGCGGGTCGAGCGGAAGCCGAAGGATGATTGAGGCCGGGCTCGCCGATCGAGTCCCGACGAAGCGATGATCGGGAAGCGTGACCGAGGATAACGGAAGCGGCCGGCTGCCTGTGCCGACCGAGGTGTCCCGCGAGCAGCTCGAACGGGTCATCCATCGGGCCGCCGAGCTGCAATTCGGACAGGGCGAGAGCCCGGACCGGCTGGACTCCGACGAGGTCCTGCGGATCGCCGAGGAGGTCGGCCTGGAGGGGCGGCACGTCCGTCAGGCCCTGGCCGAGATGCGGGCGGATGCCATGCTGCCGTCGCGTCCGGGAGACCGGTCGCTGGCCGCGCGCCTGTGGGGCGAGGCCACGGTGGTCGAGAGCAGGGTCGTGCCGGGCGAGCCGGAGGATGTGCTCGAGCGGCTCGGTCGCTACCTGGCCGACCGGGAGAGCCTGCGCTGCGTCCGCCAACGAGCCGGCCTGCAGGTGTGGCAGCCCGCGAAGGACCTGATGAGTCAGCTGCAGCGCGGACTGGACTTCAGCGGACGCGGATACGAGCTGGCCAAGGCCCGCGGGATCACGCTGATGGCCCAGCCGCTCGAAGAGGGGCGGACGCTCCTGACGATCACGGCGGACATGAAGAACCAGCGAGCCGGGCACGCGGCTGGCTGGCTGGGGACGCTCGGCTTCTTCGGACTCGGATCGGCCCTCGGAGCCGTGCTGGGCGAGGGCGCTTCCGCGTTCATCGTATTCCCGACGGTGGCGGGAGGGGTCGCGGCAGTCGGGTCGCTGGGTACTGCCTGGACAGTCGCGCGGCGGCGTGGCCGCCTGCAGCTGACGGTGCAGGGACTGCTGGATCGTGCCGAGACCGGCTCCGGCATGGCGTCCGACAAGCCGACGCTGCGGGAGCGGATCACCGATCTGCTGGACTGACCGCAGCGCACCGTCGAAAACCGCAAACGAAGGAGCTGGGCGTGAGTGAGATACGGAAGGTCGGAGTTATCGGCTGCGGGCTCATGGGTCGCGGCATCGCTCAGGTGAGCGCGGCGTCCGGCTACCCCACCGTGGTGCGGGAGGTGAACGACGGCCTCCTGGAGGCCGGTCTCGGGGCGATCCGGAAGCAGCTCGATCGTGGGGTGGAAAAAGGAAAGCTGGAAGCCGCTGATCGAGACGCGACGCTGGAGCGGCTGTCGGGAACCGTGTCCCTCGAGGACCTGACCGACTGCGACATCATCGTCGAGGCGATCGTGGAGGACATCGAGGTGAAGAAGGACCTGTTCGGGGCCCTGGACCGTCAGTGTCCCGACGGTACGATCTTCGCCTCCAACACCTCGAGTCTGACGGTCACGGAGATCGCGGCTTCGACCAACCGTCCCGATCGCTTCGTGGGCCTGCACTTCTTCAACCCGGTGCCTGTCATGAAGCTGGTGGAGGTCGTCCGCACCGGGGCGACCTCATCCGCGACCTTCGACAGGGCGTTCGCCTTCGCGCGCTCTCTCGGCAAGGTCCCGATCGCCTGCATGGACAATTCGGGATTCGTGGTGAACCGTCTCCTCGTCCCGTACATGCTGGACGCGATCCGGGCGTACGAGGAGGGAATAGGGTCGATCGAAGACATCGATACGGGAATGAAGCTGGGTTGCGGCTATCCGATGGGACCGTTCATCCTCGGCGACTTCGTGGGTCTGGACACGCTCTATTTCATCGCCGAGATCATGTTCGAAGAGTACCGGGAGAAGCGGTTCGCGCCCCCGCCGCTCCTGAAGCGCATGTACCTGGCCGGCTACCACGGACGCAAGACGGGCAAGGGATTCTACGACTACTCCGGGGAAGAGCCGGTGGTGTCGAAATTCGTCACGAAGTAGGGGATGCCAATGATGAACCAGCGGTTGCGTCGCGCGATACCCGCAAGCCCGATCGTCGGTTCGATCGTGGCGTTGACGGCTCTCGCCTGCGGGCCCCGGATGGATGACCGGGCCGTCCCGGACGGAGGTGACTCCCGGTCTCCAGCGCGCGCCGTGGCGGTCCTCCACCCCACTGAGGATCAGGCGGCGAGCGGCCGGGTGACCTTCACGCCCGTCGACGGAGGGATCCGGGTAGAAGCCGATCTGGAAGGCCTGTCGCCCGGTCCGCACGGTATTCACGTGCACGAATACGGAGACTGCTCGGCCCCGGATGGTGCAGCGGCGGGCGGCCATTTCAACCCCGAGGGCGTGCCTCACGCCGGACCCGACAGTCCCGTCCGACACGTCGGCGATCTTGGGAACCTGGCGGCGGACTCGGCGGGAGCAGCCCACTTCGAACGGGTCGATTCGGAGATCGCGCTCGCCGGACCTCACTCGATCGTCGGACGCGCGGTGATCATCCATGCCGGAGCCGATGACCTGACCAGCCAGCCGTCCGGTGCCGCCGGCCCCCGTGTGGCTTGCGGGGTCATCGGCGTTGCCGGCCCATGATCCGAGCCTCGGTCCGGGCCCGTTGCCGTTGAGTTCGCATCGACCCCTTGATCGGCTGATCGAAGGAGTGCGAAACCGCTCTCTCTGGCAGGTGGCGGGCCTGTACGCCGCCGGCGCCGGGGTCGCACTGCGGCGTCTGGCGCCGGACTCGGGGTCACCGTGATGCCGGGGATTCCGGCGGAGCTCGCCGGTTGGCCCGTGGTCCTCCGAATCCCCGTCCAGTGGGGGGAGATGGACGCGTACGGGCACGTGAACAACACGGTGCTGTTCCGTTACTTCGAGTCGGCCCGGGTCGAGTATCTGGTGAAATGCGGCTTCGCGCGCTCCTGGGAGGAAGATCGCATCGGTGCGATCCTGCATTCCACCGGGTGCCGATTCCGGCGGCCCCTGTTCCACCCGGACACGGCGATCGTGGGCGGACGCGCGGTCGAGCTGGAGGACGACCGATTCACGATGGAATACCGGGTGATCTCGGCGGCGTCG
>Ga0055461_10000074_pt1 | contig 15359 bp, 10 predicted proteins | sample Joice_ThreeSqB_D_FD_57688 | JGI IMG/M metagenome (GOLD analysis project Ga0055461, IMG submission 57688) | Wetland microbial communities from San Francisco Bay, California, USA, that impact long-term carbon sequestration - Joice_ThreeSqB_D1 | ecosystem: Environmental > Aquatic > Marine >...
TCCTACCCCCCGTTGCCCCTCACCACCCACCACCGTACTCTGCCGCCCCGAGGCCCGAGAAAACCGTATCAGGAGGTTGAAGGAATGAAGAACAGGATTCGTCAGGCGGTCGCCGCGATCGCCGGCCTCTGCGTCGCGATCGTTGCCATCCCGAAGTCCGGCGCCGCTCAGGAGACCGACTACGACCTCGAAAAGAAGAAGCTGGAAGTCGCGCAGGCGATAGAAGAAATCACCTCCGCGGACGCGGGCGCTCAGCGGTTCTTCGACGACTCGTTCGGGTACGTGGTATTCCCGAGCGTCGGAAAGGGCGGCTTCGTCGTCGGGGGCGCGCACGGCACCGGCCTCGTCTACGAACAGGGCACGCTGATCGGGAAAGCCGACCTCAAGCAGATCAACGTGGGCCTGCAGATGGGTGGGCAGTCGTACATCGAGGTGATCTTCTTTCAGGCCAAGGAGGATCTGGACCGGTTCAAGGCCGGGAGCTTCGAATTCAGCGGGCAGGCATCGGCGGTCGCGATCTCGGAAGGCGCATCGGCCGACATCGCTTACTCTAAGGGTGTCGCCGTGCTGACCAAGGCCAAGGGAGGCCTCATGTACGAGGCTTCGCTCGGCGGGCAGAAGTTCGGCTACAAGCCTGTAGGCGGCTGATCTCCGGCTCGACGGCTCAGATGTCGTCCGAGGTCGGTTGAGAGGCCGAGGGGAAGGCCCGGCCGATCTCCTCCAGGAGCTGTCGAACGACGGCGCCGGGCCGCTCGGCGTCCATCACGGCGCTCATCACCGCCACCCCGGAGCCATCGGCGGCCACGGCTCCGGCGTTCGATGGGGTAATTCCTCCGATTCCGACGCACGGGATTCCAGCCGCGCGTCGCACCTTAGCCACGCGCTCCGCTCCCACGGCCTCACCCTGGAGACCCGGCTTGGATCGAGTTCCGTACACGGCCCCGACACCCAGGTAGTCGGCTCCGTCCCTCGCGGCTCTCGCTCCCGCCGCCGGGTCATCGGTCGAGTATCCGACGAGGAACGGGCGTGGCGCAGCCTTCCTCACGCCCTTCACGGGGAGGTCCTCGGGTCCCAGGTGAACGCCGTCGGCACCCGCCGCGAGCGCCACGTCGAACCGGTCGTCCACGAACAGGAGGGCCTCGAAGGAACTCGTCAACTTGCGAAGTGCGACGGCCTGCCGGAACAGTTCGCTCGCCGGGCTCTCCTTGTCCCGGAGCTGGATCGCCGGGCAGCCGGCTTCGAGGATCTCGTACACGACCCGTTCGAGCCGACCGGCAGCGGGTCTGGGGCGCGTGAGTACGATCAGCCGCAGACGCTGCCGGAGATCACTCTCCACGTTCACGACGGATCCGGTTGGTGGCGTTGATGTGCTCGCGGTTGGTGCGGGTGAACTCGTGCGTTCCGTCCGGACGCGCCACGAAGAACAGGAAAGGCACCTCCGCGGGGTGAAGCGCCGCGTCCATGGCCGCGGCCCCCGGCGAAGAGATGGGGCCCGGTGGCAGACCGGGGTGTGTGTACGTGTTGTAGGGATCGTCGGCCACCCGGTCGATGTCGGCGAACAGCAGTCTCTCCTTCGGCTCGCCGAGGGCGTATTGCACTGTGGGGTCGGCCTGAAGCAGCATCCCTATCTCGAGGCGATTCATGTAGACGCCGGCAATCACAGGCCTTTCCTCGCCCACCCGGGCTTCCTCTTCCACGATGCTGGCCAGCGTGACCAGGCCCCGCTCGTCGAGCGCCAGGCTGTCCAGGCGCGCCCTCCTGCCGGGAGTCCAGAATTCACGATATCGATCGGTCATCTCGAGCAGCACGTCGGCCGGATCCACACCCTCCGCGAAGCGGTATGTCTCCGGGAAAAGGTAGCCCTCCAGCGTGGGGCCCGGCACGCCCACCCTGGCCACGAAGGCCGAGTCGCGGGCGAGGGCCAGGACCGAATCCGCACTGACGCCTGTCGCTTCGGCCACACGCGGCGCCAGCTCGCGCAACGTGAAACCCTCCGGCACGGTGAGCGGGAACGTCATCACCTCCCCCCTCGCCATCGCGTCGAGGATCTCTCCCCATTTCATGCCTCCGGCGAGCTCGTACCTGCCCGCCTTGAGAGAGCCCTCGACACCTCGAGTTCGGGCCACGAGCGCGAACAGACGGGGGGAGCGGATGAGCCGCGCTTCCTCGAGCTGTCGTCCGATCGCCAGAGCGCCCGATCCCGGCGGTACTACGATCTCGACCGGTTCGCCGTGCGGCGGACCGTTCCAGGGTGCCGTCGTGGCGAACCAGCCACCCGCGAGGGCGAGCAGGAGCACGAGCGTCAGTGACAGCCCCAGTCTTCTCAACCGTCCTCGCTCTCTCCCAGGTATTCTCTGAGAAGCACGGTAGCCGCGAGCATGTCCTTGAGACCCTTCTCTCGTCGCCTGCGTCGCGAGATCTGCATCTCACGCAGCAGCTCTTCCGCTTCGTAGCTGCTCAGACGCTCGTCCCTATGGACCACTTCGAGGCCGGAGAGGAGGGCGATGCGCTCCGCGAAGCGCCGCGCCTCGACAGCCATCTCTCCTGCGGTGCCATCCATGTGGACGGGAATACCCACGATGACCACGACGGGTTCGAGGTCGGCGAGCAGACGCAGAAGACCGGCAGGTGGTTCCTCCGGAGGGTCCGCGTTGGCCAGCGTGGAATGGGGCGAGGCGATGGTGCGCGACGGATCGGTCGCGGCGACGCCGATGCGGCGTCGACCGTAATCCAGGGCCACGACGCGCCCGGGATCGGGCCTCAGATTCCCTCCAGGGCCTGGTCGAGCGTGGCACCTGACTGCAGCCGCAGTCGGATGTGGCGAAGCAGGACCGGGGATCCGATCACGAATCTGATTCCCGTGCCGCCGTCGAACGGGGCCCGCACCGCGGCCACCGTCTCCTCGGCCGTGGCCCCGAGCAACCCCTCGATCAGGCCCTCGGTGAAGGGCGCCTCGAAGTCGATCGTCAGCGGTCGGTCGGGATCGGGTCCATCGGGGGATCCGTGCACGAGGATCTCCGCGTGGCCACCGATTCCCCGTTCCCACTCGAACGTTCCGAGGCCGCGGGCGCCGGTTTCCGCGTTCACGGCCGACCAGAAATCGACCGCATCGAGCTCCGGGAGCGCGACGGCCCGGGCGATTCGCCGCGCGATGTCGTCGCCGGCAGCCCGCCCGGCGTCCCTCACTGCAGCGGCAACGGCTTCTCCGTCACGGTCCGCAGCCTCCGAGAGGGCGTGCAGGACCGCGACCGGGATACGAATCTCGTCATCGGGCCGATATTCAACCATGGACCGTCCGATCGGTAAGAGTCCGCAGGAGACTGAAACTAGATCCTGCGCGCCGGCCGGCAAGCGAAGGCACTTTCCCAACCCTCGAGGTTATTGAGTCAGGGGAATGATCCTGTCAGTTTGGTAACCGAATCACGGCCGCACCCTGGAGGATGCAATGGACGATTACGAATACAGGGAAGCTCTCGGCTTCCTGGCGGGCCTGACCATCGGAGCCGTCATCGGAACCGCGGCCGCCCTTCTCCTCGCTCCGCAGAGCGGAGCTCGCACGCGTCGTCAGATCGCGCGCAGGGCGGAGGCGTGGACCGACTCGGCGGGCGAGACGCTCGAGGACGCCAGGGACGAAGCTCGCGAGCTGGCCGACAAGGCTGCCCGCGAGACCAGGCGCCTGGCCCGCCGCGCGCGCCGGACCGCGGACCGGACGGGAGATCGCCTCTCCGATGCGGTCGAGAAGGGACGCGAGCGGCTTCGCACCTGATCGACTCCCCGTCGATTCCCCCCGACCAGGAGGCTCATGCTCGCCCAGGAGCTGATCGCGCGGAAGCGTGACGGCGCCGAGCTCACTCCCGACGAGTTGGTGGAGTTTCTCGGCGCCTACGGCGCGGGTCACGTGCCGGACTACCAGATGTCGGCCTTCCTCATGGCCGTGCTTCTCAACGGGCTGAGCGCCACGGAGCTCGGCACGTTCACGCGAGCGATCATCGATTCGGGCCGTCGGCTGAGTTTTGCGCGTGACGGGGGACCGCCGGCCGTCGACAAGCACTCCACCGGTGGCGTGGGCGACAAGGTGAGCCTGGTGCTGGCGCCGCTTCTGGCGGAGTATGGTCTCCGCGTGCCCATGATGTCGGGCCGGGGCCTCGGCCACACGGGCGGCACCGTGGACAAGCTTGAGTCCATTCCCGGGTTCCGGACCGATCTCGACCTCGCTGAATTCCAGTCCGTGCTGGCGGATGTCGGATGCGCGATGATCCGCCAGACTCCCGCGATCGCACCGCTCGACGGCCGGTTGTACGCGCTGCGTGACGTGACGGCCACGGTGCCCTCCATCCCCCTGATCTCAGCCAGCATCGTGTCGAAGAAGGTGGCCGAGGGCATCGAGGCGCTCGTGCTGGACGTGAAGTACGGCTCCGGCGCCTTCATGAGGGACCCTGAGCAGGCCGTCCTCCTGGCCGAGACGCTGGTGGACCTGGCGGAATCGGAGGGCGTGCGAGCCACGGCTCTTCTGACCGCGATGGAACAACCTCTCGGCCAGGCCGTCGGCAACGCGCTGGAAGTCCGCGAGGCACTGCAGTGCCTGAGTGGCGAGGGTCCGGCGGACCTGCGGGAGGTCACGATCGCCCTGGCGGTCGAGACCGTGCTTCTGGCCGTCCCCGGGGCGGCCCGCCCGGCGGTCCAGTCCGAGCTCGAGGAGATGCTGGACGATGGAAGCGCCCTGGCCCGATTCGGCCGCCTCGTCGAGCGCCAGGGGGGGGACCCGGCCGTGGTCGGCCAATCGGATGTCCTGCCGACAGCGCCGCTCGCGGCGACCTGGGAGTCGCCGGCCGAAGGCTTCGTGACGGGAGCCGATGCCTACCAGATCGGAATGGCCGCGGTGGAGCTGGGGGCCGGCCGTCGAAGGCTGGAGGATGACGTGGACCCGGCGGTGGGGATCGAGCTGCTCCTGCGGTGCGGCGACCCGGTCCGGCGCGGCCAGGCGGTGGCCCGGATCCACGCCCGGTCACGCGAAGCGGCCGACCGGGCGATCGAGCGACTGCGAAAGGCCTACCGGTTCGGGGATGAGCCACACGAGGCGATTCCGCTCGTCTGGCGTCGTGTGCCGGAGCGCGAGCCGGGCGTGGCGCTCTAGAACTCGAAGTCGTCCGAGACGGGCGGCGCGAGCGAGTCCGGTACGATGCCCAGGCTGTCGGCCCATTCGCGGGTCCCGAACGGTCCGTGGACGTCGCAGGGCTCCCTCGGTTCGGTCTCCGGAATGTACACTTCGGTGTAGACCGCCTCCGGAGGACACCAGGCCGTCGCCAGCATCCCCGTCGTACGGTCCACCTTGCGCTCGATCAGTCCCGTGGGCCTGGGCCACGGGGGCGGGGCGGGCCGGTTCGAGTAGAAGTACTTGAGGACTTCTGCATTGACGGGGGCCGCGTCCCGTCCACCCTGGGCGTCGTCCCGAATCCTGGTCGGAAGGTCGAATCCGACCCACGTCGCCGTGACGATCTCCGGCGTGAATCCGATGAACCAGGCGTTCGTGTAATCGTTGGTCGTGCCGGTCTTGCCGCCCACCGGTACTTCCCACGGGACGCCGAGCGAACGAATCCGGATTCCCGAGCCACGGTCCACCACGTCGCGGAGCATGGAGACCATGATCCACGAAGTCCGCTCGTCGAGGACTTCCTCCCGCTCGACGGGAGCCTCCCACAGGACCTCGCCGTCGGCGTTCTCGATCCGCACTATGGCCCGCGGAGTGACTCGGATTCCGAGATTGGCGAACGTCGTGTACGCTTCCACCATCTCGAGGGGGATGACGGACGGGGAGCCGATCGCGGTGGAGGGCACGCGGTCCACCCTCGTCGTGATGCCCATCCGGTGCGCGTACTGGGCCACCGTCTCGAGGCCGACCCGCAGGCCGACCTTCACCGCGACAACGTTGATGGACGCCGCCAGCGCGTCCCGGATCGTCACCGGTCCCCGGAAGTCGTTGGTGAAATTACTGGGCGACCAGATCGAGCTGTCGGGCTGCGGGAACTCGATCGGGGTGTCGAAGATCACCTCCGAGGCGGGCATCCCGCTCTCGATCGCCGCCGTGTAGACGAAAGGCTTGAACAGGGATCCCGGCTGGCGCTCCGCCTGCGTGGCCCGGTTGAACTCGGAGTCCTGGTAGTCGCGTCCCCCCACCAGGGCGAGCACGTCTCCGTCGGTGGGGTCGACCGCCAGGAACATCCCTTCGATGTAGGGCATGTTCGGCCCGCCCAGACTGTCCGGCGGCCAGGCGCGAGTCTCACGGTAAGTGGGCGCGTCGAAGCCGGGCTGCCTTTCGATCCACTCCAGCTGCGCCAGGACGGCGGAATCGGCGACTGCCTGGAGCTGCGGATCGAGCGTGGTGTAGATGCGAAGTCCGGCTTCGTAGATCTGGGTTCCGTAGCGCTCGATCAGCATGCGGCGGACCCACTCCACGAAGTACGCGGCCGGGATGTCCTCGCGCGCGTTCGGCCGGACGATGAGCGGGTAGGCGCGTGCCGCAGCTTCTTCCTCCGGACCGATCATCCCCTGGTCCGCCATCAGGCCAAGGACCAGGTTGCGCCTCGCGACCGCCCGGTCGGGGTTCCGGATCGGCGAATAGCGGGCCGGCGCCACCGGCATGGCCGCCAGGGTGGCCGCCTCCGGCAGGTTGAGCTCCTGGACGTCCTTGCCGAAGTAGCGCTGCGCTGCGTTCTGCACCCCGTAGATGCCGTCGAAGTTGATCTGGTTGAGATACGCCTCCATGATCTCGGTCTTCGTATAGGCCTGCTCCAGGGAGCGGGCCACCCGCATCTCACGGAACTTCCGCCGCACCGAGATGTCCTGCCGGTTCACGATCGACGCGAACATGTTACCGGCGAGCTGCTGGGTGATCGTGCTCCCGCCGGCGGCATCGTATCCGGCGAACGCGAATTCGATGGCGGCGCGCGTGAACCTCAGATAGTCGATGCCGTGGTGCGACCAGAAACGCTTGTCCTCCACCGCCACGAACGCATCGACCACGTGCTGCGGGATCTGCTGGTACTCGACCGCCGTGCGCCGTTCCACCGCGAACTCGTGCAGGAGCGAGCCATCGGAGGCGTAGACTCGCGTCGCCTCCTTCGGCTCGAACGCGTAGATCTGCGCGATCGACGGGCACTGGTCGCAGATGTGCTCCCACGCGCCCAGGGCGAGCCCTCCGGCCAGCGAAACGCCGGCGAGCACCACCGTGAGCGCGATCCAACGGGCCCTCGGGGCCGGCCACGACAGCCGAAATCGCTTGTTGCCTGTCCTCTCCGCCATATCTATGCTGTGCGCTTCCTGGTGACCTGACGCATCATGGTGCCACTTCTACGAACGTGGACGACGAATGTTTCTCCCCGTGGACGAGCAGATGGTTCGGATCCGCGACGGCGTCGCGGAGATCCTGCCCGAATCCGAGCTCATCGCCAAGCTCGAGCGGTCGCGTACGGAGCGGGAGCCCCTGATCGTGAAGCAGGGCTTCGACCCCACGCGCCCCGATCTCCACATCGGCCACGCCGTATCGATTCACAAACTGCGGACTTTCCAGGAGCTGGGCCACCGTGTGGTGTTCGTGATCGGCGACTTCACCGCGCTAGTGGGAGACCCGTCGGGGCAGAGCGATGCGCGGCCCATGCTCACCCGGGAGGAGATCGAGGCCAACCTGCGGACCTACCGCGAGCAGGTGTTCCAGATTCTGGACCCCTCGAAGACCGAGATCCGGCAGAACAGCGAGTGGCTCTCTCCCCTGCGGCTCCAGGACGTGCTTCGGCTCACTTCTCAGTACACCGTCGCACGCATGCTCGAGCGCGATGATTTCGCGGTCCGGTATGCGCAAGAGAAACCGATCTCCATCGTCGAGTTCCTGTATCCGATGATGCAGGCCTACGACTCCGTGGCCCTGGGAGCGGACGTGGAGCTCGGCGGCACGGATCAGAAGTTCAACCTCCTGCTCGGCCGCACGCTCCAGGAGAAGGCCGGCCAGGAGCCCCAGGTGTGCGTGACCCTGCCGCTTCTTCGGGGCACGGACGGAGAACGGAAGATGTCGAAGTCCTATGACAACTACGTCGGCCTGACGATGGACCCCGCCGACATGTTCGGTCGCACGATGTCGATACCGGACTCGTTGCTCGAGGAGTGGATCGCTCTCGCATCGGGGGCCTCGGGCGAGGAACGGTCGCGGTGGTTGACGACGGCGCCGGGCGATCCGCTGGCCGCCAAGCGGTGGCTGGCGGAGGCCATCACCGCGAGGTACCACGACGCCGAGGCGGCGACCGGGGCTCGCGATGCCTTCGATCGGGTCCACCGCGAGCGCGATGTTCCGGAGGATCTGGAGACCTGCGTGCTCGAAGCGCGCGAAGAGGGCGGTCTGTGGATCGGCCACGCGCTGGCCCGTTCGGGCCTCGCCCGGTCGACCTCCGAAGCGCGCCGGCTCGTCGAGCAGGGAGGCGTGCGAATGGACGGTGAGGTGGTGGAGGACCCCGAGTGTCACGTTTCCCCGGGGTCGTACGTTATGCAAAGAGGAAAGCGGAGGTTCCTGCGACTGGTCGTGAAGGCTGCCGGGGAACCCGACAATTGCCCCTCGACAACCGACGGGGATACCGGCTCAGGTTGACATGGACGGCGCAGGGCCTCAGCTTTCCCAACCAAGTTAATGCAACGTTACTTACGCCGGTTCGCGATACCGTCGGACGGGACGTTGCAGGGAGGCCGGCGGCTATTGACACCCGTGCGGTGCATCCGTAAGCTTTCCACCGGGTCAGGAACAGGACTGCGGTTCCCGGCTCAAAAAACGAGAGTCCTCCTGCCAAACCTCTCGGACTCTCCTGAAGTGCTGGCCCCGCAGGGGTCGTGTAGCTGAGGCAAAGGCGCACGGGCGGTGCGCTGCACATAGAACGAGGTTCGAAGGAACCAGAGGCTGTCCCTCGGAGTGTTCGGCGTCCTGAATGGGACGAACCATGTCGGTAGAACATCACGAGGCTCGACAGGAGGCCGGTAGGCACGAGGCCCTCCGGCGATCCGATTCCTCCAGCAAGGGGAGGGGATTATCGGCTCCACCTTCGTTCGTACCCAGGAGGCCTCAGCGGTCCTCCAAATCAGTCGTCTCTCACTCACTGGTCGACCCGTACGCCACTACGACGCGAAGGGCCGCGAGGGGGTTCTCGTCTCGTGGTCGCGTTGCGGTCGACTCATCTCCTTAATGCCCTGAGGAGGGTGATCCATGCTGCGTTATTGGTTGAGAGGGGCTTTTCGGGCAGGTCTGGCGACGGCCGGACTGGCGCTGTTCGCTGCTAGTCCGCTGTTCGGTCAGGCAAGCACTGGAAAGATCCAGGGTCGTGTGACGGACGCGGGGACCGGAGCTCCGATCGCGGGAGCACAGATCCTCGTCGACGGAACGACGCTGGGTAATCTGACCAACGACCAGGGATTCTACTTCATCAACGAGGTGCCGGCGGGTCTGCAGAACGTGCGGGCTCAGTTCATCGGATACCGGCCGTTCGTGATCGAAAACCAGAGAATCCTCGCAGGTCAGACAACGACAATGAACTTCGAGCTGGAGCAGACGGCGGTCGAGCTCGAGGCGATCACGGTCGAGGGTGACAGGAACCCGCTGGTGCCGCGTGACCAGACTTCGACCAAGTCGATCATCCAGGGTGAGGCGATCTCCGAGCTTCCGCTGGACAATGCCTCGAGCATCGTGGTTCTGCAGCCCGGCGTGGTTCAGACGAATTCGGGTGTCACGATCCGTGGCGGCCGGGCGAACGAGGAGGCCGTGTTCATCGACGGCGTGCTCATTCGCTCCTTCGGGCAGGCGGACGCGAACAACGTCTCGATCCCGACCAACGCGCTCGAGCAGGTGGACGTGAACGTGGGCGCCTTCGCGGCAGAGTACGGCGAGGCCCAGTCGGGCGTCGTGAGCTACGTGACGCGATCGGGCGGCGCGCAGTTCACGGGCTCGCTCGAGTTCTTCTCGGATCAGCTGGGGCCCAATTCCTGGCGCACGAACTTCAACCGCGCGGAGCTGACGCTCGGCGGCCCGGTCGCGGGCCCGCTGACGTTCTTCTTCGCCGGGACGGCGCAGGGACAGCAGTCCAACCGGACGGAGTTCGCTCCGGAACGGTGGGTGATCAGCGGAATCGACACGTGCCCGAGCGCCTCGCAGTACGCGAGCCTGTGCACGGCCGGTGAGCCGGCGGTCTTCTCGAACGAGCGTTCGTCGAGCACCGCGGGCGCCACGGACTACGTGGACATCGCGGCGCTGAACTACGTGCCGTGGGACAACGGGCGGACGAACCCGGACAACTGGAGCCAGAGCGACCTGTTCACGTTCAACCTGAACTGGCAGCTGCCGCGCGGCTCGCGGGTCAACTTCGCGTTCACCCGGAACCGCGATCAGGCCTACGGCCGGGGCGGGTTCACGGGGCTCTACAATCCGGACAACTACGACGGAAACCTGAACACGCGTAACGTGTTCACGCTGGGGTGGTTCCAGACGATCACCCAGACGGCCGACCAGCAGATCGCGCTGGACCTCCGGGCCAGCTACCAGACGGACCGGTTCAGCAACGGGACGCTGACGAACAGCTGGTGGCAGGACAACCGTGACCCGTTCCTCGGGTTCACGTTCGGAAACGTGGAGTTCCTGCTCCCGGAGGACTTCCAGGTGACGGGCTTCAACGTATTCGACTTCGACGACGAGTTCCTGAACGCGTACCGGTCGAACGCCGTGCCGTACGACAGCATGCGTTATTACCCGCAGCGGAACGAGCTCGCCGCGTCGCAGTCGCTGACCGGTCTGTCCCAGAACCTGCGCGCCAATCCGTACGGTGAGCGCACGGGCTACGCGATCAACGGCTACGGCAACACCGGGCTGTCCAAGGTCAACGAGGACCGGTTCCAGCTGCGCGGGACGCTGGACTGGCAGCTCGGCCGGTTCAACCGGGTGAAGCTCGGCGGCGAGTGGCTCGATATCGACATGCTCGCCAACAACATTCCGCTGTACACCGGCGTGCCGCTTCCCGAGCACTCGACGCCGACGCGGATCGGAGCCTTCCTGCAGGATCGCCTCGACATCGGCGACCTGGTGCTGGAAGGTGGCGTGCGGTGGGACTACCTGGACCCGGGTGTCGAGTACTCGCGCGTGCCTGGCTACATATTCAACGTGCCCGACAGCCTGAAGCAGGGCTTCGTGCGCTTGAACTCTTCGACGGGCGAATACGAGCCCCTGAACGCGTGCGGGCCGGAGTCGTTCGATCCGTCCGCTCCGTGCAAGTCGAACTTCATCGAAGGAACGACGAAGTCCGAGTTCAGCCCGCGGATCGGGGCCAGCTTCCCGGTCACGCCGACCTCGACGTTCCGGCTGAGCTACGGCCGCTTCGTGCAGACGCCGGCGTTCTTCACCAACTCCGGGTTCTCGTCAGGGATCGCCGGAACCGCCTCGCAGACGGTCGGGTTCCTGCAGAACACGAACTCCGACCTGGTCAACCAGAACACGAACGCGACCTGGGGTCGTGACATCGACATGCCGAGCACCCGCACCTTCGAGTTCGGGTACCGGCAGCTGATCGGTCAGGACCTGGTGCTGGACGTCTCGGCGTTCAACAAGAAGCAGCGTTCGGCCCTCGCGGTCCGCAAGCTCCAGTTCAGCGATCCGAACCGCGAAGGGGCGTTCACGTTCCTGAACGTCGTGACGAACAGGGACTGGACGGAGGCGAACGGGTTTGAGGCCAAGGTGGACAAGGCCTTCGGCAACCTGTCGGTGAACAGCCTCACGTACAGCTTCGTCGATGCGCGTGGCACGGGATCCGACCCGTACACCTACACGCAGCTCATCCTGCGGGCCGTGTCGAACCTGTCGCTCCTGACGGGTGCGCCGGAGAATCCGCCCGAGGTGCTGCTGCCGCTCGAGGAGAGCCGGAAGCACAACATCTCGCTGACGAGCAGCCTGGCGTTCCCGGTGGACTACATGCAGGGGTCCACGCTGGGCGCCATCCTGTCCGACTTCGGCGTGTACGCGGTGCTCAGGCTGCGCAGCGGATTGCCGTACACCAAGCTGATCAACACCGGCAACGGACAGATCGGTCCGCCCAGTGTCGCTGGCCTGGAAGGACGTCCACAGAGCTCGATCAGCAACACCGAGACGCCGTGGACGACGGCGATCGACATGCGGTTCACGAAGGGCTTCCAGATCGGCCAGAACTGGAACCTGCAGGCGTTCATCGACTGGCGTAATCCGTTCAACATCTCGAGCTACACGACGGTGTTCCTCGAGACGGCGGGAACGGTCAACCAGCAGTTCCGCGATGCGCAGCTTCTGTCGGCGCTCACGGACACACGCCTCGACGGCGACAACCTGATCGACGATTTCGATATCGCGACGGAATCGCCGGAGACCGATTACAACAAGTTCTCGCTCATGCGGGCCGAGGAGCGGTGGGGCAACGGAGACGGGGTCTTCACCGTGGAGGAGCAGAACATCGCTTTCGGGCAGGGATACGAGAGCACTTATGGTCAGAACGTCAGGTTCGACACCTCTGACCAGCTCTTCCGTATCGGCCTGAGGATCGCCTTCTAGAGGCGTGGAGGTATAACGGATTGGGGGGGCGATCGTGGCCCGATCGCTCCCCTCTACCCGAAAGACCAGGAGTGGCCATGAGACTCAGCATGTTTGCACGGCTCGGCCGAAGCGGCCGGAGGCTGGTCTGGGGCGGGGCGCTGGGAGTGCTCCTGCTCGCGGCCGGTACGACGGCTATCGGCGACGTCTCTCCGGAGGCAAAGCGTGCCAGGAGCCAGGACGATTCGTTCTCGCTCTTCGCCGGACCGACGGCGGTGCTAACGGGCAACCAGCTGCAGTGTGGACTGAACAACCAGGGATACATCTGCACGGATGTGTTCGACAGTCCGACCGGCGGCGGCGGATTCTGGCCCGTTGGCTCGCCCAACGCGTACATCTTCAACACCGGCCTGCAGATTGCCGGTATCATTCAGGAGGACGGCGGGCCGTGGGCGAACGACACTACGGCGGCCTTCTTCTTCGATCCGAAGGGCACGACACAGCACGGCTCGGCCCTCACCAACATCTACGACTCGCTCAATCCGGACGACCTGGCGAACTGGCCCGACGAGGCCAAGATCGCCGACGGCGATCCGCTGTTCCAGCCGGTCCTGTGGGGACGCAACACCGCGTCGCAGCAGGACTCGTGGGTGCAGTACTGGGACGGCGATCCGGCGAGGATCAACGGGCGGATTCACCCGCTCGGAATCCAGGTGACGCAGCGCAGCCTGGCCTGGAACTACCCGGCCGGCAACGAGTCGCTGATCTACTTCATCTACAAGTTCGCGAACGTCACGGACTCCGAAGAATTCCTGCGTCTGAACAACACGCAGTTCTTCGGCGGTGACGCCGCGCTGCCGACGAGCGGCTACACGATCGGCGAGCTGTACGGCGCCTTCGGTACCGACATGGACGTGTCGGACGCGACGGAGAACTTCTCCACGGCGGTCCTTCCGTTCGACGTCGGCATCTCGTACACGGGCGGGTTCAACGCGCCCGAGTTCGCCTACACGCCGGACATCTTCTTCCCGCCCTTCTTCACGGACGCCCCCGGGCTGATCGGGATCAAGTACCTGAGGAGCCCGATCCGTCCCGGAAGCGATCCGCCCGAAGAGGTGGGCCTGACTCTGTTCTCCGCCAACCTCAACGCGAGCTTCGGGTTCCCGGATCCGCAGAACGACAAGCAGCTCTGGCGGTATCTGTCGGGCAAGATCAGCCCGTCGCAGGGCGACAATCCCTGCAACGTGGAGCCGGAGGTGCTTACGGCGGATCCGAACGATACCCAGCGCTCAGTCTGCTTCATCTACCAGGAATCCGCGGACACGCGGTTCTTCCAGTCGTCGGGGCCGTTCGAGCTCGGTCCAGAAGACGAGCCGGCGACGATCGTGGTGGCCTACATCGCCGCCGCGACGGTGGAGAGGATGCCGGACGGCTCGCCGAGCGGGATTCTGGCGAACCAGGCCGATGCGAATTCGAATGCGCCGGGCGACCCGTCGTTCCACCCGGGGTACACGAGCGCTCGCGCCTGCTCGCCGACGGCGGTGGCCAACAGCGATCTCAGCCTCTGCGACGACGTGCGGTCGCCGAATCCGGTCAAGCCGATCGAGCGCGGGGCGGGTTGGTACCAGTACACCGGTGCGGCTCCGAGTGGCCGCGTCAACGGCTTCCTCGAAGGTCCGGACAACAAGCTGGACCAGTTCAGCGTCGAGGTGGTTCCGAACAGCCTGCTCGGCCGGGCGCTGGTGGCGCAGACGATCTTCGACAGCAGCTTCCTGCTGGGATTCGCCCCCGAAGCACCGGTGTTCTATTTGGTGCCGGGCGACAATTCCGTCACGGTGATCTGGGAAGAGAGCGCCACCGAGACGCTCGGTGACCCGTTCTACCAGGTCGCCGGTGATCCGGGGAGCGCGCTGTACAATCCGAACTACCGCGAGTTCGACGTCGAAGGCTACCGGGTGTGGCGCGGGACGAACCCGGGCGCGCTGGGCCTGATCGCCCAGTTCGACAAGTCGGACAGTCAGTTCTTCGATTACACGTGCGAGACCGTAAGGCCCGACGAGGACGTCGGAGCGGAGAGGGAAGGGACGCCGGTGGTCGGGTTCGTGGCAGGTGAAACGTGCCCGCTCGTGCCTGGCAGCACCTTCATCGCGCGGAACATCGACAGCAACATGATCTTCAACAACGGCTCGGACGGCGGTCTGCCGGGAGCCGGCGTGGCGCGCCTCGCGGACCTGTCCGCGATCAGCACGTCGACCACCCGTGTGATCCTCGACGATCTCGCGGGACCGGCGGAGCCCCTGACGGACTCCGGGATTCCGTACTTCTACAACGACGTCAGCGTCACGAACAACTTCACGTACTACTATTCCGTGACGGCGTTCGACGTGAACTCGCAGGCCTCCGGACCGCATTCGCTGCGGTCGGCCCGCATCAACCAGTCGACCGCACCGCGGGCAGACTCCCCGAACCTGGAGTTCGCGTCGCTCACGGCGGCCATCACGGGCGACGACGGCGTGGCGCTGGTGACGAACCAGCCGGTGCCGTCGGTCGATCCGGATGACGGGACGTTCTCCGGGCCGTTCCCGCCGACGAACGGGATTTCACAGACGTTCGCGCCGCTGGTTCCGCGCCTGCTGCCGCAGTTCGAGCTGACGGCTCGGATCGACAGCGTGAAGCCGGACTGGGTGCAGCAGACCGGGTGCGGCAGCTACGGCTGGGCGTTCCAGAGCGTGTGCTGGCGGGCGTGGATCACGCTGAACGGTCAGACGGTGGAGGCGACGGGACTGGC
>Ga0055461_10000087_pt1 | contig 14568 bp, 10 predicted proteins | sample Joice_ThreeSqB_D_FD_57688 | JGI IMG/M metagenome (GOLD analysis project Ga0055461, IMG submission 57688) | Wetland microbial communities from San Francisco Bay, California, USA, that impact long-term carbon sequestration - Joice_ThreeSqB_D1 | ecosystem: Environmental > Aquatic > Marine >...
GACGTGCCGCTGGAGATAAAAATCCAGCAATTTGCTCCTCATGCCGCCCTTGCGTTCGGCGTCCGGATTGACGCCGTACCACTGCCGGACAAGGGCTTCGCTGTAAAGAACATCAATCGGGCATTCGACAAATACAGGCCCGGGAACCCCGGAGCGGCAAACGTCAAAGGCTTTTTCCAGCACGGGAACAACATCGCAGTTGCGCTTTATGGTGACCGCCATCTTAACGATTGATTTCAGTAAAGAAAGCTGGTCGATGTCCTGCAGGGCCCCCCGGTTTTTAAGCACCGTCGGTGCCGCGCCTCCCAGCAAAATCAGCGGCGTTTGCGCCATCTGGGCATTTTTAAGGGCCGTAAGGGAGTTGGTGACTCCCGGGCCGGCGGTCACTGCGGCGACTCCGGGGACGCCGGTGATCCGTCCTACGGCATCGGCCGCAAATACGGCATTTACCTCATCCCTGACATCAACCACCCGGATTCCCTCTTTTTTGGCTCCGGTCAGAATGGGTGAAATGTGGCCCCCGCAAAGGGTAAACAAAAATTGTACGCCCTGTTCACGCAACACCTGGCCGATAATGACACCGCTATTTGTTTCCATAATTTCCTCCACCCGCAAGTTTGCGGATCCGAAAACCTAACCATGGGCTTTAACCAGCGTGGCCAGACCTAATTTTTCCAGGGTGCTGTTTGCCGGAATGCCGCTTTGCGGATCCCACCCCATGGCCTGCCGGTAATCACGGGCAAGGCTGTCGACGTCAAGGCTAACTCCGGCAACCGGTCCTTCCGACTGGGGCGGCCGCCCGGCCATCCGCTCCGGCAGTTTGATATCGGAGGGTTGCAGGCCTTCGCGGACATTGAAACTCTGCCGCAGGGTCTGGATACGTGCACCGGTGGTTAATATCTCTGAAATATCGAGATCCCACCCGGTAACCGCATTTAAAAACTCAACCAATTGAAAATTACCAAAAAACATCAGTGGCATTAGGCATAGGCCGGCGCTGGCCCCGGCCTGCAAATAAGCTGACGCGGTGGCGCTGACAGGACCTTTACCGGTATAGGTATAGCGATCAAAGGCTTCGATCTTCAATTCCGCATAGGGGCCGAAAGCGCCAGGGCCACCGTCAATCCGCGCCATGGGAGCAGCCGTGTGCCGTCCCGGTGTCGGGTCGCAGGTAAATCCGGTACCCCGGCTGGGAAGAAAAAGGGCATTGTGCAACCCGGGTTCCTGGCCGCCCACATGCATGGCAAACCGCTGGGCACCGCCGCCAATCTTTTCAGCCGCTATTTTAACGCCGTCAGCGAGGACATCGCCGAATCCCTCCCGGGCTATCATTTTGGCCACCATTGCAACCATGGCTGCGCTATTACCCCAGGTCAGGGAGATACCATCCATATCGGATTCGGTGATGACCCCATTTTCAAAACACTCCATGGCAAAGGCCAGGGCGGTGCCGGCGGATATGGTGTCCAGGCCGCCGCGATTGCACATGTCGTTTAATTTGATAATGGTTTCAAAATCATCACACATACACATGGTACCGAAAGCGCCGATGGTCTCATATTCAGGCTTTTTGGTTTCACCAACCGGGTACTTCCCATCGGAAACAGTGAAAATACCGCCGCAGGCGATCGGGCAGTTGGCGCAACCGTATTTCCGGGTTTGATATTTAATGATCGTTTCGGCATCGGTGAGGTTTCCAATATTGGAAAATGCCTGTTCACCGGTCAGTTGCCAGTTCTTGATCGGGGTTGCGCCGGTGGCCACAAGCGACTCGGTGAGCCCGCAGGTACCGTATTTCATCAGTATCTGCGGAAATCCATCCATTTGCCGCATCTCCTCAATGAATTTTTTGCGGAGCAGACCCAGCGCCTCCTGATCTGCAATGGCCACCTTTCCGGTTCCACGCACGGCAATCGCTTTCAACTTTTTGGCACCCATCACGGCACCCACCCCTGAACGGGCCGCCAGGCGTCCACCGTCGTTTACGATACCGCTGATCAATGAAATTTTTTCTGCGGCAGGCCCAATGGAAGCCATCCGGGTGTTTTTATCGTTGGCTTCTGTCCGGATGGTTGCCTCGGTGTCGATAATGTCCCGACCCCATAAGTGGGAGGCATCTTTCAGTTCAATCCGGTCATTGACGATCATAAGATAACGCGGTGAAGGTGCCATGCCGCTAACAAAAATCGCATCCCAGCCGGCCGCTTTCAGTTTGCTTCCGAAATATCCCCCGGAGTTGGCGTCACCCCACCCACCGGTCAAAGGGGATTTGCACACCACCATGTAGCGGCCGCCGGTGGGCGTTTTGGTGCCGGTGAGCGGGCCGGTCGTAAAACCGAGAAGGCTTTCCGGTCCTAAAGGATCGGCCCCTTTTTTCTGGCGCTCAAATAAAATCTGTGCCCCCAGACCCTGCCCTCCGATAAACTGCCGCGCCAGATCTTCATCAAGCACTTCTGTTTTGATTTCACCGCTTGTTAAATCAACGAATCCGATTTTTCCAGCATATCCCCCACCCATTGATACCTCCCGGACTGATGCATTTAATTTTTTCCTTCGTTTTTATATAACCAATTTAAAAGGACCAGGTCAACTGCCTTTTGTTTTGACAACCTGCTAATTTTTTAATATAAATTAAGTTTACCAGTTTTATTCCTTTCATTTGAGGCTGAATCCCGGCCACGCAGGTAACAAAATGTTGAGTGCCGGTACTATCTGCAGCGGGACAGACGATTTGCCGAAAAAATACGGGAAATCCAAAGTGTTGACAGAAAAGAAAAGCATATTGTCGCATCCCTTAACCCGACTCAAAAACGCCCGATTTCTTAAAAAAATCCTGAATTACAGAAATCAAAAGCGATTTTCAACCTACCTGGTATCAACATTTGTGGTGCTTGCCACCCTGTCTGTTTTTGTCATCCTGGTGGCGCTATACGGTTATTTTGGCAAACAAGTCGAGTTGGAATTTCGCAAGAAGATTCTGGCGGAAAAGGGTCAGGTTGAAATCATTCTAAACAACCGCATCACGAGCATCAGTGGTATGCTGAAGGATCTTGGATCCGACAACATTATCCGGGTAACTGTGATGCTCGACGGCAAATCTCAACTTGAAGATCGGATCTCCGAATTTTACCCATCCCGGGAAGGTGTTTATTTCTTCGTCAAAAAGCAGAGTGAGAATACGATTATTCCCGATACCTATCCCAATATATCCAAAAAACTGATCGATTTCGCTCAAAGAAGTTATCCCTATGGGGAAGTGATAGAGGACGACGGAAAGATACGTTTGGTCTGGTGGCTTTCAACCCCCATCATGCATCAAACACAGCTGATGGGAACAGCCTATGCCCTGTATGACATGACCCGGGATCATAAGTTGATTTCAACCATTAATGAAACGGTAAGTGGCGATATTTCCATTGTGAAGACCGACCGGCTATACAGCTTAACCTCCCAGACGGAAGCCCCCATCAGTGAAGACATGCGTAAAAATATCGACATGAAACTGGAACTTCTCCCCCTGGGCAATAAGCTCATTTTATCTAAAATAGACGGATTTGATAACCTTTATTTCCAGTCCTCCCTGGAAGCCCTGGTCAGTTCGAAACGGAAAGTAAGCTTATGGATCGGCCTGCTTTCGATTGTCATTCTAACGCTGTCCATCATAATGTCCATCTATCTCGGGCAAAAAATGGTGGCGCCCTTACGTCAAATGACGAAAAAGGCCATTCAGATTTCCGAGGGGGAGAAAAATCTTTTGTTCGAAAACAATGACAGCAACTACTGGGAATTCAATCAACTGTCTCAGGCTTTCAATTTCATGCTGGCTAATTTGAAGGATGCCGAAGAACAATCTCGATATAAAGAATTGCTTGAAAACGTGGATGATGCGGTATACATCCTTGATCGCCAAGGAAACGTGCTGGAAGCCAATGAAGCCGCCTACTCCAAACTGGGTTACAAACCGGAACAGTTTTTTGAATTAAACCTGACCGATATCATTCCGGCAGAAGATGCCGCTTTGATAATCAATCAGCTGGGCAAAAACATTGAACAACACCCTCTCCAAAAAATCACGGTCGAAACATCGCATGCGAAAATTGACGGGGATCCTATTCCGGTGGAAATCCACTCCCGGGCCATATCCTACAGAGGACGCAATGTTATTCTAAATGTGGCCCGGGATATCACCGTACGCAGAGAAGTCGAGAAGGAAAAAAAGCACCTGGAAAGCCAGTTGATTCATTCTCAAAAGATGGAAGCTGTCGGCACCCTCGCCGGCGGCATCGCCCATGATTTCAACAATCTCTTGATGGGTATCCAGGGGTATGTTTCCCTGATGCGCCTGCAATCTGGTGCTGAAGATCCCAATGATGAATACATCCAGGGCATTGAAAACGCGGTCATGAACGCAGCCAATCTCACCAATCAACTGCTGGGTTTTGCCAGGAAGGGAAAATATACCCTCAGGCAAACCTCTCTCAATACTATCGTTGAAAACAGCACGAAAATGTTCACCCGCACCCGCAAAGAAATTGTGGCCCACAAAAAACTTCAGGCTGATCTCTGGAGTGTTAAGGTCGATCCGGGTCAAATAGAGCAGGTGCTGATAAATCTTTACCTCAATGCCTGGCACGCCATGGCTGACGGCGGCGATATCTATATCCAAACCGAAAATATTTATCTAAGTGCTGATTACTGCAAGCCCTTTGAAGTGCCCCAGGGAAATTATGTGAAAGTTTCAGTGACGGATACCGGTGTGGGCATTAGCCAGGACATCATCGAAAGGATTTTTGAGCCCTTTTTTACCACCAAGGATGTGGGTAAGGGGACCGGCCTCGGCCTGGCCTCGGCCTACGGCATTATAAAAAATCATAACGGAATCATACGGGTTTACAGCGAGATCAATCACGGGACGACTTTCAATATCTATCTGCCGGCATCGGATCTCAAAGAAGTAGAGGACACCGAAATCAGCACCGAAATGGTAAAAGGAAACGAGGCGATTCTGTTAGTGGATGATGAAGAAGGCACGATTCAAGTTGAAAAGCTGATGCTCAGGGAGCTAGGCTATCAAGTTGTTCCCGCATTGAGCGGCAAAGAGGCCATCGAGCTGTATAAGGAAAAAATGGTTGATTTTGACCTGGTGGCGCTGGATATGATTATGCCTGAAATGAACGGCAGGGACACATACGATGCATTGAAGAAAATTAATCCAGAGGTTAAGGTGCTTCTGGTGAGCGGATACAGCCTGAATAAACAAATTGAAGAATTGATGGATAGGGGCTGTAACGGCTTTATACAAAAGCCCTTCGATATCGTGCAGTTATCGCAGAAGTTAAGAAAAGTGCTGGAGGAATGACAATGGATCCGCCGGCGGCGGATCCATTTTAATTTAAAAAATGGTGAGGCGCAGCAATTTCAACCCATATTCATTCATCATTCGACACTTGTCTGCCTCAGGAATATTCTTCATTCATCTATAGGGCCCCAGAATGATTTCGATGCGTCGATTCTGGTGGCGGCCTTCTTCGGCTTTATTGGAGGCTACCGGTCTATAAAAGCTGTAACCGCGGGCCGAAAGCCTCTCAGGCCGGATCCCTCCCTCTCGCTGTAAAAAGCGGGCTACGGCTGCTGCTCTGGCCGTTGAAAGCTCCCAGTTGCTGGGAAAGCGTTTTCGCAATGCCGCACTTAAAGGGACATTGTCCGTGTGACCCTCCACCACGATTTCATGGTCATTGGCTTCCTTCAAAGAACCCGCCATAATTCGCAACAATTCTTTTCCCCCGGGGTTAATTTCAACGCTTCCTGAGTCAAAAAGAATCTTATCTATAAATATGACTTTCAGCCTATCGTCTACTTCGACAACTTCAATCTCCTGGGCGGCAATTTGATCTTTCAGGCTGGTTTCAATCGTCTTCTTGGTATCATCCAACAGCTGGATGACCTTTCCCTGGAGTTGGATGACTGACCGTCTCTTCTCTAATTCCAGTTTGAGCGCTCTAATATTTTCCTGCTGCTGCAGGTTGATATTTTTCAGATAGGCGGTTTGGGTTTGAAGTTTGTTCAGGTCCTGGGACAACTGGTTTCTTGCGGCCTCTGAATTACCGAACTCCACTTCCACCCATTGAAGCTTTTCTTCTGTCTGCTTTTGTTGCGCCTGGAGGATTTCAAGTTTCCGCCGGACTTCGTCTCTCTGGACCCGGGTTTCCTCCAGCTCGTTTTGCACCTCAGTATAAAGGGGCATTGGCATACAGGCGGAGAGCAGCATCACAAAGAAACATAAACTAACCAGCAACGATCTGATGCGCATCGAAATGCCTCCGAAATGCATGCAAATCCTTCAGAATGAAACGGTCAAAGTTAACGTTTAGAAACTTCTACAGATGAAAATTCATCGTTTTTAGGGACATCAAATTTTTTGTGGATGAGATATTGGGGCGAAGCCCTTTAGTTAACCTATAGCAAAAATTTGCTTATTTTCCTAACACTATTTTACTTTTTTGACTGAATCTCTTTAAGCGTTGACTTGTATATCTCGCTCATCGGTCCCCCGATGGCAACAGCCCTTTGGGCGGCTTCAAGTGCTTCCAGTTTGTGCCCCTGCTCCAACAGTACCTGGGCGAGATTGTTATAGGCTCCCGCCGCCTCCGGGTGATTCTTGACTGCCATTCTAAAAGCGGCTTCGGCGCCCTGAAGATCTCCAAGCGCATACAAGCTGTTGCCCAGCCCCATGAACCCTATCAGGCTTTGCGGCCAGCGTGTCAGGGCTTTTTGGTAGCCTTTAATCGCAGCGTCAAATTGACGGGATTTTTCCAGCCCGAACACGGCTGCCAGGTAGTCTTTTTCTCTGGCAATTGCCGGCAACTGTGTCGGCTTGAGCACGATCAGTCCCCAATAGTCGCTGCGGGCCCAGGTTTTTTCAAATGTAAAAAAAGACATCACCTTGCGCGCGGTCGTTCCCGAACGGAGGATGACAGTATTTTCTCTAAAATCATAACCGATTACGACCGCATAATGCCACACCGGAATCCACGACAATCCAAGGTTTTGCAGCACAACCACAGGATGGCCTGCGGCAATTTCCGACCATATTGAGTTCAAACCTAAGATTGGATAGGCGATTCTGCCATGGCGGCGGGTAGCGCCGATCATGGCCATCTGCAGGCTTCCCTTACGCGAAGGGGTGTAGACCTGGCTTTTGAGCGCTTCCGGGGTAACCGGCAAATCGCTGTATGTCAGAGCCATGGCAAGGGTGGAAGGACCGCACTGGTATTCACTCTGGGGGTAAAACGGGACCTTTTCAAGTTCAAAACCCGGGGGAATATTTTCCGGCAGAAGCGCTAATTCGGATTTTTTGAAGCCCGCACAGCCGACAAGCAAACCGCCAATAACCCACAAGAAAAGCAAATATCGAATGTCGAATGTCGAATGTTCCGCCGCAGGCGGATCGAAGGAATGTATTCTATCTTTTTTATAAAAAGAACTGAACAAAGCGAAACCACCCTTCAACATTCTGCGGTTCGATATTCGAAATTCTGCGGTTCGCTGTTTAAACCAGACCCGGCTATCGAAACGGTAGATTTGATCCAGATGGATACATCGATCTACTGAGTCTCATACGAGGGGTCAGAGATCGCAGATACCGAACACTGAAACCCGACACCTGACACCTGACACCTCAGTAAGTCTGACACCTGAAACCTTTCGCTATACAAAGTCAGTGTATCCCAGCAACTCCAACACCACCAGGACGATAAAGGCGATGATGGCGAGATACAATACGGTGCCCCAAAAGCTGCCTCCGGCGGGAAGTTGGTCAATCTTGTCGGCTATTTGCATGATTTCAGCATCGGACAGGCTGTCAATCCGCGCTTTGACCTCAGCCGGGTCAATTCCCCGGGCCGTCAATCGGAACTGAATATCTTCCCGATCTAAAAACGATCGCAGCTGATTCCGGGCATTCTGTGCATCCTGATTTACCAGAATTGCTTGCGTACCGACCATGGCCGCAAAAACCGAAGGGACAGGTGCGGTGATCATCACCAGAATGACCGTCATCAGTATGCTGATAGTCTTTTCGACTCTTTTGATCCGACGCATAATCAGACTCCTTCAAATTTGATCGCTAGCCAAAGATTAGCAAATGGAAAACCAAACGTCAATTCACAGGGGTGCATCAAAGGCCTTGTCGTATCCTGTCAATTCGACATAACCCTGCCCGACAACCGGTTGGCCGGCCCTGGTCCCCTCAATTGATACGCTGCCTTCCCAGTAGATCACACCGGTGCTTGCGGTAGTGCACATCTCTTGATCCGCCAGGGTGGGCCTAATGGTTAGATCAAGCGAACCCGGAAAAATCTGCAGCCGCCAGCCGGCCGGATAAACCGCTTTAGAATGCGGGCTTTTCCATGTGTTCTTTACGGTCACCGCAAATTCCTGGTTACTTATATGACGATTTTGGCCCTGATGGCCGATAACGGTTGCGCTGGAGGCCGGACCAATCCCCCCCTTCTCTTTTCTTAGGACAAAGGCCATAACTTCCGTCTGGTCCGAGAGCTGCAGCGAAAACCAGTCCCAACCCTGCAGTCCCGGCTCCAACAGTGCGGTGCTGTATTCATGGTCCATCCAGGCCGACCCTTTTACCGCCACCTTTTTTTCACCGATGGATAACTGGCCTTCAGCGCTGAGCCGGGAGAGTGAATAATAACAACTGGCCCGCTCCGCCGTTGAGCCTTTGAGGCTGTAACCGGCAAGGCCGTGCAGCACAGGCGGCTTTTCCGGAGTCAACGTCAGTTCATAGGAAAACCCGTCTGAATTCACCGTCAGCAGGTGCTGGTCCGGACTTAGACGAGCCGACCAGTTTTTCAGAAATATGGTGGTGGTGTCTTCAATCTGATCGGCACCTGCCATGTTCAGCGCCTGACGTGATACCAGCTCTGCCTGCAGATGCTGTTTTTCAGAGATGTTGGAAATGGCGCTGTGGGCCATATAAACTTGCTGGGTCCGCCAGGCCGAAGTCGGTTGGGGCCATTTTTGGCGGTCATCGGGCGGGCTGATTTGACTGCGAAAAAATGTCAACTGAAATCCATATTTCGCTCCGGAAGCCGCCTGCAAATTCCCCGTGTAATACCACCACTCGGTGCGATATCCGGGATGGGGGCCGTGGTCTTTCGGAAATTCCAGGTTACAGGGGCCGGTGACGGATAGAAAGCCGGTTGTCTCACCACTATTTGCTATCGAAACCACAAATGTTGCTGTAAATAAAGCGATCAACAAGGTGAAAAAATTTCTCATAATTAACCGGCTTTGGGTTACTCGTTATTGGTTATTCTCGCAGAAGACTGGCCGGCGGCTCCCTGAATACCATCCTTATCGCCGGGACGGCCGCCGCCAGGGACGTCAGGATGATCAGCGGCAAAGACATCGTCAGGGCCTGCCAGTCGACACTGTATAAAAAAGTCCAGCCAAAAGATTGCTGATTAATCACATAAACCAATAGATAGGAAAGCATGAAACCGCAGGCAATCCCGGCGACCTCGCCGGCGATCACCATAAATGCGGCCTCCCAGAATATCATTGCCCGAATCTGACCAAAACTGGCGCCCACGGCAAAAAGTGTGTTCAACTGCCGGGACCGTTCGAGCACCAGAACCGTCAGGGTGGTCGTTATTCCGAGCGCTGCGATCACCAGAGCAATGAGCAAGAGGACGGTGGTAACGGCAAAGGTTTCGTCGAATACCTTCAGGATGGAATTTCGCAAATCCTGGCCGTTGATCATTTCCAGGGTGTCACCCCAGCGCTCAATTATTTTTGATCGTAACCCGATCACCGCCCGGCTCAGGTCCTGGGTTCGATTCCGAAAATAAATTCTGGCGCCGCCCCAGCCGGGATCATGGTAACGTTCTCTAAATTGTTTGATTGAATAAAAGACCACCCCGCCCTGGGTCCGATAATCCCGCACGATGCCTAAAACCGGAAGCTCAACCAGAGACGCTTCAACCTTCGCCCGGAATATATCACCGATGTTCAACCCGGTTCGATTGGAAAAAACTTCCGAAATAATAACCCCGTCTCCATTTTTCAACCGGGGTCGTATGATTTCCGGCCGGCCTTTGAACCAGAAAAAATCTGCATATTTTAGAAAAATATCCAGGTCTAAAACCTCAAACTCATAGGGGAAATTTTCATAACTCAAAAAGAAGCGGCGGTTGGGAACCACCTCCAGGTCTTCTCCCAGGGACTGAAACCAGGCAGCTACTGCGGGCGGAACCGGATGACGAAATTGATTGATTTCATTTAATTTGGTGGTAAAAAACAAATCGCCGCTGACCGTCTGATGGGTCCAGATTTCAACGGTCCGGCGAAAACTGTGAATCATAATCACCAGAGATGCAAACAGGGCCACGGCAGTGATCAGGGCGCCGACGGATACGGCTGTTCTGGTTCCGCTGTCCCGCACATAGCGGCCGGCCAGGTAGGCCGGTGTCCCGGCAAAGCGGCGAAGTATGGGTGACAAGATGTTTCCCAGATGACCCAGAAACCAGGGGGCCAGCAGGGAAAACCCGACAAAAAGCAACAATATAGCCAAATAGCCTGGAACGGGAATGCCAAATACAGCGGGGAGCCGGGAAAGCGGATACACCAGAACAATGGCCATCAAACCGATCAGGGCGAGTCTGCGGGGCGATTTTCTGATTTGCAGGCCATGCCCGGAAATTTCCAACGCTTCTTTCGGTGATACCTGCATGGCTTCCCTGGCGGGTTGCAGCGCCGCCAGAACGGCGATCAGAACCGTAACTGCAAAACTCAATCCGAATTCCCATAAGCTCAACGATAATTTATCCACCTGAACACGCACAAACAGGGTGGATATAGTCTGGCTGACACCACCCAGAAGAAATTTGACCAAAAAGCCGCTGATCGGAATCGCCAGGATCCAGCCGGCTAATCCAAGCAAACCACCTTCGGCTACAAACAGGAGAAATAGGAAATTGGGTGACGCACCGGTGGAACGCAAAACAGCCAGCTCATGGCGCCGGGAGGCGGCATTCAACGCCACCAGGCTGTAAACCAGAAACATCCCGACAAATAATGAAGCAAAACTTAAAATCGATAGATTCAGCTCATAGGCTTTGATCATTCCCCGACCGCTTTCTTTGGCGGCAGTCGGTGATCCGATGACAATGTCCGCGGGCAACAGTTCGGCTAGTTCTTGCAGGCCGCTGGCTGCTGCATGGGGCTTAAAGCGCAAATCAATTCTGTCCACCACTCCGTGCAGCCCTGTAAATTCTTGAAACGTGGCGATATCCGTTAGAGCCACCTGCCCACCCTCCACCAGGGCCAACCCTTCCCGGGCCAGGGTCCCTGCAATTCTAAAGTCGGCAGTCTGGTGGGCATGTTCAATGGACACAAAATCTCCTTGCCGGTATTGATATTTAGCCGCCAGAGGTTTTCCGATAATCAAGGTGTAGGGATCTTTGATCAGATCCTGCCATGAACCTGCCGCCTGCCGGCCGGTGTCGGCGATTTCCCAGTTACGGATGGACCTGTCCAGGATGGGATCAAATCCAATGAGCAGAAACGGTGCGGCACCTTCCTTCGCAGGGCGGACATAGGTGGTGAGCAAGGGTGAGGCACTGTCGATGGAAGATTGTTGTAAGAGCAAAGTAACCAGTTCTTCCGGAACACGACCACCCGGCCGAATCAAAACCCGGTCGGTCCGGCCGGTAATTATATCCATGCTTCGGGTAAATGAATCCAGGGAGGCATTGATGGAAAGCCGCACACTGGTAAATACGGCAGCTCCCAGCGCAACCCCCAGCAGCACCGTCAAAGCGCGACCTAAATGCTTGCGCATGTTACGCAGACTGAACCAGACGAAGAACTGGAAATAGAATAATAGACGCTGCATATTACATGCTTTCGGGTGGAATTGGTGTTTGGTGTTTGGTATTTGGTATTTGGTAGGATTTACAGCCATTGCTGTGGCTAAACACTAAATACAAAACACGAAACACACGATGAGTTCGTCTCTTGGGAATTCATCTATGAATTCATCGCTGATGATCCACGATGGAACCGTCTTGCAATTCAAACCGGATCGTCGCCAGTGAATCTGCAAGGTTACTGTGAGTGGCGATAACAACCGTCCGCTTCCATCTGTGGTTCAATTCTGCCAGCAGCTCAATAACAATCTGTCCGTTGCGGCTGTCTAAGTTGCCGGTGGGTTCATCAGCCAGAATAATATCCGGGTCGTTTATCAGCGCCCTGGCAATGGCAGTCCGCTGCATTTCACCGCCTGAAAGCTGCGCCGGAAGGTGGGTAAATCGTTGACTGAGGCCGAGCCAGCTTAACAGTTCGGTGGCCTTGGATTTAATAGCTGCGGGATTTTTACCGGCCAGCAATCCAGGAAGGCACGCATTTTCCAGCACATTGAGGGTCGGCATCAGGTTAAAGGATTGAAATACCATCCCCACGATTTCCCGCCTGAAATGTGTGAGATCCGCTGGAGCTGCGCTGACCAGGTCATTTTCGGCCACCGTTAACTCGCCCCGGGTCGGACGATCCAGACCTGCCAGCAAAGACAGCAAGGTACTTTTGCCGGAACCGCTGTTGCCTTTCAACAGGACCAGTTCACCGGCGGTAATCCGAAGATCGACGGCATTGATGCCAATGACTTCGCTGTCGCCCAGGGTATATAAGCGCGTGAGGTTCCTGGCATCAATTAAGGGCTTGGTTGCGTCTGGATTCATGCGGGTGTAACTTCGCTAACTTTCGGAAAGAAATCCTTTCTTGACGGCATCATCAATCAAGGTGCTTACATAGTTCCATAAAACCGGTGCGCCGTCATCAACCGGCTGCATGCGTGATTTTACCTGGTCACTTTTGATATCATTTTCCAGCCAGGTCTGCCCCTGCGTAAAATAGTTGTGCAAAAGGGGCTGGACCCGATCCAGGGCATTGGCAAACCGCGATTCCGGTGTCTTTCTATCTTCGAATTCATCCCAAAGATCGCGAAATGTCCCGGCCTGGTCCGGCGGCAGGATGTTGAAGATCCGATCGGCAGCCAACCTTTCTCTTTCGGTCTGATCCTTTTTCCCATTCTCATCGTGACAGTAAGTATCCCCGGCATCGATTTCAATCAAATCATGAACCAGCAGAATTTTCATCACCCGGAAAAAATCGATATCCGCATCCCGGGCATACTCCGACAGTACCATAACCGTCAGCGCAATATGCCAGGAGTGTTCGGCCGAATTTTCCCGCCGCGACTTATCCATCAAAATGGTCCGCCGCAGGACATGCTTGAGTTTGTCCGCTTCGAGAATAAATTCGAGCTGCCGCCGGAAGCGATCCTTTTGCCCGGGCTGCAGTTCACCATCAAAATTATCGGCAATCAGTCTTTCCCCCGACGCATCTATTATCATCGTTATCCTCCGTGCAACCGCTGGTGCTTTTTCCCGGAAATAATTGCCAGGATATTATGTGCTGTCTCCCGGTTTTACGGGTATCTTTTTTGCGCAGGGGCGGGGTTTATCCCCGCCCCCAAACCAGCACGCTAAAGGCTAAGGGCGGGAATAAGCCCCGCCCCTGCCAAGAATGTCAGGTGTTGTTTGCGTTTTATCAGCGCCGACAGAGTTCCTAAATCTCAGGTATTGCTGTAGCGTTTTATTAATTGGTCTCTGTCTTTGCCTGGTAAAGACCTCAAATATGATTTCCAGCCCGGGCACCATCCGATATGCCATTTCCAAATGCGGCCCAAAAAAGACTTTGGATTTTTTTCATAGATCCCCCTGAATCTGCATTTCTCACAATTTTTCATTTTTAACATCCCCTAAATTTCAGATATCTAAGATTTGCCTTCGCTGCAATGCACCTGCCCCCACCATAGAAATTTTTACTGTCAAAATCAATCATTTAAATACTCTTAGGGATGACATTCCCCCATCAACATGAAAGATCTGCCCGGTAATCCATGATCCCTCATCGCTCAAAAGATGTTGCGCAAAACCGGCGATTTCCTGCGGCGAGCCAATCCGCTTGAGGGGATGGCGCTCGGCAGAGGCCTTCTTTCTGTCTTCACTGGATAAGAGCGATTCGGCCAGAGGCGTTTCGGTCAAGGAAGGTGCAATGGCATTGACCCGAATGCGGGGTGCAAACTCGGCGGCCAGTGACCTCGTCAATCCCTCAACCGCCGCTTTGGCGCTGGCCACAGAGGCATGAAAGGGCATACCGACCTTTACGGCAACGGTACTGAACAACACAATGGATGCGCCGGTCGGAGATTTTTTTAATCTCTTCAAACAACCCTGGATTACTTTCACCGCCCCCAAAAGATTAATTTCGAAATCTCTTCGGAAATCTGCGCTTGTCAGTCGATGAAAGGGTTTGAGAATAATCGTTCCAGGACAGTAAACCAGCCCGTGTAAAATCTCAGGCAGGCCCTCGAGGTCAGAGAAATCCTTTGTAACATCAAGTTGGAGATGGTGAACCTGCGGATAGTCTGCCAGGGTTTCGCTGGTTCGTGAGCCAACAAAAACTTCGTTCTGATTATTCTCGAGCTTTTTT